>Ga0208203_1000990_pt1 | contig 11716 bp, 10 predicted proteins | sample DeeseametaMP2914_FD_184167 | JGI IMG/M metagenome (GOLD analysis project Ga0208203, IMG submission 184167) | Marine microbial communities from the Deep Atlantic Ocean - MP2914 (SPAdes) | ecosystem: Environmental > Aquatic > Marine > Oceanic | place: West of Santa Cruz de la Palma, Atlantic Ocean...
TCAGGAGGATCTATTGTAAAGAGCTGTAAAGATGTGAAGAGAGAGGATTTAATTAGGTATGTTTGTCCATCCGAAACAGCTATCGAAGAAGCATTCAACAGCTGTGTAAAATACTATGGTGACAGTGCTCTTTGTGAACAAACTGAAGTAATTAACTACACTAGAACTGGAGGAAATAAGTATTACGAAGTAAAATGTTTTAGCACTGCTTATGTTAAAGCGGTATTATAGTTTTTACTCTTCGACTTAGTGCCAGTAACAAAGACAAAGAATTTTTAGAAATATCGAGTGGGCCAATTTATGGCCCATTTTTGTTTCAACCCCCCGCATAGGGATTGGAGCATGCTCATCATTTTTAATTTTAATTTTAATTTAAGAATTTTTCAAAGTAGGTCGAAACTGATGGATTCTTATCCAATTCTCTGTTAAAAACAACTCTATGAAAAATTGCTATTTGGCCTTGGTCCATCATCCTATTGTTAATAAAAGAGGGGATATTGTAACTACAAGTGTTACAAATCTTGATATTCACGACATTGCTAGAAGTGCGAGAACATTTGGTTTTGACGGGTACTTTATTGTCACCCCTGTTGAAAAACAACATGCTCTTGTTCAGAATATTTTGGATCATTGGAACACTGACTACGGAAATGAGTACAACCCAGATAGAAAAGATGCTCTTTCATTCATTAACATGGCGAATTCATTAGAAGATGCCTACAAAGAAATAGAAAAGAAACACGGGCAGGAGCCGATAAAGGTCGCAACTGCCGCAGGGTTTAAAGATTATGATGGAACATGTGCTGATTTACGCAACAAGTTAGAAGTTGACAATAGGCCTATGATTCTGATATTTGGTACAGGTTGGGGATTACATGCCTCTGTCACGGAAAATGTGGATTATCGCTTGGAGCCCATTTTCGGTGCGGCCAAAGATGGTTATAACCATCTTTCGGTTAGGTCTGCCGTTGCAATTTATTGTGACAGGCTACGCGGAAGCCTCTGAGTCCAGATAATTATATTACCCTTCCCTCTGGCCTATTACTGTTGAAGACAAGCGCAGGGTGAAAGGAAGGCATTAAGTGGAGTTTTTATGAACTTGGTAGACTTAGTAAACAAAAATCACATGTCAAAATTTGCGGAATCTTTCCCAGAATTTAGAGCAGGTGACACTGTTTCAGTTTCAGTTAGAATTTCTGAGGGCGGGAAATCTCGTATTCAGCTTTTCGAAGGCGTTGTAATTGCTATTAAAGGCAATCAGAGAAACATCGATGGACACTTCAGAGTAAGAAAAATGTCTAGCGGTATTGGTGTGGAGAGAGTTTTCCCTTACCATTCACCAAATGTTGAATCTGTTAAGGTTCTTAAGCGTGGTAAAGTAAGAAGAGCTAAGCACTTCTACTTGAGAGAAAGAACTGGTAAAGCAGCGAGAATCGAGACTGATTACTCTCAAAAGGCTCAGGCCAAGAAGAACTCTTAATTTAAGAAACTCTCTTAGATTAGATTCTTCACTCAATGAAGAAAAAGACAAAGCGATATGCGATGCTCCACTGGGGTGTCGCAGATCGCTTTTTTTATTTCCCACTTTATAAATGTACTAAATATGTCTGAAACCCTGGATTTAGAATATCTTAAAAATTTTAAAACAATAATTGGTTGCGACGAAGTTGGAAGAGGTCCAATTGCAGGTCCTGTAGTTGGTTGTGCTCTCAGGATAGAATCTTGTCAGGTAGAGCTTCTTAATAGATTCCAAAGTTTGGGTGTGTTGGATTCTAAAAAACTCACTACAAAAAAGCGCCTAAAGATACTTGATGACTTGGACATACAAGTCTCACGACTAGTTGTTAATAGGCCTTATGAAGTTGAGTGTTTGGGTTATCGTTTTTCGTTTATCTTATGTGAACATTCTCCAAGCGAAATTGATGAAATAAACATATTGCAGGCCTCACTGAGTTGTATGAAAAGGGCCGCTGAGGTGTTGTCCACAAACGGAAATACTGCAGTTTTGGTTGATGGAAACAAGACTTTTGAAGTAGCTGGCACCCATGTCGAGTCCATTGTTAAAGGGGACTCTAAGCTTTTGAGCATAGCGATGGCCTCAATTATTGCCAAGGAATTTAGGGACTATAAAATGGCCTTGTATGATATTGAGTTTCCTGGTTATGGACTTAGTCAGCATGCTGGATATCCTACAAAATTCCATAAAGAAGCTTTAAAACAACTTGGTGTCACTCCAATCCATAGAAAATCATTCAAAGGTGTAAAAGAGCTATTGTAGTCTTGCTTCAATAAAAAATTGCCAAAACGCCAGGGGTTTTCTAACCTTATAAGTGATGAAAAAACTAATCCTCTCTTTTATTCTGTGCTTTACTTTAATTTTCCCGCTAAACAGCGCTGAAGCGGCCATGGATCCAAAGGTTAAGGCCTTTGCTGTGGTTTGTACTTATGGAACTGTTGGTGGTGCGTTACTGGGTTTTGCCTCCATGGCATTTGGAACCAATAGTAGAGCAATTGCTCAGGGTGCTTCACTAGGTCTTTACGCAGGAATCATTTTTGGAGCCTATGTTCTGACTTCTTACAAGGGGGCCGGGGGAGAGGAATATAATACTTATCCTGAAGCTGATCCATATGCTCCTCCTGGTTATCCGCCAGCAGGAGGTTATCCTCCTCCGTCTGGAGGCTTTGGTGCGCCTGTGCCACAAGATGATGGTAGTTTTTTTGGAAGTCCTAGACGCGTTATGGAGATTCAGCAGGACTACCAAAGTTTTCAAAATAAAAAGGGAAGCAATATGCCTCCCATTTATATGAATCTCTTAAATTTAAATTTCTAAAAGAGCTACATTTCAAAAGTTCTTTTTCTGTTTCCAAAGGTCGTGTTCATGTCCCTTGTGTCGTCATTGTCCATGCCGAACTCGTCCCAGATTACTTCTGCTTCGTCCATTGTGAATAGTCTGAAGACCTTTTTAAATTCTTGGCCAACATTAGATAGTCCAATTCTTTTATTAACAGTTTCTTCTTTGTTCAGAAGTTGAACAGTCTCAACAAAATGACAAATCCCCGAGGAACCAACGAAATCAAGTCCGCCCAAGTCAATTGTGATTTTTGCATGTGGATTTTCTTCTGCAAGTTCTTTTAGCTCAGATCTAAGCGGCATGCTGTGCTCGTAACCCAAGTCTCCCTGCATTTGAACGATGATGTTACCCATGGCGTCTCTTAAAATATTGGCCTTCATTGACATAAAACTACTCCCTTTCTCTTAAAGTGACTTAACAGCTAATTTATTCTAACATGTGGATCTGACGTTTTTTACGGGGAAAAATTAGGCGGTGAGCACGTGGCGGGATTAACATTAATAACTGTACCTATTGGAAATTTGGAAGATATTACTTTTAGGGCAAAACAAAAATTAGTTGAATGCACCACTATTGTTGCCGAAGACACTCGGGTATTGAAAGAGCTTTTATCAAGGCTTGAAGTGGATTATTCCGAAAAAAGAATATGGGCCTTTCATGACCACTCCGAGGACACATCTCTTCAGGGAATGCTTAAGGCGATGCAAGAAGGGGAGCTGGCGTATGTAAGTGATGCTGGATCTCCAGTCATAAGTGATCCTGCGTTGCCACTTGTAAAAATTGCTTTGGAGAATGATCTTGCTGTGGATGCACTTCCTGGAGTTAACGCTCCCATTGCAGCTTTAGAGCTGTCTGGGCTTCCTGCAACACCTTTTCACTTTCATGGCTTTTTAGGACGTGACAAAGGAAAGCTCGACCAATTCATAGGGCTTATGAAGTCTCAGTATGGAACCCATATATTTTTTGAAGGTGTTTCTAGAGTTGTGAAAACTATGGATCATCTTTCATCCGAGCTTCCGGAGTGGAGCTTTGCAATATGCAGAGAGCTTACTAAAACCTTCCAGAGTGTTTATCGATTTAGAGGATCAGAGTGGCCTGATATTAAGAGTGAAGTTGTCGAAAAGGGTGAGTTCGTAATTCTTGCCCATAACTCTCAGAAGAAAATGGCCGCTTCCAGCGAGGTCACAAGTTTGGCCGAAGAAATCTTAAGAAAAGGTGCTAAACCCAAGCTTTTATCGAAGCTCTTAGCCGAAATCACTGGGGAAAATTCCAAAGAAATATACTCAAAACTAGATCGCAGATAGGAAAAAATGGTTTCTTCAATAAATTCACTTTAAAAAATTCTTTTATTAAGTGACAATATTGTTAAACCAAGGAGAGTTGTGCAGGTTAAGATTATTGGAGGCCATGGAGGCGTCACCAAAAATTATAGTGCTACAAGTTATTTGATCGATGATTCTTTGTTGATTGATGCAGGCAGTGTGGCCTCAGGACTGGATATTGAAGATCAACTTAAAATCGATCATATCCTCATTTCACATAGTCACTTGGACCATACAAAAGATCTTGCTTTCATTTGCGATAATTGCTTTGGCCTTAAAGACAGGCCATTTGAAGTTTATACTCATGCCACAGTAAAGAAGGCCATAAAAGACCACTTATTTAATGAGACTATTTGGCCAGATTTTTCTCTTCTTCCTACAAAAGATAGGCCGACAATGCGTTTTAATTCAATTAGCGCTGAGAAAGAAATAAAGCTTGGCGATTACAAAATCATGCCAGTTCATGTAGAGCACCCTGGCGATGCCATGGGCTTTATCGTTGAAAAAGGTGATGTGGCCGTATTGTTCACTCAAGACACAAAGGCGACTGAAAGAATTTGGGAAGTGGGGAAGAAATACAAAAACCTTAAGGCCATCTTTACTGAAGTGAGTTTTCCAAATAAACTTCAGAATGTTGCTGACCTTTCAGATCACCATACTCCAGCGACGATGAAAGAAGAGCTTAAAAAGATGCCTAAAGAAGTTCCTGTATATTTAGGACACCTTAAGCCAAATTATCAAGAAGAACTAATTCAGGAAATTACCGCTTTAAAGGAAGATCGGCTGCATATAATGTATGCAGATGATGTTCGCTTTCACTTTGATTAACTACTTATTTCCTCTCATTAAAAATCCACCCCTTCTTCTTTGAATGGGGTTCATTTGAGGGTTTTGCAGTTTAGGCTGTTGGTATTTCGGATCAAGCTTAAAAGCTTTGTTTGATGGAACTGTCTTTTTGGCCTCTGCCTTACAACCATTTGGAGTTGTCATTAAAACCACAATCTCTTGGTCTTCCTTACTAGGCTCTAAGAAAACGCTATTGTCATCTTCAAGACCAAGTTCAAGTCCAATAGGGTCTTTGGTGTCTTCTTCTGCTGCAACCGGCTCAGCATCAACCATTTCTAAATCACCTAGGATATCTTCACTTTCCTCAGTTGTAGTATCTTCTGGATTTTTAGAAGTGTTAAAGAACTGAAGTCCATATGTTGTGTCATTTAAATCAACTTCTTTTCCAGCATCTAGGGCATTTATTGGTTTAACATAACTTCCTTCTGAGGTCTGCTCTAGGGCGAGCTCAATTGAACATTTATCATTTTTCTTTGTCTCTTGGTTTTGCTCTTTTTCGTAAACGCCCGAGCAGGTAATTGGAGTTTCAAACATCTCAACTACAAATGTTGGCTGGTCAGAGGCGTCCTTTTTGAGTTTGAAAGTTTTCTTTTCAGGGTCAACACCTTCTACTGAAGAGCTAATCTGTGCTGCTGTGTTTGAAATCTCAAACTTACCACTCCAGAATTCAACGTCCTCTTCTTTTACTAGTGCTAGCTCCTTGACTTCACAGCTTGGTAACTGAAGCTCAACGCTGCAGGCCAGTTGCTTTTCAGACTTTGTATTTGCCTTAAACTCAAGAGGTGAGTCGTTAAGTTCTTTAATAGATAAGAAATTCTTTTCCTCTTTATTTATTACATTCAAGTTCCAACTTTGGTTTTGGAGATCACCTAAGATGAGTCCATCTGTGAGAGCTATTTCTATAGGGAAATGTCCCTCTTCATTTAATTCTCCCGCAGAAAGTTCGCAAGCGTACTCTACATCTTCCACTTCTCTTTTAAGTGTGTTGGACTGACATACAACACCTTGATAACTAGCATTCACGCTAAACTCAAATACCTCATCAGCAACTTCAAAGCTGTGACTTCCCTGAACACCTGTAAGGGGGCTGGAGAATTCGAAGTTTAAAATCGTTGAACCTTCAAGGTTGGGTTGAAAGTCTAGAACAATGGCCTTGTCCTTTGTTTTATTCCAACCAATGGTTAAGTTACAAACTGGAGTCTGCTCAGGTTCAGGCTCTTCAAGATCAACATGGCAATAAGACTGAGGACGCCTTTTTGCCACGGCCTTAGTTCGTATTTCATTTATTTTTAAAGTTTCAGAGGAGTTAAATGGGTCGGCCACTCTTAGATTTCGGTTGAGTGTCGTCACGCTGCTTGCTATTTCATCAAGAACATCGAGCTCTTTATTTAGATTAACCAATGCTTTTTCCAAGAAATTATCCCAGTTAAAGTCGTCTTTGTCAGACAAGACTGAGCAACTTGACGCGTTTACTTTTTTCAAGACTTCGCGGCTTTGGTTTAGGACTCCCACGCATGTTCTAGTATTGAACATCTTTTGCGCAAACTCTTGATTGATTACATTTCTATTGGAATTGTAGTCACCGTCATGGGCACACATACACATGTTATACATGCGCTGAAGGTTATTTAAGAAGTGCTTTCTGTGGGCATCATCTGATATTGACTTCGATATTAGGGCGCTCATCATATCATTATAAACTTTTGATGTGCCGTTCTCCATTTCAGTCTTGTCGCCAAGACCTTTCTCTTTAATTAACTTAACCGCTTGTTGGCAAAGGTAGCTTGAATTAAAACCTTGTTTGTCCTGGTCTCCAGGGACACAAAGGGGCTTTCCTTCAGGAGCTCCAAAAACAGCAGGGTTGCAAATGATGTCGCCTCTTTTTTCAACTTCACATGGCCGTTTGCTATGGGGAGATGGGTGCAGTTCAACTGAAAGGCCACCTTTTGTTTTGAAATCAATCATGACATATTCGCCATCATTAATATCTTCGTAAGCACTTTGATATAATTTACTGGATAGCTCCATCTCCTTTAGAAGCTCTTTATCTTTAACCATTCCTAGTCTGGCCTTTCTCTCATAATCTGTGCGGCCAGATCTAATTTTATTTGGATTTGAGCAAAGAAGTCTCTGGCCAGGTGTTCTGTAAGCAACAACTAACCATCCACCGTACATACATGCAGGGTTTTCCACAGCATTCGCACCGGCCGCGTAGGCGTTAAAGCTTTGCAATGCTTTATCAAGCCAAGTGTATCTACGGGAGTGTTTCTTTAAAAGTGATCTAGATTGAAATTCCGATTCAACAACAAAGCCTTGAACCATTTCGATAACTTCAATCTTTTTATTTCGCGGCATTTGAACATAGTCTGGATAGCTTACGTACTCGGCCCTTGCTGCAGATGCGGCAATAAAGCTAAGAGCTAAAAGTGTAAGCAGGTTTTTAATGTTCATCGTTTTACATTTCGGTAAGTTCACAACAATAGTTTAGCTTGTGGGACGGTCTTAATTTTCTTTAAACGAATTTTCAGCAACTTATGTGTTAAGTGAGATGTAAGTATGCCAATTTTAAAAGGCTACAATTCACATAGGTTAATTTACTTAGGGGACAATATTGATTACTATGTGCTTGATATATAGTCGAAAAGGATTGTTATGGGTTGGTTTAATAGTGTTAAAAATCCCAAGCTTAAAAATGTAAAAAGGCAGGGATCGAGCACTCCGGCAGGCATTTGGAAAAAGTGCAATGGATGCTCAGAAATATTGCAGACGGATAAACTTGAACAAAATATGAATGTTTGTCCATTTTGCGGCCATCATTACAGGATGGAAGCCGAAAAAAGAATTGCACTTTTAATGGACGAGGGAAGCTTCCAGGAGTTTGGCACAGAGCTTGAGACTCAGAACCCTCTTAAGTTTAAAGATAAAGTTAGCTACGAAGACCGCTTAACTAAGGCATATAAAAACACTGCTAAGAAAGACGGAACAGTCTGTGGTGTGGGAAAGGTTAATGGTAAAGAGGCCGTAATTGCGTGCATGGACTTTCGGTTTATGGGTGGTTCCATGGGAGTTGTTACGGGGGAAAAAATTGCTCTGGCAATGGATGAAGGTCTAAAAAGAAAAGCTCCAGTGATTGTTGTTAGCTGCTCAGGTGGAGCGAGAATGCAAGAGGGGATCTTGTCATTAATGCAGATGGCCAAAACGTCTGCTTCTCGAAAAAGACTAAAAGACAATGGCATTCCATATATTTCAATACTAACTGATCCAACTACTGGTGGATGTGCTGCAAGTTTCTCAATGCTTGGAGACATTAATATGGCAGAACCTAAGGCCTTAATTGGTTTCGCTGGGCCAAGGGTTATTGAGCAATCAATTCGCCAGACGCTTCCAGAAGGATTTCAAAGATCTGAGTTTTTACTGGAACATGGATTTATAGATCGCATCGTTGAGAGAAAGGAAATGAAGAAGGAGCTTTCTTTCTTTATTGATATGTTCTCAAAATGAATCTAGAAAAATGGCTTGAAACCAATATCGGTTATGAAGCTTTCAACCCCGGCCTTGAGAGAATTATCAAGGCCATGGCACTTTTTAATCTAAATCTTAAAAATAAAAAAATTATCTCCATTGCTGGAACAAATGGTAAAGGTCAGACTAGTCGAGAGATATATAGACTCTTAAGTAAAAGAGGAAGTTGCGCTCTCTGGACATCTCCGCATTTAATTTCTTTAACTGAAAGATATTCAAAAAACGGCAAGTCTATTGAAGACAGCGCTTTAGAGCAAGTTTGTATCGATACCCACCAAGTGTTAAAAGCAAGTGCGATTTCAGTAAGCTACTTTGAATTTTTGTTCTTAGTCTTTTTAATTTGGTCAAAAGATTGTGACACTCTTGTGCTTGAGGTGGGCCTTGGAGGTCGTCTGGACGCTGTCAACGCAGTTGATGCCGACATTGCCGTGATTACATCGATATCAAGGGATCATCAGGATTTTCTTGGAAACCGATACGATCTAATTTTTAATGAAAAGTTTGGAATCGCAAGAAAAGATAAAATCTTAATCACAAACTTTGAGCTTTCTTACTTGAGGGAGTTGTCCAAAAAACATTCGCAAAAGTTAGGTTGTAGGTGGAGTGATCTTTTTGATTTAGGTGTATGCAGTGACTCAATGAATTTTTCCAATAGAAATATAGCACTTGCAAAACATTGCGTTGAGGCACTCTTAGGGGAAAAGGTGGACGATAATTTAAATGCTTCACCATTAATCAAATTCGATCTTTATGGAACTGCGTGTCACGCATTAACGTCACATAACCCAGATGGAGTGAGAAAAGGTGTTCAATTCTTAAAGCATGACAAGTATACTTCTAATTACGAACTAGTTCTTATGTCCTTTTCTGACCGTCGGCCTGAAGATGCCAAGTCTATGCTTGATTCAATAATTGCATGGAGGGGTGGAAGAGAAAATATTGTGTTATGCGCCTTTAAACATCCAAAGGCGATGCGCCAAGACTTGGTTGAGTCTCTGGCGAAAAAAGCTCGAGTTAAATTTGTTAATGACGCTACTGAATTTTTTAAAGAATATCCTAAGGGCCAAACCCTTGTGCTTGGCTCTAATTATTTTATTGGCCAACTTCTCCAAAGCTCAGGCGCAAGAAGATAAAAATCTCCAATTAAAACTTGGAGACGCAGTCTCCGTTTACTCTGAAAAGGCCTATAGGAAAGATGGTGGAGTTTTTGAAGCTGTCGGCAATGTTGTTATCCTCTCTGGAAAAGAAACCCTATACGGCGAGAAGGCCTCTTTAAACATGGGGACTGGGCATGTCTTAATGGAGGGCAATGTCCGCTTTATTAGCCGGAATATCACAATTTATGGATCCAAAATAGAGTTCAATTCGTCCACTGGCGAATTATCAATGAGTAATGCCAGAATTATTACTGGAGAGTTTAATGTCGTTGCTGAGCACTTGGTAAAAAAGGGTGAGAATCTCTATGTTGCCAAAAAGGCTGAGTTTACCACGTGTAAGGACTGTACCGAATCCTGGTCTATATACGGTGAAGAAATAGAAATAGAGCTTAATCAATATGTAAAAATTAGTCACGCTCTCACAAAGATTAAAGGTATTCATATTTTGTACCTGCCTTTTATAGCCTTGCCTATAAAAACTCAAAGGGAGTCTGGACTTCTATTTCCAACAATCTCCACCAGACCTCAAGAAGGGGTAGCACTTCAACAACCTCTTTATTGGGCAATTGATGAAAGTAAAGATATGACGTTTACGCCTTCATTTTGGGGTGTGAGGGGTATCGGTGCCGATCTTCAATATAGACAAGTGTTCGCTCAAGAAAACTGGCTTGAATATAATCACCGCCTTTTAGAAGACAAGATCTATTTACCGGGGAAAACGGATCGCGAACCAAGTGAGAGGTCGTACTTTAGACACTTCTATGAGTTTGAGGCCCACCAACAGTGGAGCAACAGCCTTACATCTCACATTGTTGCAACAGGAACAAAGGATTTGGATTTCTTTAGAGACTTTGCAGACTATACAGATGATTACCTCTTAGAAAGCTCTACTGGCGCGAGTGGGTTTGTTGAGAAAAGATTCATGGATGCAAACATTGGGATGGAAGCACAGTATAGGCGAAACTTATTCGTTTCGGATCCTACAAGCTTTGACAAATCCTATGTGCAGACCCTGCCTTCGGTCTATTTTAATATCATGCCTCAAAACCTTTATCACAGTGATAAGCTTTTATTACAAAATGTATCATTTGGTCTTGAGTCAGATTATACCGTTTTTAGACAGAGAGACGAGCAGGAGAGTACTTACTTGCGAAATGCTGGACGCTTCAGCACCACACCTTATCTTCACTGGCATTTCTTTAATTATGGGCCAGTGAGTATGAGTTCAAAGTACTCTCAGAACTTTCAAGAGTATGACTTTCGAGATGATGATGAGAAGTATTTTCAAAAAACTGCTGGCTTTTTAAAGACTGAGCTAAGTTTTACGATGGATAAAATCTTTGGCCTGGCCTATGAGGAAAAACTGTCAGTCAAAGAGCTTGAGAAAGAAGAATTAAAGAAAGTATTTCCTGAGAAAAAAGAAAAGGTTAGCCCTGATTTAGTGGGTGCTATCCCAGACTTTGAGGAATCGCTTACTGAAGACAGTGTTTTAGTTGTAAAAAATAGCTTTAGACACTCCCAGGAGTTTAAATTTATTCACCACCTTATTACTAACTCCAAAGAACAAGGTAATGAGAGGTTTTTAAGTCAAATTCAAGCTCCAGAAGGCTGGTTTGATTACGAAGACGCTATTCTTGAGGATCAAGCAGAACTTGGCTCCAACCTAACAAGAACCATAATTCCTAGAAAGAATACGATTGAGTTTCAATGGAATAACCTTCTTATCAGGAAATCTCCAAAGAGTGCAAACTACTTCAAGGACCAAAGGTATTTAAGAGATAATTTTAATTACTCCAAAGTAGGATTCTTTAATTTATCTCAAGGTTTTTTAATCGATGATGAAGATGAAAACACAACTTTTAACGACAGGTTAACTAGGCTTTTTGTTCATACAGGTTACACCGCTGCTGCATGGAGATTGGATTTTAAGGAGTATTACTTTCACCAATCAAGTGATCAGATAACGGACCTAAGTTTCCAAAGGCGCTTTGGAATGTTTAATTTTCTTGGAGCATAT
>Ga0208203_1000992_pt1 | contig 11714 bp, 9 predicted proteins | sample DeeseametaMP2914_FD_184167 | JGI IMG/M metagenome (GOLD analysis project Ga0208203, IMG submission 184167) | Marine microbial communities from the Deep Atlantic Ocean - MP2914 (SPAdes) | ecosystem: Environmental > Aquatic > Marine > Oceanic | place: West of Santa Cruz de la Palma, Atlantic Ocean...
CGGCAGAAATTGCTTACATGCGTGCTGTTAAAAAGGTGTTTGACCCGAATAACATTATGAATCCGGGTAAGTTGATCGACGTCTGAGGCGATGCGAGACAGTAAAAAGCCCGGCAATTGCCGGGCTTTTTTATTGTAGAGTGCCTGTAACGTGGTCAGAAAAGTTGTTCCGGGATGACGCTGCCTCCCCTTGAGCCGGTTTCATCTTCCTGGTAGGGGATGATGTCTTTTGTTCTGGCATATTCTGTCGGAGCTGACCCAGTCTTGAAGTATTCGAATATCGCGTCTTTCTGGCCCGGTGAAGCGAGTAGCCCACTGTCCGGATCAATTCGAACTGTGACAATCCCCTCTGGTTGTTCAAACTGCTCTTCCGGTGCGCCATCAAGAGCTTCCCTCATATAATCGACCCAGACAGGGAGTGCCGTACCGCCGCCTGATGCCCAGCGCCCCAGTGTGGTTGGCTGGTCGAAACCAATCCAGACAGTAGCAACAAGGTCGGGATTAAAGCCGGAAAACCATGCGTCCTTCTGATCGTTCGTGGTCCCCGTTTTGCCAGCAAGATCATTTCTACCCAGCGCCAGCGCTTTTCTGCCTGTGCCTCTGCGAACGACATCCCGCATCATGCTTACTGTCAGATAGTGGTTTTCTGGAGACATTATGCGTTCTGCAAAAAGTGTAGGCTCTTCAATGTTCTCTGCTTGCTCAGAGTCATTCTCAACCGGTGCATTGTTGTCGTTAACACCTTCGCTGATGAAGTTGCCGGTTGAATCCTCTTCTGGTGGCTCCATTGCGAGTGCCGGGTTGGCCTCGTACAGTATTTCGCCTGTATCAGAGATAATGCTCTGCATAACAAAAGGGTTGACCTTGTAACCACCATTTGCAAAAGCGCTATAGCCCGTCGCCATATCTAAAGGAGTGACGGCTGATGCGCCTAATGCCAGTGAGAGATCTTTATTCAGTCGTGCTGGGTTAAACCCAAAATCCTGAATGTAGCGAACGGCGGTGGCTGGCCCCATTTGTTTTAGAATGCGGATTGAGACAAGGTTTTGTGAGCGATATAGCGCCTGTCTCAGGCGGGTCGGTCCATAAAACTTGCCGCTGTAATTCTCTGGGCGCCAGGTGCTCTCGAGACTGGCATCTTTAAATACCACAGGCGCGTCATTAATAAGGCTGGCTGTGGTGAAACCATTGTCCAGTGCTGCGCTGTAGATAAAAGGCTTAAAAGCAGAGCCAGGCTGGCGCTCCGCTTGAGTAGCACGGTTAAATTGATTGTCTGAGTTTGAGAATCCACCGACTAAGGCCTCAATTGCACCGTTGTGAGGGTTCATAGATACCAGAGCCCCTTCAGCTTCTGGCACCTGAGCCAGTTTCAGCCCCGAGGACGTTCCTTCGAGCCAGATAAGATCACCATCACTGACCACATCGAGTGCATTTTCAGGGGCCTCTCCGACCGAATTTACACTCAGGTACGGCGCAGCCCACGTCATTCCCTCAAATGGTAGCCAACGTATTTGGCCGACGCTGTATACCCAGGCTCCTTCTTCTATGGCGTTCATGACGACGGCTGGTTCGATAATGCCAAAGTCGCCGAGTTCGCGAAGCTGCTCTTCCCAGTTACTCAGAGTCTGGGGCCAGTCAACGTCTTTAGTTGGGTCGGCCTGTGCAATCCACTCTTCTAACTCCGGGGGCTCAGGAACGCTCAGGGGGATAACCGAATAAGTAGCCTGAGCTCCGCGGTAACCGTGGTCACGATCGTATTTCAGTAAACCTTTTTGAAGTGCCGCATTCGCTGCTTGTTGGCGTTTGGCGTTGATGGTGGTGTACACGCTGTAGCCAGAGGTGTAGGCCTTATTACCATAGCGCCGGATCATCTCCAGGCGAATCATCTCGGCAACATACGGCGCACTGATTTCAGAGGTGGCACCGTGGTATCGAGCTGTTGCGGGCTGGCGGATACTCTGTTGGAACTCGGCTTCTGATATTTTTCCGAGGTTGTACATTCGAGCAAGCACGTAGTTACGACGCGAAACGGCGCGCTCCGGGCTCCGTATCGGATTGGCTGCGGAGGGTGCCTGCGGCAATCCGGCGATCATCGCCAGCTCTGCCAGGTTCAGTTCAGTGATCGACTTGCCGTAATAGACCTGAGATGCGGCTTCAATACCGTATGCACGCTTACCCAGGTAGATTTTGTTGACATATAGCTCAAGAATTTCTTCCTTGGTAAGGGCCTTCTCTATTTTCAGCGCGAGTAGGATCTCTGTGAACTTACGGGTGAAGGTCTTTTCACTGCTCAGGTAATAGTTTTTAGCTACCTGCATAGTGATCGTACTCCCCCCTGATTTCTTCCGACCGGTAGTCACAAGATCAAAAACCGCTCGCGCAAGGCCTTTCAGGTCTATTCCTGAGTGCTCAAAAAAGCCGTCATCTTCAGAAGCGAGAAGTGCGTCAATGAATTGAGGGGGTATTTCCTGATATGTAATAGGGGTTCGGCGCTTCTCGCCATATTCAGTTATCAGAAGGCCATCTGCGGTGTATACGCGCAGAGGGGTTTGAAGGTCTACATCTTTCAGTGTTTCTGCATCGGGAAGCGTCGGCGCTAAGTATAGGTAAACACCGGTTATGGCCATGGTGGTTCCGGCTCCGATAGACAAAAACAGCCAGATTGTGAACTTAAGGAGCGGAGTTGCCATATTCATATAAAAAGATCGTTAAATTCCTGAAAAAGCCAGCTATCATGCGGGATGCGGCATTATAAGGGTTTTTTGTTCTTTTCGCAGGATTGTGCTTATAATGGCCGGAATTATATAGGATCTGTGTGAGCTTGCGCGCGCAAGTTCGCGAAACAGAAGGGGATTTTGTCGTGCTGGGCAGCCTGTTTAAGAAGAAGAATAAGGCGCTTCTCGGGGTGGACATAAGTTCAACGTCCGTCAAAGTGCTGGAGTTGAGTCGCCAGGGGGAACGCTATCAGGTCGAAGCCTACGCAACGGTAGCTTTGCCTCCCAATGCTGTTGTTGAGCAAGGCATTAACAACGAAGAAGCTGTTGGTGACGCGATCCGCCAGGCAGTAGTCCGCTCCCGGTCTAACGCTAAAAACGTTGCGCTCGCTGTTGCGGGATCTGCCGTGATCACTAAAACCATCGATATGAGCTCGGGTCTTAGTGACGACGATATGGATTTTCAGATCCGTACTGAAGCTGATCAATATATTCCTTACCCTCTCGAAGAGGTTGCTCTGGACTGGGAAGTTGTCGGGCCAAGTGACAAATCACCCGACATGGTCAGTGTTCTGCTGGCTGCCTGCCGTTCTGAGACTGTTGAGCGAAGAAAAGATTCCGTTGAAATTGCCGGCTTTGAAGTAAACAAGGTTGATGTCGAGGCGTTCTGTACCGAGCGTGCATTCTCTTTGTTGGATGCGCAGCTGGAAGGCGAGGATATAGAAACCGTCGCCGTCATAGATATTGGCGCCACAATGACAACCTTGAGTGTGATGCACGAGGGGCGGTCGATATACACCCGCGAGCAGTTATTCGGTGGAAGTCAGCTCACTGAAGACATTATGCGCCGATATGGCCTTAGTGAAGAGGATGCCAATAGAGCGAAGCTTGAAGGTGGCGTTCCTGATGATTATGAGTCTGAAGTTCTTGGGCCTTTCCGCGAAGCCGTGGTTCAGCAGGTGAGTCGTTCCCTCCAGTTTTTCTATTCATCGAGTCAGTTCAATGATGTTGACTACATCGTTCTTGCTGGTGGAACGTCCTCTATCCCCGGGCTCGAAGAACAGGTTCAGTCTGCACTGGGGACGCCTACTGTCGTAGCTAACCCATTCATTAGTATGACCCTGTCACAACGAGTGAACGCGACTTGGCTTGCGAACGATGCGCCTTCGCTTTTGATTGCAGCTGGCCTGGCAATGAGGAGTTTCGACTGATGGCGAATATTAACTTATTACCCTGGCGTGAAGAGTTGCGCGAAGAGCGCAACAAGAACTTCTATGTGGTTATCGCTGGCGTTGTTACTTTGGTTGCGGCTTCTATCTTCGTAGTTTATCGCTACTACGATGATGCTGCGGTGAACCAGAACTCCCGCAATGCTTTCTTGCGCAATCAGATCTCGGCGATGGACCAGAAAATCGTCGAAATTCAGAAGTTGAAAGAAACCAGAGCTGAGCTGGTAGAGCGGATGGAGCTGATTCAGCGCCTGCAGGGTGACCGCCCTGTCATCGTTCGGGTATTTGATGAAATTGTGCGCTCGGTTCCTGAGGATCTGTACTTCAATAAGCTTGAGGTTGAAGGAGATAAAGTTCGTATCGCCGGTGTCGCCTCAAGTAACAACCGGGTATCCGCTCTCATGCGCAACTTTGACCAGTCTGAATGGTTCAGAGATCCATCCCTCATCAAGGTAGAAGCAACCTCGGCTGGAGTGAACGAGTTTGAGGTTGTGATGACCCGAATGAACCCAAGAACAGCGGAGGATAATAATGGCTGATTCAAATAAATCCTCCACTTCGATCGTCGAGCAGTTGCAGGGCTTTGAACTCGGTGATATCGATTGGCAGAATATGGGGTCCTGGCCCGCCATAGGAAAAATTGCCTTCTGCGTGATGCTTTTGGTAGTTGGCGTTGTCATATCTTATCTGGCTTTATTTCAGGGGCAGTTATCATCTCTGGAATCACTCGAAAGACAGGAGCAGCAGCTAAAGCGGGACTTTGAAACGAAGGCGTTTCGTGTCGCTAATCTGGACGAATACAAAACGCAGATGGTTGAGATGGAAGCAAGCTTTGGCTCATTGCTAAAGCAGCTGCCTAAAGATACAGAAGTCCCGGGCTTGATTGATGATATCAGCGCTGCAGCATTGAACGCAGGGTTAGAGCTGAAGCGGATTGATCCTGCGGATATGAAGAAATCGGAGTTCTATAAAGAATTGCCCATCAATATTGAAGTGTCTGGTGGATATCATGAGATGGGAGCGTTCGTATCGGGTGTCGCATCTCTACCTCGGATTGTTACTCTGCACGACTTTAATATCGTTAAAACCAAGGGACAGGAGCGTCTGTCTATGGAAATTGAAGCGAAAACATACCAGTACGACGCGGATAGCAGGGGGCAGTAACGTGATTATATCAAGAATGCTGCTTCTTTTATGTTCGGGTATAGCTGTCGCAGCTTGTAGCTCTTCAGGTAATGTTTCTGACCTTCAGCGTTATGTCGATGACGTAAGTTCGAAGCCAAGAGGCCGTGTTGAGCCTATTCCAGAGTTCAAACCGTACGAATCTTTCAGTTACAGCGCTTCTGCTCTGAGATCACCTTTCGGCTTGCCGGCTATTGCTGAAGAGACTGAAAAAATATCCCTTAATGGCTTTAGTGTGCGTCCAGACCCAGACCGTGCAAAAGAGTATCTGGAGCAGTTCAGTGTTGATCAGCTTGGTATGGTCGGTACTTTGCAAAAGCCGCAGGGTGATTTGTTCGCTCTTATACGAGATGGTTACGGAGGGGTTGTCAGGGTTAAAGAAGGCGAATACATGGGGCGGAACCATGGTCGCATCGTATCGATACAAGATGACCGCATCAACCTTATCGAAATCGTACCAGATGGACAGGGTGGCTGGCTTGAGCGGCCCAGAACGTTGGCCCTCAACGGAGCGCCAGGAGAATAATTATGAAAATCATGAACAACATTCGCACTCTCGGTAGAGCTTTCGTCTGTGTGTCGGCGTTATGCTCGTTTGAGGTTATGGCGGCGACTCTGACGGATCTCAATTTTTCGACGGCTCCGGGGGATGTAACACAGCTTGAGCTGGTGTTTGATTCTACACCTCCGGAGGTCAGTGGCTACACCATTGAAAAGCCGGCACGTATTGCTTTGGATCTTCCTGGCGTAGATAGCGCTCTGGGTACTAAACGCCATAATATCGGAAATGGTAATGCCAGAAGTGCAACCGTCGTTGAAGCGAAAGATCGCTCTCGACTTGTAATCAATCTGAATGAATTGGTTGATTACACAACGTCGGTGCAAGGCAATCGTTTATTCGTTCGGATCGGTGAATCTGATGAGAACGAGAAATTTGCTGGTAATCAGCAGGTTAATGCAATGGGTGATGTTGTTCAGCCCGGCTCTGGCGTTAAAATCGTGAATGTCGATTTTCGCCGTGGTAACCAGGGTGAAGGTCAGGTTCAGATTACACTGAGCGATGACAGTGCTGCAGCCAATATTCGTAGAGAAGGCTCGAAAATCATCGCAGATATTGACGGTGCATCGCTGCCTGATGCGTTGAGTCGTCGACTCGACGTCACCGATTTTGCGACGCCAGTCAAATACGTCGACGCCACTGTTGAGGCGGGTAACGCGAGGATCGTAATTGAACCTTTGTCTTCAGAATTCGAATACCTCGCCTATCAAACAGACAAACTACTGTCGATCAACGTTTCTGAGCCACCAGAAAGTGAAGAGGCGGTAGCTGAAAAACAATTCCCGTTCACGGGTGAAAAGCTGTCCCTGAACTTTCAGGATATTGAGGTGCGAGCTGTTTTGCAGCTGATCGCTGACTTTACAGGTATGAACCTGGTGGCGTCAGACTCTGTCGGTGGCAACATTACTCTGCGTTTGCAAAATGTACCTTGGGATCAGGCGCTGGATCTCGTGCTGAAAACTAAGGGGCTTGGTCAGCGTCAGATGGGGTCTGTCCTGCTCATTGCCCCAGCCGAAGAAATCGCAGCGCGAGAAAAAGTTGAACTTGAAGCTGTGCGCCAGGTTGAAGAGTTAGCTCCGCTGGTAACTGAGTACATGCAACTGAAGTACGCTAAGGCCACTGACCTGGCAGAGCTTCTGACGTCTGAACAGGGCTTGCTATCTGAGCGTGGGACCGCTGTCGTCGATAGTCGTACGAACACTTTGCTCATGAAAGACAGTTCGAAAAACCTGGAAAAAGTCAGAGAAGCCCTGCAAATGCTGGATGTGCCTGTGCGTCAGGTACTGATCGAGGCTCGTATCGTTATTGCCACAACTAATGTCGGTGAAGAGTTGGGCGTGCAGTGGGGTGGTGCAAGTTATAAGGATAACGGAGATAACTGGACTACCTTCGGCGGTACTAAAACAACATTGGAAGAGACTAATCAAATCTTGTTTGACCGGGCGACTACGGGCACCAGTGATCAGACTATCGATCTTGAAGCTTCTGATATTGTGGATTTTGGTGTAACAGATGCCTCAGCAACTACGTTCGCTTTGGGGTACCAGACTGCAGATTTCCTACTTGATCTCGAGCTTTCAGCGATCGAAACCGAGGGGCGTGCTGATATTGTATCTCAGCCTCGTGTGATTACTGCTGATGGCCAGACCGCATCAATTGAGTCGGGTACCGAGATCCCTTACCTTCAGGCGAGTTCAAGTGGTGCTGCTAACGTTGCCTTTAAGTCAGCAGTGTTACGCCTTGAGGTGACACCACAGATCACACCTGACGATCGTATTATTATGGATCTGGTTATTAATCAGGATTCGGTTGGTGAGTTGACCGACGCAGGCCCTGCGATTGATACCAACGCGGTGGAAACTCAGGTGCTGGTTGAAAATGGTGAGACGATTGTCCTTGGTGGTATTTTCCGTTCAGAGGAGATTCGACAGGTATCCAAGACGCCATTCTTTGGCGATCTGCCTCTCATTGGTGCGCTTTTCCGCCGTACCAGTGAGCAGGAAGAGAAGAGCGAACTTCTTGTGTTTATTACTCCTCGACTGGTTAAGGAAACGCTCTCAGCACGTTGAAAATGACACAGTCTGTATTTCTTATCGGGCCGATGGGTGCTGGAAAAAGCACCATTGGCCGCATGCTTTCACAGGAACTTAAATACGAGTTTTTTGACTCAGATAAGGTGATTGAGGAACGCTGTGGCGCGGACATTCCCTGGATCTTTGATAAAGAAGGGGAGTTGGGTTTTCGCGAGCGCGAAGAATCAGTCATTGATGAACTGACTCAGCAGAAAGGCATTGTTCTCTCCACGGGTGGTGGTGCTGTATTGCGGAGTGAAAATCGCCAGCATCTTGCTTCCAGAGGAACAGTTATTTATCTCTGTACGTCTGTTGATCAGCAGTTGGCCAGAACTGCCCGCGACCGTAATCGTCCACTCCTCCAGACTGCCGATCCAGAAGCGGTGCTGCGCAAGCTGTTTGCAGAGCGTGATCCGCTCTATCGTTCTGTTGCCGATATTATTATTGAGACGGATCAGCGAAACCCTCGATGGGTAATTCAGGAACTCAAAAAACGTTTAAAAGGTGAATGATGCAGACCCTAACCGTAGATCTTGGCGATCGTAGTTACCCTATTTACATCGGCCCTGGCCTTCTGCGGAATAAAGAGCTGTACACTCCTCACATAAAGGGTCGGCAGGTACTTATCGTTACCAATGAGACCGTCGCTCCTATCTATCTCGATGACGTAATGTCCGCACTGACGGATTATCAGGTCGACACCGTTATTTTGCCAGATGGTGAAAAGTACAAAGATCTCGATACCCTGAATATGATTTTTGACGAGCTGCTGGATCGTCGTCACAACAGAACAACGACTCTTATTGCGCTAGGCGGTGGAGTTATTGGTGATATGACTGGTTTTGCAGCGGCGACCTACCAGCGAGGTGTTAACTTTATTCAGGTTCCCACCACCTTGCTCTCGCAGGTTGACTCATCTGTGGGCGGCAAGACTGCCGTCAATCATGCTCTCGGTAAGAATATGATCGGTGCTTTCCATCAGCCGCAGGCTGTGATTGCTGATACCGATACGTTGGAAACGCTTCCTCTTCGTGAAATGGCTGCGGGCATGGCCGAGGTGATTAAATACGGACTGATCTCTGATTCTGAATTTTATGCATGGCTGCAGGATAACGTAGCCGGCCTGATGTCAGGTGATGATGAATCGCTTGCTGAGGCTATTTATCGATCTTGTGAAAATAAAGCATCGGTAGTCGCTCAGGATGAGCGAGAGGGTGGAATCCGTGCAACACTCAACCTGGGACACACCTTTGGCCATGCAATAGAGGCGCATCAGGGCTACGGGAAGTGGTTGCACGGCGAAGCCGTTGGCGCTGGGATGATGATGGCAGCTGACCTCAGCAGAAGGCTGGGCTACCTCTCTGAGAAAGATGAGCACGATCTTTTGCGTTTGTTGCAAGCGGCACATCTCCCAGTGAAAGGCCCAAGAGATATGTCCTGCGATGATTACATCAGTCGCATGGCGGTCGATAAGAAAGTTCTGGATGGTGCACTCAGACTGGTCTTGCTTAAGGGGATTGGGGAGGCCTATATTACGTCTGAGGTTCCCCGGGACCTGCTTGAAGAAACCTTGATGGCGTATGGCGCGAGCCGCTGAAAATAACCACTGGAGGAATTATGGAAACGGATTTTGATCTGGATCTTTCTGGTGTGAATGTGACACACAACTCTTCCAGCAAAGAGGCATTCTCTATGCATAGCCTTCTTGATTCTCAGAAACGTCATGTCGAGCTCCTGTCGCACCTTGCTTCTTACAGTGAGCTGCTGGTAGCCGTCACCGGCTATGAGGGCGCAGGGAAGTCGTTTATAGCGAATAACCTCGCGGCTCAAAGAGAGGCTCCTGATGAGACTCTCCTATTAACCGCAAGCGTTATGCTAGGCATGCCCTCAATACTGTCTTCAATCGCCGCTCACTGGGATATGCCGGCTATTCACGACGATGGTGCTCAGGCTCGTGAAGCTATTCGCAACGAGGCTATCGACAGGAGTGAGGCCGGCGGTAATCTACTGTTGATTATTGATCAGGCTGATCAGTTAGACGCGGAGACTCTGAATGACATAGCGCACTTTGCTCTGTTGGCGCCACAGGCGATTTCCGTCATCCTGTTTGGCGCTCCGGGTTATGAAAGTCATTTCCGAAATTCACCTGCACAGGCTCCGGTTCACGTACTAGCTGTTGAGCCGTTATCGGACTCTGAGATCGCGGCGCTTATGGCCAGCGTTTTTGGTGACGGAGAGGTCTGTCCGTTCGGGGATAAAGAACTCGCAGATATCATGATGGATTCTGGATGCTTGCCGGGACCAGCCCTTCGTCAAGGCGAACAAATACTGTCTTCGGCAACGCGTGCAGTCTCCAGTTCGCCGGCGGGTGGTTTTCCTGTGCGCAATATTCTCGCTATTGCCGGTGTCGTGACTGCTATTGCAATGGTGTTTATCTACCAGTGGGGAGCCTCATCAACCGACGATGAGCTGTCTCCAGAAATTCAGGCGCAGTTCGACTCCGCGAAAGATTTTAATTATCCCGGTGCTTCAGTTGAACCTCAGGCGCAACCCGAGGCAGACAGTAGTGATACATTGGCGCTTCCAGACAGGGCCGTTGTCGAGGCAGAAAGTCGTGTTGCAGCAAGTTCTGATGTGACGGCACTGTCGGGTTCCGATATCCAGCCGGAGGGGAGGGTCGTCTCTGGTGCGCCTGAATCGGTGCCAGATACAGGCTCTGATGCTACGCCTGTTTCCCGGGCTGAAGTTCAACCAGTTGAAGCGACAGCAGAACCCATGAACACCTCCTCTGAGCCGGTTAAGATTGGGACTTCATCTTACACTCCTGACGAACAAGCCTTGTTGGCGCCTGAGTCAGGGTATATCGTGCAACTACTGGGGTCGCACAGCTCCACGGGTGCTGAAACCTTTCGCGATCAGTGGCAGAGTCAGGTCACAGGGACTTTGTATCGATACCAGACAACCTACAAAGGTAAGGACTGGTTTGTGGTGGTGTCGGGTGTCTACTCCAGCCGTGCGGAAGCGAGAGCAGCGGTAAATGCAATGCCATCCTCGCTGCGTAAACAGTCGCCGTGGGTTCGTCCTGTGGGAGATGTACAGAAGGTTATCCGGTAAGTCCTGAGCCTGTTTATCCCGGGTGTGTCAATCCGGGCCTTTCCTCTGTTCATTTGTGGCAACCGCCTCAGATGTGTAGAATGAGCGTCCTTTTGTCTCAAGGTCGCTTCTTTCTTGATCGCTTTTCGATTGTAAGCCCTTGATATTTAAACGATTTATTGGTGAGAGCTGTTCTATGAGAACTGGTCTGTATACTCCAGGCGAATTTAAGGATAACTGCGGCTTCGGTCTGCTTGCCCATCTTGAAGGCGAGCCAAGCCATAAACTGCTGCAGACATCTATTGAGTCCCTGACCTGCATGACACACCGTGGCGGTATTGCTGCGGACGGTAAAACCGGCGATGGCTGCGGTCTGCTGATTCAGAAACCAGACTCATTCCTGCGCGCCGTCGCACAGGAACAGGGCATTGAACTGCCTGAGCAGTATGCTGTTGGCATGCTGTTTATGGATCTGGACGATGCGGTTTACGCGGAACAGAAAGCGGCCGTTGAAGCGGCGGTTGCGGGCCAGGGCCTGAACGTTCTGGGCTGGCGTACCGTGCCAACCAGTAACGACTGTCTGGGGCCGATGGCCATTGATTGTCTGCCTCGCTTTGAGCAGATCTTTATTGCGCCTGCTGAAACGCTGGATGATACCGACCTGTCGGTAAAACTGTTTTATGCCCGTCGCTTTGCTGAAAAAGCGCTGGAGCAGTATCCTGATTTCTACATTGCCAGCTTCTCTGACCGTGTACTGTCGTACAAAGGTCTGATGATGCCGGTCGATTTGCCGAACTTCTATCTGGATCTCGGTGATGAGCGTCTGGAAACCGCTATCTGTGTATTCCACCAGCGTTTCTCGACTA
>Ga0208203_1000993_pt1 | contig 11699 bp, 12 predicted proteins | sample DeeseametaMP2914_FD_184167 | JGI IMG/M metagenome (GOLD analysis project Ga0208203, IMG submission 184167) | Marine microbial communities from the Deep Atlantic Ocean - MP2914 (SPAdes) | ecosystem: Environmental > Aquatic > Marine > Oceanic | place: West of Santa Cruz de la Palma, Atlantic Ocean...
TGAAGGTGCCGTAGGCGCTATCGAAGCAACTTTGGACGCCCCTGAAGGCGATGAGCGTGATGCTATAGCGATTTGTTGCCACCCACACCCGGTACACGGTGGGGCAATGACCAATAAAGTAATTCATACGGTTTCACGGACATTATCCAGCCTTGGCATTCCTTCTATTCGCTTTAATTTTCGCGGCGTTGGTGCTTCAGAGGGCGAGTATGATGAGGGGCGTGGTGAGCAGCAAGATCTGATTAAAGTTATCGAGTGGGCGCAGGAGCAATATCCTGGCCGTCCGCTATGGTTAGCAGGATTTAGCTTCGGCTCTTGGATTGCTGCATTACAAGCCAAAGCTCAAAGCGCGCAGCAACTGATTTCAATTGCACCGCCTGTCAATCGATTCAGCTTTGACGACTTTGTGATTCCTGACTGCCCTTGGCTAGTGGTGATGGGCGATGCCGATGAAGTCGTTGACCCTGACGCTGTTTTTAATTGGATTGATGAACTGGAGCCGCAACCAGAGCTGATTAAAATGTCAGGAGCTGGTCACTTTTTACATGGAAGGTTGGTGGAGCTTCGTGAAGAGTTAGAGTCGGCGCTGCAACCTCACTTACCAGAAAAGCTCTAATGACACCTCTTGAAAAGTATCAACAAGACTTAGCCGCTGGCTTTAGCAAAGATCCTGCTCAGGAGGAAGCCGTCCATGCGTTGCAAAAAGTCTATGATGATTTAATGGAGTCACGACCTTCGTCTGGCTTTATGCAAAAGTTAACGCGTTGGCTATCTGGCGACAGTCAGCCTGTAAAGGGCTTGTATATGTGGGGTGGCGTTGGCCGCGGTAAAACCTACCTTATGGATACTTTCTTCAATCTTCTGCCGCTTAAGGCAAAAGTCAGGCTTCATTTTCACCGCTTCATGCATGAAGTACACAATGAACTTAAGGCCTTGGCTGGCGAAAAGAACCCCTTGATTAAAATTGCTGATCAGTTGGCGGAGCGAGCGAAGATTATTTGTTTCGATGAATTTTTCGTGACTGATATTACCGACGCCATGATTCTGGGTAACTTGTTTGAAGAGTTGTTTAAGCGTCATGTGGTGCTGGTGGCTACTTCCAACATTCCGCCCGAACGATTGTATTGGAACGGTTTACAGCGTGAACGGTTCTTGCCAGCAATTGAGCTGATTCAGGAAAACTGTGAGGTGTTGAATGTTGATGCGGGCGTTGATTACCGCATGCGAACGCTGGAACAGGCGGAGATTTACCATTACCCGCTAGATAAAGCAGCCAATGCTAATATGCGCGAGTATTTCAAACAGCTTGCTGCGACCGAAGGGCAAGACAACTGTAAGATAAAGGTTGATGGTCGTTTGATTGATACGGTTAAGTTATCGGATAGTGTTGTTTGGTTCACCTTTGAGGCGATTTGCCGAACCGAACGTTCAGCGTCTGATTATATTGAAATCTCACGCGGCTACCACACTGTCTTTGTGGGCCAAGTGCCGCAGATGGATGACTCCTTAAATGATGCTGTACGACGTTTTATTGCTTTAATTGATGAATTTTACGAGCGTCATGTAAAGCTGATTATCTCTGCTGCAGTGCCGATGGAAGAGCTTTATACCGGCAAAGGACTCGCTTTTGAATTTAAGCGAACCCTGAGCCGACTACAAGAAATGCAGAGCACTGATTATTTAAGCCTAGAGCACCTAGCTTAGCTTTTGCCTTTACTTCGGGGTGGCTTTGGACGAGAATTCACGCTAACCCCAAGTAGGGTGATGATAATAATTCCTAAAACAAATAGTCCTATTACAATATCCCTAATATCTCGACCCAAACCGTCAAGGAAGCTGGCTTTGTGTAACACTGAAAAGCTCATACTTTCTAACAGCTGCTGATTACTCACTGTTTTACTCAGAGATTGCGCGGTTGGATCAAAAAAATAGGTGTTGGTTTCAGTTTCCACTCGAAATGTTGGCAGCTTTTTATCAATAAAACCGTACTCGTGATTAAAGTGTGGCTGTAAACGAACATTCTTAATCACTTCTTTGTGTCTGACGTTACTGAGTAGGCTTTGTAGATAAAGAGCTTGCGTACTCGCTAATTGACCATCCACGGCCACTTCGTGTGGGAAGTAACTGACATTTCCTCGGATTAATTTTTTGCCTGCCCCATGCTGATGATTACCGTGACGAGGTGCAGCTTCGGTTAAGTGATGCAGCTGTAACACTGGCTGGTTATGAACGGAGATGAGCTGAATTTGTTGAATATCCGTCGTTGGCGTTTGTGCAATAAATTGTTGCCATAGCTGAATATAATCCTGCGGCTTGATTGGGGAAGCCTCTTGTAGCTGCTTATTTTGGGATGCGCCGTTGGTACCTACCAATTTATTCAACGCATGAAACCCGCCGGAAAAACTAAAAGCCAGAGCGGCAAAACATACGAAAAGTCCAATATAGCGATGGGCACGCCGTGACTTGCTACCTTTATGCAAGAGGCCTCGACGCCAACGGTGCAGGGTAATGTAGACCCCCAGTAAAGCGCTTAGGAAAAGTGTGAGGGTGACTAGAAGCATCAAACCATAGCGAACAGTTTCATTAGGAATAAAATCCCATGAATGAAGGTGCGAGAACCATTTGGTATAAAAAGACTTATAGTCATTGCTGACACTGGCTAGTTGCAAACTTTGGACGTCGAGATAAACGCTGGTGTTTATGTCGTCGTCGAACTGTATTTTGTAAGCAGGTAGGTAGCGGTTAACGCTCGGGTAGTCGTAGTTAAACTCAAATACCGTACTGATTGAGCTGACTTTTGTTTGCGGTAACCCTGTGTAAGTGGCACCAATACTGGCTAGATACGACTGGTGAAAATCTGGGATGGCGTTGCCGGTAGATGCGTCATAGTACTGCCACTGGTCACCAGTTTTGATGGCAACCACGGGCGTATCAGTATGCCGATTCAGGAGCAGTGCATCGTCAGCGAAGGGGACGGCGGCTAAGGTTCGACTCACTGCAGAGAGCTGCTTAAGGTCGAGAGGCAACAAGGGTTGCTGGGCTTGTGCCATTGGTTTTATGCGACTCATGATGGGGTGAGCAATACCGCTCAGTCCCCACATAATAGTGACTACGGCAAGAGCCAGCCCGAATCGTTTGTGCCAACGATGTGCTTTTAAGTGAAGCGATGATTGATTCATAGGACTCTACCTTAAAAGCTGACGCGAAAGCCCAGATAGGTAGTTCTGGGTTTCCCTGGGGTGTAAGTCGGCCCCCATTTGCTGGTTGTTTCAGCGTATAGTTTGTCCGTGGCGTTTAAAATATTCAGGTATAACTCTAAGTCGTCGTTGAGGTAGTAATTAGCACGGACATTAAGAAGGCTGTGTCCTGAATAGCGCTCAGTGTTAGCTTCATTGACAAAGTAGCCGCCCATATCAACGCCCTCTAATTCAATGCGGCCACCATTAAGCAGTTCAGGCGTATAAGCTAAGCGCAAATTAGCGTAATGCGAAGGCGCTAGAGGTATGCGGTTACCGCTGAAGTCATCGCTGTCAGAGACTTGCCATTGCTGAAATTCGTGACGTGAGGTGGTGTAGGATAATCCCAACTGCCAGTTCGTGGCGAAATAATAGTCCATACCAAATTCTAGCCCTTGGTGGCGCGTTTCACCGACATTGGCGTTTCGTCGGCTACCGTCTGCTGATGATAGGCTAACGATGTCATCAGTTTTTTCTAAGTGGTAAAAGGCGAGCTCAATGTTGATGTTATCTGTGAGATTACCTCGGATTCCTAAGTCGAAGCTGTCGGCGACAACTGGCTTTAGGTTGGTTGAGTCGACGGTTGAGCCAGAGCGGAAAAGCTGCCCAGCACTTGGGATACGGAATGCGTTTCGGTATGAAAAATAGCTACTGAGATTGTCTGATAGCTGATAGATTAGCCCTAATTTTGGGCTAAGGTGGTTCATGCTTAGCTGAGAATCTGCGGGACGCAGGTGAATACTATTGTCCGTGACAGTGCTGAGGTGATTGTCGTAATCGTACTCAACATAATCATAACGTACTCCTAAGCTGAGTCTTAGATTCTGCGTCAGCTGTGATTCAAGGTGGGCATAGGGAGCTAATGACTTAAAGGTCACATAGTAATCGTAAAGCAACCCAGCTTCGCGGTAAGCCAACCAATAATTACCGGCATCATTATCGGTGCGCTCAATATAAGTTTGCTCGGTATAACCTTCGCTATGATCTAAGTCGACTCCTACTATCCATAAACCTTCTAGCGCTGTGGATTCTTGCTGATACCGAATTAGTGCGCCAATAGAGTCGTGACCACTGCGATTGATATGGGCATCTTGTGAGTCAAGAACTGTCTCACCTAGCCAAGGAATGAACACTTCACGACCAGTGTTTAGCGTCCAGGTTGCCATATAGCTAAGGTCATTACTGCGCAAATAAGGGGTGATGGTGAGGTGCCCTGAAGACAACTCTTTTTGCATGGCGCTTGATAGTCGGTATGAATCAACCTGCCTAAAACCAATTAAATTCCCTGCTTGTTGACTATTATTGATGAAATCTTCATAGCGCAAGCCTGAGCCACCAGTATCCATATCAATATGCGTATAGGAGAAGAGGGTGTTAATGTCGTCCAAACCTAGTCCCGACGTTTGCCAGTTGAGTAGCGCACTTTGTCGATCTAGAGCGGTATGTTGTCTCCAGCCCTCGCTATCAATGAGCCCCACTCGTGCAGAAAAACTACTGTCGTCAAGTTTGTGATCAGACTTTAACTGTAATCGTCGCCACTGATCGTCACCGGCTTCTAGCGTTAAACTACTTTTGTCATGCCTGATCTCTTGATTTGATAAGATATTGATAACGCCACCGATCGCGTCAGAACCGTAGAGAGCAGAACCGGGCCCTTTGATGATCTCAGCGCCATGAGCTTCGGATAAGTTGGTTTCGTACAAAGAGTTATGGTTAAAGAAGGCGGGTGAACGAATAGGAACTCCATTCTCTAAATATAAATAAACTGGGCCATAAGAAATAGGCTGACGAATTGCCGCTGCCACGCCCTGACTGCCGCTTCCAAGCTGCACAATATTAACGCCGGCAATCCGGTTTAGGACATCTGCGGCGTGCGTGGGGTTGGTGTCTTCAAGAACTTGCTCGCCGACTACACCAATAGACTCAGCCCGATCTTTAAGCTTGGTTTTGGTTTGAGTAGCCGTAATAACTATGGTTTCCAGAATATTTTTTGAGTCGCTAGACTCTTCCGCATGTATCGGAGAGATAGTGGCAGCTATTAATACTACAATGAACTTTGTCATGAGAGATTCGCGATTGGTTGATAACGCCGCGAATTATAGAGGGAAGAAGTATTGCTGAGGATGTGACAAATTGTCGCAGTGCTCGGGAAGCTTGGCGTGAATAAAAAAAGCCAGCTTGATGCTGGCTTTTAGGAATCTTTGGGAGCGCTTATTACTTCGCCATATCCTTTAGCTTTTTAAGAGGACGAACTTTTACAGCAGTTGATGCAGGTTTTGCTTTAAATGTCGTTTCTTCACCAGTGAATGGGTTGATGCCTTTACGTGCTTTAACCGCAGGCTTTTTCACTGTGCTGATCTTTAATAGGCCTGGTAGGGTAAACTCACCAACAGAACGCTTCTTAATATGACGCTCGATAACGATCCCTAACTCATCAATCACAGCGCCTACATCTTTCTTTGTAAGGCCTGTTTGAGCAGCGATTTCGTTTAAAATTTGGGTTTTAGTGAACTTCTCTTTGACCGCAGTAATCTTGCGAGTTTTATTATCTGCCATTTTTCCTTTGCCTCTTGGGTTGTTTGACTGTTAAAATACGTACTGTCTTGGCGAGCAATGCAAAATTGACTCTCCCAACGCAGTTTTATTTATAGCGTTAAAAGCCCCGTAAATAAAGTCTTTTTGAAAGGATTTGTTTGAAAATTCGTAAATTTGCCCAAGACGAAACATAATTTTAGTAAATCCTTCGCCTGCCACTTGTAATATAGGGGCGGGTTCTGTATGATTTGCGCTCTTTTTTATGGGCTGGTGACCGACTTGTAGCGAGCGTCAGCGGTCTGATAAGTTGTCTTTGATGACTTATTTTTGCGGGTGCAAATGGCTTTTTGGAGCTTAACGAATATGAAAACATTTAGTGCAAAGCCTGAAACTGTAAAGCGCGACTGGTATGTCGTCGACGCAGAAGGCAAAACATTAGGTCGCTTGGCGACTGAAGTCGCTCGCCGTTTAAAAGGCAAGCATAAAGCTGAATATACACCTCACGTTGATACTGGCGATTACATCGTTGTTATCAATGCTGAGAAAGTTACTGTAACTGGTAACAAAGCGGACAATAAAATGTACTACCGTCACTCTGGTTACCCTGGTGGTATCAAAGAGACTAACTTCAATAAACTTCAAGCTGAGAAGCCTGAGATGATTATTGAGAAAGCGGTTAAAGGTATGTTGCCTAAGAACCCATTAGGTCGTGATATGTTCCGCAAATTGAAAGTTTACGCAGGCTCTGAGCATAATCATGCCGCTCAGCAACCTATTAAATTAGATATTTAAGGTAGGAAATCATGGCTGAACAATACTACGGTACAGGTCGTCGTAAAAGCTCAACAGCTCGCGTATTCTTGCGTCCTGGTAACGGTGACATCACTGTTAACCAAAAGAGCTTAGACCAATATTTTGGTCGCGAGACGTCACGTATGGTCGTTCGTCAACCACTAGAGTTGACTGAACTTCTAGAAAAATTCGATGTTTACGTTACTGTTTCTGGTGGCGGTGGTACTGGTCAAGCGGGTGCAATCCGCCACGGTATTACTCGTGCACTAATGGAATATGATGAAGAACTTCGCGCACCATTACGTCAAGCGGGTTACGTTACTCGTGATGCACGTGCTGTTGAGCGTAAGAAAGTTGGTCTTCACAAAGCACGTAAACGTCCTCAGTTCTCTAAGCGTTAATTTTACGCCGCTCTTTCGAAGAGCGAGAATTGTCGAGTTGCAAAACACCTGCCTATTGGCGGGTGTTTTTGTTTGCACCAGCAAACATTTCAAATATTTAACTACTTTCAATTTTTAGCTCCAAAGAAATCACCATCTGGTCTGACCACATTGTAATAACCCCACATTTCCTATAAGATATGCGCCCAGTAACCTGCCACTGACACCGTGCGTGTTCTTTAGCGGTTTTGAGCAGTTTATTTATCAATATTGATTTTGTCCCATCTGTTGTTTTGACAGATGGGTTTTCTTCGTGGGGAGACTATTCGAATGAGTAATCAGGGCGTTAACAAAGGACGCAGGAATCTCCTAATCGGGGCTACTTCAGCAGTAGGCGCGGTTGGTGTGATTGGTGCGGCTGTACCTTTTGTACGTTCCTGGGCACCGAGTGCGAAAGCACAGTCGGCCGGTGCGCCAGTAGAGCAAGAATATAGCAAGCTTGAAGTTGGTCAGCAGATTACTGTTGAGTGGCGTGGTAAGCCTGTGTGGATTATCCGTCGTGACAAGAAGATGCTTGGTAGCATTTCTAAGAGTGAAGGTATTGTTGCTGATCCAAATTCAGAAGCTGATCAACAACCAGCTTATTGCAAAAACGAATTCCGCTCGATTGAGCCAGAGATTTTCGTTGCTGTTGGTTTGTGTACGCACTTAGGTTGCTCGCCAACGCTTTATGCTGAAGCGGGTTCACTTGAAAATGATTGGCTAGGCGGCTTCTACTGCCCATGTCATGGTTCTAAGTTCGATTTGGCTGGCCGTGTTTATGCGGGCGTCCCAGCTAACGCAAACTTAGAAGTCCCACCTTATGCACTCGACACAGCAAATAAAGTGATTGTTGTGGGCGAAGATGGAGGTGCCTAATGTTTAAAAGTTTTATGACATGGCTTGATGCACGTTTCCCAGCAACTAAAGTTTGGAATGAGCATTTAGCAGAATACTACGCACCAAAAAACTTTAACTTTTGGTACTTCTTCGGTTCTTTGGCACTTCTAGTTTTAGTGAACCAATTATTAACCGGTATCTGGTTAACCATGTTCTACAGCCCGAGCGAGCCTTTCGCCTCTGTAGAGTACATCATGCGTGATGTCGACATGGGTTGGATTATCCGATACTTGCACTCTACCGGTGCGTCTGCGTTCTTCGTGGTGGTTTATCTTCATATGTTCCGTGGCATCATCTACGGCTCATATAAGAAGCCTCGTGAGTTAGTGTGGATCTTCGGTATGATTATCTTTGTGCTGTTAATGGCTGAAGCATTCATGGGCTACTTATTGCCATGGGGTCAAATGTCATTCTGGGGTGCTCAGGTAATTATTAATCTGTTTGGTACTATCCCAGTGATTGGTCCTGACTTAGTTGAGTGGATTCGTGGTGACTTTACCTTGTCATTAGCGTCTCTAAACCGATTCTTCGCACTACACGTTGTAGCTGTACCTCTAGCGTTGGTTGCGATGGTATTCTTACACATCGTTGCGCTACACAAAGTAGGTTCTAACAACCCTGACGGCGTAGAAATTAAAGAGAAGAAAGACGAGAACGGTATTCCATTAGACGGAATTCCATTCCACCCATACTACACAGTGAAAGACATTGTGGGTGTGGTTGTCTTCTTGATGATCTTCTTAAGTATCGTGTTCTTTGCTCCTGATTTTGGTGGCTACTTCTTAGAGCGTCCAAACTTTGAGCCAGCGAACCCGCTTAAGACTCCTCCACATATTGCCCCAGTTTGGTACTTCACGCCGTTCTATACGATGTTGCGTGCTGTTCCAGATCCGTTTGGTGGCTTTATCGTGATGGCATTGGCGATTGTGATTCTATTCTTATTGCCATGGTTGGATCGTCAGAAAGTGAAGTCAATTCGTTACCGCGGTACTTCGTTTAAAGTATTACTATTCTTCTTCGTCGTATCGTTCATCATCCTTGGTGTGTTAGGTGTGATTGCAGTAACACCGACAACAGCACTATTAGGTCAAATTTGTACGGCTTACTACTTCTTCTTCTTTATTGCTCTTTGGTTCTTACCGAAGTTCGAGAAGACTAAGCCAGTACCAGAGAGGGTAACAGACAAATGAAAAAGTTAATTACAGCTATTTTATTCCTGCTACCTGTAACCGCTTTTGCTGCGGGTGGTGGCACGACTTATCCGAATGATAAGGCGAACATAAACTATGGTGATAAGGCGTCGATTCAAAACGGCGCCAAATTATTCGTTAACTATTGCCAAGGTTGTCACTCTATGGAATACGTACGTTATTCACGTATTGCTCAAGATCTAGACTTAACCGAAGAGCAAGCATCAGAGCTTATTCTAGGTGAAGGTAAACTAGGCGATACCATGGATAAAGCTATGGATAAAGAGCTTGCTGAGAAGTGGTTTGGTGTTAACCCACTAGACCTTTCTCTTGTAGCTCGTGTTCGTGGTAATGACTGGGTATACAACTACCTTCGTGCTTTCTACTTAGATGACTCACGTCCTTTCGGCGTAAACAATACGGTCTTCCCAAGCGTTGGTATGCCACACGTGCTATCTGACCTTCAGGGCCTTCAGGCGAAAAGTGATGAGTTAGTGGCAGTTGAAGATACTATTGCTACTGGTAAGGCTCGCATGGAAGTTCTAAGAGCGACGGTTAAAGATGCAGAAGCTTCAGCTGAAGCAGTGGCTAAAGCGGAAGAAGAGATTGCTTTAATCGAAGAAGAAGTACATGACGCTCAGTTAGAATATGCGAAGCTTGCTCGTGAAGGTAAAATGTTCACCATCGTTAAAGAAGGTGACATGACGCCACAAGAGTACGATCATGCTGTTCGCGACTTGGTAGCGTTTATGGCGTATACCGCTAACCCAGTGAAGCTTAAAAGTAAGGCAATTGGCCTGTGGTCATTATTGTTCTTATTGATCTTGCTGGTATTAGCATACTTCTTGAAGAAAGAGTTCTGGAAAGATATCAAGAAGAAGTAATTCGGTTTTATGGGCCTCATTCTAGAGGCCCTTACTGTTAGGAGAAAAAGTATGGCCGTAGTTGCCAAACGTTCGGTAATGACACTTTATTCAGGTAATGACGTTTACAGTCATCAGGCACGTATTGTGCTGGCCGAAAAAGGTGTTAATTATGAAGTGGTAGAAGTGACTTCAGATAAAGTCCCTGAAGATTTAATGGACCTGAACCCGTATGGATCAGTGCCAACGTTAATCGATCGTGACTTAGTGCTGTATGAAGCAAGCATCGTAATGGAGTACCTTGATGAGCGTTTTCCTCATCCGCCACTGATGCCGGTTTATCCTGTGACTCGTGGCCGTAGCCGTTTGATGATGCACCGCATTCAAAAAGAATGGTACAGCCAGTATGAAATCATTGTGAACGGTACTGAAGCAAAAGCTAAGAAAGCTCGTAAAGAGCTTCAAGAAAGCATTCTGGCTTTGTCTCCAGTGTTTGCGAGCAACCCTTATTTCATGAGTGAAGAGTTCTCACTGGTTGATTGCGTTATTGCTCCACTATTGTGGCGTGCTGATCAATTAGGTATTGAAATTAGCGGTCGCGGAAGTAAAGCTATTCACGAATATATGGAAAAAATCTTTGAGCGTGAATCTTTCAAAGTCAGTTTGACGGAAGAAGAGCGTGAAATGAAATTAGGCTTGATGTAATGGCGGATTCCACGCCATTACAGCCCTACCTTCTCATCGCCTATTATGAGTGGATGATTGATAATGGCTGGACACCACAAGTCTTAGTTGACTGTTCTCACCCAGAAGTTAATATCCCTCAGCAATTCGCAAATGATGGCAAAATTGTTCTTAATATTGCCCCAGAAGCGGTTGCTAACTTCGAATTAAACCATGATTACCTGAGCTTCAGCGCTCGCTTTTCCGGTAAATCACTGGATATCTATATTCCGATGAATTCAATCGTCGCGATCTATGCGCGTGAAAATGATCAAGGAATTATGTTCTCACCCAATATGTATGGCGAAGGCGATGCTCCACAATCAAGTGATGATAATAATCATGGCGATAATGGCCCTGATGATGAGCCGCCGACACCGCCAAAGGGCAGGCCGAATTTGAAAGTTGTGAAATAGTTTTTAATCACAGTGCAATAAAAAAGCCCAGCATATGCTGGGCTTTTTGTACCTATAAAGAGCATAGCGATGCTCTTTAATTAATATATTCGAAAATCTTAACGACTTTTTTAACGCCTGAAATATTGCGAGCAACTAAGGCTGCTTTATCGCCTTCTTCACGGGTAACGAGTCCCATTAGGAATACTTCCCCGGCTTCAGTAGTGACGTTAATGCGTTTGGAGTCGAGCCCTTTTTCAGCAGCTAAGCTGGACTTAACCTTAGTGGTGATCCAGCTATCAGACATGGTGCTGACATTTTCCGGATCGGCAATACGCAGTTCGTTAAAGACTTTTCGAATTTCTGGAATACCTTTAACTTCAGTTGAAACCTGGGCCTTTACTGTTTCAGAAGGTACTTGACCGTAGATGAGTACGTAGAGGTTGTGGCTTTCAACACCGATGAATGCAGGTTTATTTTTAGCTTCTATGGCATCGGTAATGGTGTAAACGCGGCTTTCGATGCTGCTATCTTCAGCCATGGTGCCAAAAGTTGTACAAGCTGGCAAAAGAATCGTTGTCACAGCGATAAGAACAAGGATGCGCAATGTTTGTAGTAAAGTCATGGTAAATTAAGCCTCAGTACC
>Ga0208203_1001004_pt1 | contig 11623 bp, 10 predicted proteins | sample DeeseametaMP2914_FD_184167 | JGI IMG/M metagenome (GOLD analysis project Ga0208203, IMG submission 184167) | Marine microbial communities from the Deep Atlantic Ocean - MP2914 (SPAdes) | ecosystem: Environmental > Aquatic > Marine > Oceanic | place: West of Santa Cruz de la Palma, Atlantic Ocean...
GTTTGTTCTTAATGCACTATTTCTAAAATCCAATGAAGTAAAGGCCGCTATATTTGACTTTAGCTATCCTGTACTTTCATCATTAGATTTCTATGCCGCCGGAATTTGCATTATAGCAGTGTTAATGCAGTTTAAATTTAAAGCGGGTCTCTTTAAAATTCTTGGAGTTGCCACAGCTTTAGGGATTGCGATAAACCTTATATAGCGTTGCTTACTTCTACTTCTCTTCAATAAGAAACTCTGATGAGTAAGTTTCGTCACTCTCTCATACTGAATATAAAGACCATCAACTTCTACAAAAGCTACAACTTATCGATAAACGAATGTTGGGAAGCGTATGAATACTTAAGTCAACGTGGCCCAGGAGAAAGAAGATGTCTTCACTACGACGATAACAATCTGGCCTTTGACAACTGCATTTAATCTCGCCACCACTTATCAACTGGCAACACTCTATTTGGAGACACGATTTGACCCAATCTTGGCACGACTAGATCAAAGTTGAGGTTTTGGGAAAATTCAAACAAATACTCAACTGGCTCATACCATGGGTGTGTAGACAGTTCAAACATCCCCCAATGAACAGGAAAGTACTTTTGTGCCCTTAGGTCTCTAAATGCGGCCAATCCCTGCTCCGGTAGGAGATGAACTTCCTCCCATTTCTTGTTGTATTGCCCGCTCTCAATAAAGGCAATATCAAAAGGCCCAAACTTATCACCTATCTCTTTAAAGTGAGTGTCGTAGCCAGAGTCACCACTGAAATAGACTTTATGATTTTTAGATTTTAAAACCCAAGATGCCCAAAGAGTTTCATTTTCATGAATGCCGTTTCGCCCTGAAAAGTGTTGGGCGGGAGTTGCTATGAAATCAATTTCATAAAAATTTGCTTCCTGCCACCAATCCCTTTCGACAATTTTTTGTGAATCAACTCCCCAGCCTCTTAAGTGAGAACCTACTCCCAGAGGCACAACAAACTGAGTGTCGCTTCCGGCAAAAAATTTTATAGACTTCATGTCCAAGTGATCGTAATGATCATGTGAGATGATTATGTAATCAATCTTTGGAAGTTCTGAGAGCTCTAGAACTGGCCTTTGAAATCTCTTCACCATAAAGCTTATTGGGGAGGCAGCACCACTAAAAACAGGATCTACGAGTACGATCTTGCCATCCATGTTTAATAAAAAGGAGGAGTGTCCAAACCAGATGACTTTTAATTCCTCAGAGGGCATTAAAAATTCATCCATATCCGGCCGTATCTCTGGCATTCTTTGTGCGGGTACTCTATCAGTACCAGACTTAAAAAACTCTCTAAAGGTGGACCATGTTAGAGTTCTTTTTTTCATCTCTTTGATTAGATTTGGTCTTCTATTTTCAAACATCCCCTCAGAAGCGTTATAGTGTTTTGATTCTTTAAACCTACTTTTATCTTCTTCTTTTGGCCTTGTTCCAAAGCTCGCGCAGCCAACAAATGAGACCCCAGAAACCACAACAAGAGCGAAAACAATCAAAACAAATTTCATACTTTTACCTTTTAAGTGTAATCCCTTCGACTGAACTCTAAGATGGGATTAAGGATAGTTAAACCTTAAAACAAACATAAACCAGAAACAAGAGAAAAGTAAACGACATCGTATACCCCATCTAGTTAGCTTTTAATTTTCAACAACTTAGTCAAAAAATTCATTGGTCATTGGCGAACTAGAACAATGTCTTAATTTATGAATTTTAATCAAAAAAGAATTAGGTCAATTCATCTACACTAGGTCAAATCAGAATAATTTTACAAACTTACTTTAAGTGACAATTCTTGGAGGTATGTAAATTTTGGGTAGTAGTATTTTGCAAAATCCAAAATCGAGATAGAACTAAACCTACTAATTATTAACCTCCCCTGGCCGAATGAAAAACGAAAGCTATTGGGAAATACAAAAGGTTACAATATGAAACTAATATCACTATTACTCTTTACTCTACTCTTCTCTGCCACAACCCAAGCTGAAATTATAGATATCGACAGTATCTCTAAAAGCAAGCTAAAAGATATCCTTGAAGAGATTGATGTAAAAATCAAAGTCTCCAACCTTGAAGTAAAGAAAGAGCACGAAGCAAAGCTCCGTCTACACATTTCCAAATACGTTACATTGATATTCATGCCAGGAAACTGGGAAACTCATGATAGTTGTTCACTAAATAAAAATGGCAACCAGTTTGAGTGCACGATTGAAGATACAGATATGACAAATGTTCTAAGCTCACCAGCGTTCAATAATTATTATCAATTCTCAGTGCATGTCCCAGTTGGGAAGAGTTATTGCAATGACGTAAATTACTATAAAGATGACCTTAAAATTGAAAAGGAAGGTTTTCTATTTCCAAAGTACACTTTAATCATTGAAATGGATGAGTGTAGCTTCCAAAAATAAATTCTAAGGCCCATACTTTGGGCCTTTTTTTATGCCTCCAAGAGCGACGAGCATTTTTCAAAACAAATAATTTCAAAGTTTGGATCTCGAATTGGTACTACATTAGAGATGCACATTCCTATTTTCTTCAAGACAGATATTGAGCTGACATTCTCTTTAACAGTCGTCGCCAAGACTTTCTCAACACCTAAATCTTCAAGGGCATATTTTAAAATTCTGTGACTGATCTCACAAGCAAGGCCCTGCCCCCACCTTTTCCTTGGCAACATGAAGCCAAGCTCAGGATAATCGTACCTGTGTTTTTTAAGCATAAACCAGCCTATAAATTCCCCATTGAGTTTATCTTCAGCACACCACACACCAAAGGGGTCCTTTCCTTCCCTAACCCAATTTCTTAGAGATTCCATGACTTGATCTGGACTCTGGGGGCTTCGAAATCCTGTATACTTCATAACCTCTAAATCAGACATCATTGAGACAAGTTCAGTATAATCTTCTTCGCAAAATGCCCTCAAATGGGCCCTATCTGTTTCCATAAATGCTTTGGGTTTATTCATGGTTTTAAGAGTATCATAAAGTTCATGAATTATTTACAATTCTCCATTTAATGATCTCTTTGTACGTTATTCTACTAATATGAAAATGATTTTGGTTTTCTTTACTTGCTACCTGCCCTTACTTCATGCAGTCCATTTAGGAGAAGTACGAAATATAGATCCTTCGCCTGTTGGAGCATTGGTTAAGATAGAGAGAAGTGACTTTAAGTATATAGACTATTTCAACTCTTACCCAAGCATTAAAGTTAGTTGCAGCCTTGTAAGAATCGCCAAGGACATCGCTATCACCAATAACCACTGCGTATACCCATTTATTGATGACAATGGTAAATGGGATCTCTACAAGGGGTTTGAGCTCTTTGTCTCTTTTAGCCCAAAACTAGTTAAGACAACATCAAAAGATGAAATAGTCCTGCATAAAATTAAAAATGTTCTTCATCAGTACGATGTTTCAAACAATAAAAACAAAGAGTTTTGGGACAGATTAATGAGTGGCCTATCAGGCTCTACATGGAATGAAATCCTAAACAAATTCATACCATCCGACATGGCACTTATTCAGTTTGAAGTAAACTCAGAAGAACAGAATTTCTCTATTGCACAACTTGGCCTGCCCCAAGATTATAACCATGAGCTACCAATAGTTTTCTCAGGCTATGGACCTAGAGATTTTGCTCCGGGAGGCGAGCCAACGAGTAAGAACAATGGTATCAAACTATACAATGACGGGGTACTTGTAAAAAGTAATCCAGAAGTTCCAGACAACACCAAGATTTCTTGGACGATATCAAATGGAAATGCTGGCGGACTTCCCACTGACTCTGGAGGATACATAGGCACAATTGATTCAGAAACTAACACTCACGTTCTCTACTCTCTAATCATAATGAACCCCTTTAAGACAATTGAGCTAACAGATGGTAGAACTCAATACATCTCTGCAGTTAAAAGGTTTGAAAACAAGGATATTGACTGGATAAAGGAATCTATAAATAAACTGTATGAATTAGACGAGGGTGACCAAATTAAACTAATTAGTCACCCTAGATATGAGTTTTAATTATTAATTCTTCAGTTCCCTTACATCCATTAGTGCCGAAAGGTGTGCTGAGAATACCTCTTTATATACAGAGCTACTTTTATCAGGGTTTGACAAGTCTATAGTGCCGGCAATGTTCCTAGACGCAGGAGCGATCTTACCGCAACTCTCACCCTTGTTTTTATAAAATGCTGTGGCCACTCCATCCTTTACCATAAAGCAGTTAGAAACCTCTTTTCCATTATGTTTTATCTTCACTTCGTTCTCATAGACATCACTGAAGTGATACTGGTCATTTCCTCTATTTTTAAAGTTATAGAGCTCAGCATCAGAATTTCCAAGTTTTGCTTTGTGATTTTTAGCAACCTGCGACACCATAGAGGCGGCACTAGTCATCTTACTCATAAGCTCAAACGACTCTACCAAGTCATCTGGAATCATCGCCTTTCTAAGAGTTTTTACAGGACTGTGAAAAATACCTGGCTCCAAAAAGTCTTCTATCTTATCTGCCTCATTAAGAACATACACTACGCCATCTGCCTCATATACAGTTGGAACTCTTTTTCTGGCAGTCACCCTATTTACGTATTCGTTCTTTGGAATGACATCCGCAATTGCATCACGGTCTGCAAACACAACTTTATTGCCGCCTAACTGAAAGTTATTACTATAGATCACTGATAAAAGTGCATCTTGCATACACTTATCTCTATCTGGCGCATCAGAGCACTCCTTAGCTCGCCTAGGAGTAAAGTCACTTGGTACCTTATGGTCAAAATCAAAGTCTGTTAACTTCTCCAACACTCCAGTACTCACCTTTAGGTCTGTGCCTGAGAAGTCAAACGGGTCATCCCCAAATCCAAGAAACTTCTTAGGATCTTCATTTAAAATTACCCGTCTACCTTTAAGGTTTGAAAGACCGTAATTTGCCGTTAAAAATTTAAGATATATCTTTAAACCTTCTTGCTCTTTTGAAGACAGAGAATTTAAATCTAAATCAAGAATAACGCCTGCATCTTGTAACTCGGACACAATATTTGAGAGCTCTTGATCTACCTGGTCACCAGAAATGGATTTTCTTTTTAGGGAGTAGTCCACTTTGTTTTTTTCAACGTCATACAATAAGTCATTGAAGTTTCTGACAATTAGCACACCATCCGAGGTTAGCTCATTCTTCTTTTTGCCACCTCCGGACAGATCAACACGAACCCCCTTAACATCCTTTCCCTTGGCAAATAGGTATGGCCTAAGCCTTCTGGATAAAAAGAAATTATATTCTTGAGCGGCCCTTTTACTGTCTAATGGCAGGCTTTCTATTACAATAGGAGCAATCTTATTGATGTATTCTTCTTTTTTAAAAATTTCATTTCTGATCTCATTAACATCTTCAGGATATTGGTAGAGTTGAAAGTGATATTTGTTTGGGTCATCAGCTGAGGTAACCTTTCTCACTCCAACTAAGTTTCCATTGTCGAGTTTGTAATACTCACCTGGCCTCATCATATTGATCGTTTTGATATCAATAAAACCTTCAGCTGGAAAAATGCTTGTCACAGACATAGTACACGATGTTCCATAGAGTTCAGGACAACCGGCCTGAGAGTAAAACTCTCCTCCCCCCTGACTAATGCACACACCATTTTTCTTCTTAACACCATTCTTCTTTTGGGAGAAGTACCCAGTGCAAAGCCCGGCCCCTCCCATAGTTGATGCTTGTGCCCCAACAGTTAATCCTTTGGAGTCTCCAATATCATAAGTGGCAGTAACGCTTGAATTAAGGCCATAGCTTCCATAAACATCAATGTCGTCATTTACTCTCATATGCCCTGTGGCCCTAAGATCATACCCGCTGTCCGGGGAAACGGAGTTATTAAGTTTCAAGGTGACATCTTTATTATCGTCAATTCCTTTAGAGACGACTGTGTTGAGTCCAACCCTAGTGAGCTGCTGACTAAAACTATCTAGGTTGTATCCGGTGTGTTCTTGCAAATAGTTGCGCCCACTAGCTTCAGCAGCAACGAAGTATAGAGAGGAGCTTCCATCAATATTTTTGTCCTTTAAGTACTTTTTAAAGTTCTTTTTAGTGCCATCAGACATCAACATAGAAGACATTAATCCATCGGCGGTAACGGGAGCTTCAGCAAAAAGGCTCATAACGTTTCCAATTACACTTACTGTGTAAGTGGCCCCAACATGGGGACCGTTCAAGTTTAAATCGGCTCCAACGCTTGCACCCACTAGACTAGCTCCAAAATTTCCACTTAAAACTTTGATATCTTTAATATCAAATGAGCCGTCTTTAATAATTTTGAAGTTGTCATTTTCATCTTTTGAAAATGCAACTAGTTCAATATTTTTATCTTCAGTGAGGCATGAGACATTATTTGCAAACTTGGATAAAGCTGATTCTGAGTACTCGGCCTGTTTTGAGTCTCTAAGAATTTCATCTAGTATTTCTGGTTTAAAAGAAAGAAAGCACTGCTTATTGTCTATTTGAGCTTCAAAAATAACACTTGGAACGACCCCAACGCCTTTTGCCATACTTTCATCAGGGCATGAGTAAGATACCTTAGAGACATTTGTCCTGTCCCCCCACATCTTAACAATTGGCCGGAGATCTATGCTTTGACCACAGTCTAAGCTTTTAACATTCATTTCAGATAAGACATCTGTAAATGGCTTAGTCCCAGATTCAATAAGGGAAAGTTTCAAAAAACTTGCCCACGAAGTATCATTTTGATCCATGACCTGTTGAGCCTCTCCACCACAGGTAACTTGATTAATCTCTTGAGTTAAGTCCTTCTCTCCTCGCACAATCATTTCTACTTCGACCAAATCCTCTAAAATCCGCCTTACTGGTACTTTGCCTATCTCTACAGAGGAAGAAAAAGAGGTTGTACTTAAGAAGAGAAAATGTGCGAAAAATATGAACTTCATAAATAACTCCTGCTTAGTTTATCGTCGTAAATCATCAAAAACATTAGGGTCTGCACATCTTTAGAAACTTAAGTTAAAGTTTTAACAAAGCTTGAAAGTCTTAAGCGCCACTCCTTTGTTGGCCCATCAACATACTGAAATTACTATGCAATAGTGTTTGTTTTATAAACCATGTTTGACATATCAAACAAAAATATGCAATATTAAATAAGGAGAAAAATAGGAGATCATCAATGGCCACGTTCCGAAATGCCACAGTTGTAAATTCAATCCAAATAACCCCTCACCTTCAACGTATAATTTTAGGAGGAGAGGATTTAAAAACTTTCCCCCAAAACGAAGAAGGGGCCTACGTAAAACTTATCCTTGAAAAAGATAAGGCATTACTTGAAAACTCAAAGCATAGGCCAAAAATGAGATCCTACACAGTAGCTGAATATGATGAAAAGAATTCGACCTTGGCACTTGATTTTGTGATTAATATGCACGAGGGTCTTTCCACTAATTGGGCTAAAAATGCTAGACCAGGAGAACAAGTTGTAATCGCTGGCCCAGGGCCAAGAAAAATTTATGACTTTCCTGAGACTGACTACCTTTTCTTTGTAGATCTAACATCAATAAACGCTTTGCGAGCATACCTTAAGCTTCTTCCTGAAAAAGCTTCCGGTAAAGCTATAGTTTTGGTTCCTTACCATGAGGACTTTTTAGACCTACCCACCAAGAGTTCTGTCGCGATTCACTTTAAAGTTTCACCACTAGGTTATAATTATTTGGAGTTTGCCAAGAGTTACGAAAACCTGAGTGATAGAACAATTGTCTTTGCTGCAGGAGAGGCGAATGAAATAAACGCTCTTCGAAAATACCTTTTAAAAGAGAGGTGTTTGCCTACTGAGAATGTCTACATCTCTGGTTACTGGAAAAAGGGTAAAAATGATGAGGAATACAGAGACGAGAAGAGACAGCAGACCAATTAGATTGGTTGAACACAGCTTGTATCCACCTAAATGGATACAAGCTTTAGGGATTACTTCTATTGGCAAATTTCCAATCTAAACTCACCCTCTACATAATTGTTTGAATCAAAACGGGCCTTTAGTTTTCCTCCAACATAAGAGTCTGTAATTTCAAGAATCTCGATTTTCCCCTCAGAGGTAACAAGGTTGTTGTTATTATAATAAAATGTAAGGCTGTTGGTGTTGTTTAGGTTGATTGTCCCAACTTTCAATGGAAAAACTCCCATGATGTTTCTATCTCCACCGAAAGTGAAAGGATCACATTCATTAGAAATATCCTCATCCCAAAAGTCAAAGGTATGCTCATTTGGAAAATTTCTTGATGGAGCAACCCTACCTTTGATGAAATCCCAGGCCTTCCCTGCTACGACTCCATTTAAGTTACCATCTCTAATGGCCCTTACATCGTTTCCTTTACCATCACTTGCTTTATTTTCCTCGATGCATGAAACTGCAAATATCGTTACAAAAATTAAAATTAAGCTCTTCATATGATTCTCCCTTAGTCCAATTTGTTCTTGGCCGTTATTAATGTAAGCGTGCCCATTGCCACTTCTTTAACGGTACAAGCATTATTAAAATTAATTGTACGTTCTCCTTTTAACTTCCCCCCCACAGGGTTTGGTAGGTCCACCTTAAAAGAAGCTACTTTTCTATCCATATCAATTTTAATGGGTTTTATATCAAAAACCTTTGAAAGAAAAGTTTGGTTATATGTCACACTTTCACCCGACAACGTGGCAATTTTGGTTCTTGAACTAAAGATGCCATTTGTTTCTTGGAAAACCTCATTACCGGTCATATCAGTTTTTACCCAGTGACACAGAAACAAACCGAGTATGGCACATTTACCTTTCCAATAAGAAAACTTAGGGTTCGCATCTACTCCAAATGGCCCTATAACCGGTTGCTCTTCCCAAACTTTACAACTTTTGGCCTCTTTAAGTTCGCTTACTGACGCACAGCCAAAAGTAACCACCAAGCACAAGCTTATACAAATTTTCTTTTTCAATGAATCCTCCTTATCTTAAGCCGTGGCGAGATTAAAGATCATTTGAAGTGCTTTAGGTAGAGGTTTCCCCATTTACTGCTCTGTGAAGTTCTCCGAGACACAGAGCAGCAATGCCTATTTTTTTCACATACCCTACTCTTTATGATTTTTTGTTGGTACCAAATCGAAAATGGGGGAAGTCCAATGAGAATTTTATCTATAGCACTAGTATGTTTAACGATCTTTAGTGCCCAATCAAGAGAGGGCTCACACACTGGAAATGGCGGTGGCAGTTCTGAAGCAAATATCATTTACGCATGGGAGAATGTTCAGAAATTTATAAATGTGGCTTTGAAATCTAGCTCAGCTGGATTGGTTGATAAAGATAAGGCCCTTCTCCAAAAAATAATCGACTCTCTGGATGAGGAGAGAGCACAAATGAACATTGTTTTCAAATCTGGTGCAAAGCATCCGGAGCTTTTCGAGCTTGATAATCAGGGAGAGGCGAGAATTGCCATGACCGGCGACTTCGTTGGAGATAAAATATATTTTAACTACGATCGCCTATATCCCAAAGATGATTTTGGCGTCCCTCAGCCAATTACGGTTATCAGAGCAGTGGGCTACTTAGTTCATGAGTTTGGCCACCATCACAACGTTAAGGATCATGCATACCTGGATCAACTTGGGGCAAAGGTAATGATGGCATCCCGTGGGATGGTAAAAAAGGTTGACCTATCAGAGTACCAACATCCTTTTATCGATGTTACCGCTTATAACAGGGCATTAAACTTTGTTGATCATCTTATGCGTAGAAGCTACTTTAGTGCCACTCCATCCTTAGCAGATCTAATTCTTGCAGACTCACATGAGTTGATTGACCTTACGCCTTCGATTAACAAAAGGCTAAAGTGTGATCGATTAAACAGTCCCCGTTTAAAATACAGCTACTTTAACAATCTGCACTGGGGAGAGCTTGAGCCATTTGATGGAGAGGCACAAATTCAAAAACTTACACTTAAAGGAAATTTAAACTGGGTTTGTTTTAGTAAGCGAAGCTTCTCCGCTCAAAATCTAAGGATTCACACTTCTTTTGAGCTTGATTTATTCTTTAAAGTAGAAGTCGATAGGCAGTCAACAATATGGGATGCCAATCCAAGATCGTGGACAACAAACAAGAACCACAAACTCATCCATAAAGAGCATAAGCTTCACTTCACCAAGTGCAGATTTGAAAACAACTACGGGATGTCTGGAGATTGTAGGCAGCTATACTTTTAGCGATGGAGTTTCATAAGGATTACAGGGATATAATAAAAGATCAGCTGACTATTAGGCAGGCCAAAAATCCCCATTACAATCTCAGTAGTTTTTCTAAAGATTTGGGCATAACACGCTCAAAGATGAGTGAGGTGCTTTCTAAAAAACAAGGACTCTCCCAAGAGAAGGCCATTTATTTTAGTGCAAAATTTAAATTCAATAAAACGGAAACCGAATATTTCTGCCTTTTAGTTCAAAGCGAGCATGCTAGAAGCAAAGTCAAGAAACAAGAGGCAAAGGACAAGCTTAAAAGGTTCAACCGCGTAATTGAAAAGGATTTGGACTCAGAAGCATTCAAAGTCCTTTCAGACTGGGAACATTTCTCTATAATGGAGTTAAGCAAATTAAAAACCTTTAAAAGCGACTCACTATGGATAGCGCAGGCATTAGACCTGTCAGTTATAAAGGTTCAAAAGGCAATCACAAGGCTCGTCCATTTTAATATTCTAAAAAAGTCTCGTAGAAAAATCACCCCTACTGGCAAGTTTCTTGTAACAAGTAGTCACGACATACCGAAAAGCTCAATTCGCTCTCATCATAAGCAGTACCTAGACAAGGCCATTAAAGCTATCGACAACCAAAAAGTGGATGAGAGAGATTTCCAAACTCTTGTTATGGCCATCGACAAAGAAAAGCTTCCAGAGTTAAAAGAGCTGATTTACAACTTTAACAGAAACCTAAACAAAATTGCTACAAGCTCACCAGATAGTGACAAAGACAGTGTTTATTGCTTTTCCACTCAGCTTTACAGTTTATTTAAGTAATCTCCCCCATAAATAAAAAGAAACCTATAAGTCATTAAGTAAATTCAGTGTTTACCTATACGGCCAGCTGTAATTTTGCTTCACATTCTTCCTGCCATTTTTTGTAAAGGTTTAAATTCTCTAAGACTTTATTCACTTCCCCTTTTGGGGAATAGATTTCTACGACCACTCCTCTTTCCCTAAAATTTTTAACCGCATCATCAAGTGCGAAAGCACCACTTAAATCAATAAAGACAACATTACTGAGATCAATGAGAATAGATTTCTGATTAGATACACCAGACAAAACATTATTAATTTTCTGAACTGAACCAAAAAACAGAGGCCCCTTTGGTGAGAATGTCACATTTCCATCCCGTTCTGAGAGCTCTTCGGTATTTGAATCTTTATCCAGCTCATATTTATATACTTTTGTAATTTCCTGTACAAATCGAAAGCATGCCAGGGCCATTCCAATACCCATAGCGACTAGAAGGTCCTCTACAACCGTAACCACTAGGACAGTAATAAATACAATTAAATCTGAAACAGGTAATTTGTGGGCAATAGGTACAACCCTATAGTCTATAATGTCCACGC
>Ga0208203_1001010_pt1 | contig 11575 bp, 9 predicted proteins | sample DeeseametaMP2914_FD_184167 | JGI IMG/M metagenome (GOLD analysis project Ga0208203, IMG submission 184167) | Marine microbial communities from the Deep Atlantic Ocean - MP2914 (SPAdes) | ecosystem: Environmental > Aquatic > Marine > Oceanic | place: West of Santa Cruz de la Palma, Atlantic Ocean...
ACGCCTGCATCGATAGCACTTCACTGTCAATCAGTACGCCATCACAATCAAAAATCACCAGTTCCACGTTGTGTGCCTGCAAGAGTCACCTTCCTTTAAGTATTAACATTTAACCAACGTCCCCTTGCCAATTTCGTATTCGTACACCAAATGTCAACAGGCCCTGATTATATGAACATTTGCCTAAGTGTAAGGTAATTGGTGGCGTTTGTTCTACCTTAACAAGCAGTTCTTGAGTTCTATGACTACATACGCGGTTTTCGGCCTCAAATTTCGACTCTAAAATTTTTTCTTATTATCAAGTAGATAGATTATATCGCGTTTATTTTGATTGGTTAATTGTGCATTTTTATTGTGTTAATTAAATAAACAAGGCTCCGTTTATTTTGTTAATGGCTGTTTACAAAGTAGAGGGTATATGCAAATATTTACAAAAATTGAGATATATCCCAATGTCTGGGCAAATGCTCTTGATGTATTTTGAAACCAGTGGGAAATACACCTACAACACGAGATTTGAAGATGAAGTCGACGTCTAGTGATATTGATATTTCACAAGTTAGTGACGAGCAACTCCCCGTCGCTAAACATAAACTGAAAGGCTGGAAGCATTTCATGGGCTTGTACGCCGGTGAACATGTGGCGGCAACTGAATTCGTATTTGGTGCAACCTTTGTTGCGCTAGGCGCCACCATGACCGACATTCTGTTGGGTTTATTAATTGGTAATCTACTTGCTGTCCTAAGCTGGACACTTATCACTACGCCTATCGCTGTAGATACCCGTTTGAGCTTGTACTCGTATCTTCAGAAAATAGCTGGCGACTCTATGACCAAGCTCTATAACTGGGCGAATGTCATCATATTTACAGTGATATCGGCCGCTATGATTACGGTGTCGGCAACCGCCGTGCGTTTTGCATTGAATATTCCGGCGCAGTTAAATTGGTATCCGACTAATTTAGCTTTTGTTGCCGTCGTGCTTGCAGTCGGTGTGATAGTTGTCTTTGTCGCTATGTATGGCTTTAACGCCGTTTCCAATTTTTCTCGTATTTGTGCGCCTTGGTTGTTCACCATGTTCATTTGCGGTCCACTTATTCTAATGCCTGCACTCGCTGAATCTGTAATTGGGCAAACGTTTCTTACATCGTGGAATGACTTTATTCATATCGGTAGTACATCGGTGTGGACGGGCTTCACCCAAAGTGGTGAGCCTGGTATTGGTTTATTAGAAGTGATTGGCTTTTCGTGGGCAGCGAACACGATAACGCATTTCGGCCTTATTGATATGGCGTTACTGCGTTTTGCTAAGCGTAAACGTTACGGTTTATGTACGTCGGCGGGTATGTTATTTGGTCATTATATAGCATGGATTTCAGCCGGTATTATGGGCGCAGGAACAGCGGTTATTGTTCAAAAGTCCATTGGTGAATTAGACCCGGGCGATGTGGCTTTCCATGCATTAGGTCTTTCTGGACTCGTTATTGTTATCGTTGCAGGCTGGACTACAGCAAACGCGAATCTCTATCGCGCTGGACTTGCCGCGCAAGCTATTTTTAAAGATAAATCACGTACTACAACGACCGCGGTCGTCGGTATGGTCACCGTTGCAATTGCGTGTTTTCCGTTCGTGTTTACTAAATTACTGCCACTGTTAACGTATGCTGGATTACTTGTTGTTCCTGTGGGAGCAATTGTGTTCGCAGAGCACATGATTTTTCCGCGTATTGGATTCACACGTTATTGGGCACATTATCAAAGCCTTACTCACAGCACGCCAGCGGTAGCGAGTTGGGGTTTGGGGCTTGTGTTTGGCTTTGGTTTAAATGTATTAGACGTCATGTCTTTTTACTATCTATTCATACCCACGTGGTTCTTCACTATAGCTGTCTATACAGCACTGGCCGCCAAGTATGGCGCGAAACAAGCTTATCCTGAGCAAGAAGCACAAGTAGATGCTTTCAATGCACGTGTTGAAGCTCATCAGCAGCAAGAAGCGGCGTTAGAAAACGAACACGTTGAAGACGTTACTGCCGTATCTAAATTACTGCGTCTTACTTCGCTAGCGAGTTTGTTGGTGTCCATAGCATTGGCAATCAAAACTTTTTCTCTTAGTGACACGGTTGCCGCTTACGAATTGAACCGAGACTTATTCTTTAATGTTGGGTTCGCGTGCACCGTTATCTATTTCGTTACTGCGTATTGGGCGATGCGTCGCCACAAAGCGTTACAAAGCTAATAAGGTTCTTATGCAATCTCAAACGTCTATTTTATTGAACAGAGCGAACTTATCGTCGTTGCCAAATGACATAAGGCGTCCAGCTTATGATGTGGAGAACGTTCAAACGGGTATTGTTCACATTGGTGTAGGTGGTTTTCATCGGGCACATGAAGCCATGTATGTAGACAGATTAATGGCAAAAACCGGCGATCTATCGTGGGGCATTTGTGGTGTGGGTCTTCGCGAGAACGACCGTGCAATGAAAAAAGTGTTCGACGAACAAGATAACTTATATACCTTGGTTGAAAAGCACAATGACGGTTCCCGCAGTGCATCAGTTATCGGTGCAATGACGGGGTTTTTGATGGCGCCGGACGATCCTCAAGCAGTCATTGATAAAATGGCTGAGCCCGAAGTACGCATCGTATCGTTAACCATTACCGAAGGTGGCTATAATTTTGATGCTTCCTCAGGGGAATTTATTACCACTAACCCTGATGTCATTCACGATATCGAAAACCCCAAAACGCCTAAACTGGTTTTTGGCTATTTAGTTGCAGCGCTTAAAAAACGCAAAGAAAACAACGTTAGGCCTTTTACCGTTATGTCATGTGACAATATTCAGCACAATGGCCATGTGTTAAAGAAAATGCTGCTTGCGTATATTGAACTGTTTGACCAAGCGTTTGCTACTTGGGTTGACGAAAACGTGAGTTTCCCTAATTCAATGGTAGACAGAATAACGCCTGCAACCACAAATGAAGATATCGCAACGTTAAGGGCTCAGGGCGTAGAAGATGCTTGGCCTGTAGTGTGTGAGCCTTTTGACCAGTGGGTTATTGAAGATGACTTTTGCAATACCAAGCCGTGTTTAGATTTAGTCGGCGCGCAGTTTGTAAGCGATGTGGCACCGTACGAAAAGCTTAAGCTTCGTATGCTTAATGCGGGCCATTCAGTACTTGGGTTGGTTGGTTCTGTAGCAGGGCTTGAAACTATCCATGAAAGTGTTGAAGCGAAACAGTTAAAGCGTCTTCTATCAATCTTTATGGAACAAGAGGTTATGCCAACACTCGACCCAGTAGAGGGGATTGACGTGTATGAATACAGAGATACGCTGCTATCTCGTTTCTCCAATCCTTTCATTAAAGATACGCTAGCGCGAATTTGCCTTGAAAGTTCGGCTAAGCTTCCGGTGTTTTTATTGCCCACCGTGCGAGATAATTTGGCGGCCAACAGAGACACCGATATAAGTGCTTTAGTTGTTGCTTGCTGGGCCTTCTATTCAGACAGGCACGCCTCTCAAGACGGGAAGTCACTTGAAATCAACGATGTGTTAGCTGATAAGTTACACAACGCGGCTAGTAATAACCAAATAGACAGCCTTAGTTTTTTAATGCTAGAAGAAGTATTTGGTAAGCTGGTTGATGAAGCGCGTTTTACCGCTAGTTTCCAGGGCTTTGTAGAGCGCTTGTATCAACAAGAGCCGGTGTTGCTGATTAGCGAAAAGGTAGCAAACAATAAACTCGAGCTTGCCAGAGCTTGTTAGATTGTATTGGTAATCTGCATTAGTACGAAGGGGAGTAGGGAATACTCTCCTTTTTTATGCATTGAATTTTATCAGCTGATACAAAAGAAAAAAGCGACCCGAGGGTCGCTTTCTAAAGTGCAGATTTCTCTGCAACCATGTTGAACTGGTTCACATGGTGTGAAACTGTTTTATAGGCGGTCGTTGATAACCGCAGCAATTGGGTTATCTTGCAGACCGTTTTCCGCAACCCAAGCTTGAAGTGTTTTTCCGTCAGCTTCAGGTGCTTCTAAATCACTTTTTGGCATTTTCTTAACAAGTAACTCGCCAGCTTCTAAAGCATTGTTTAGCAGTGCTGTACGAATTAGGCTGTTACCGCCACAGCTAATTGCTGAGTAGTAGTCTTTAAGTTTCATGCGGTAGTCTGATTCGACTGAACGCATTTTCTTACGTAGTTCGCCTTTATCGTCCGCTTGAACGATAGTGCAGATATTCGCTAGTGCTTCGTTAACATCAGCCTGTGCTACGCCCGACACACCTAATGTCGCTGCGATAACAAGAGAAGTTTTAACAATTTTCAACATGGTTAATTCCTCAAGTACTTCTATAGATTGTTTGTTTGTTCGGGAGGATTAAACGACAAAAATGAAATCTTGAAAACGTTCTAAGCGATACTTAGGTATGTGGTTTTATAAGTATGTGGAGACAAAAAAGCGCCCATAACGAGCGCTGTTTGGAGAAGTGGCGTTAGTGAGGTTTATAGTTGCTCGCTACTTCCATTATTTGTTCACGCATCCACATATGAGCGTGATCATGGTCGGCGCTTACATGCCAATAAAGGAAATACTCTACAGGCGGTAAATCAAAAGGAACCTCGTACAACGCAAGATCGTAATGTTTAGCAAGGTGATACGGCAGGCACGCGATTAGGTCTGTCTTTACTATCGTACTTGGTACGGTTAAAAAATGTTGACCTCGCATAACTTCCTTGCGTCTTTTGCCCATTTTATCTAACGCAATATCTATTGGACCCACACCAGATTTACGCTGTGACACATTAATATGACCTAATCGTAGAAAGGTATCTAAGTTAAGCCCGTTTTTGAGCGCAGGATGATTTTTACGTGCTAACACAACAAGTCTGTCTTGGGCGATTTTTTCTTTACACAAATGAGGGTCTGTAAATGTCGATGCATCTGAGTAAAAGTCCAACGTGCCCGATGCCATCGCCGAAACAACTTGGCTTCTAGGAATCTCGTAATTGGTCAACCCAATATTTGGCGCCAAATTCTGCAAACGTGAAATGAGTCTAGGCATAATGCTTACTTCAAGCAAATCACGGCTGGCAAAGTTAAAGGACTTCTCGGCTGTGAGAGGGTCGAATGTATGACTTTCTTGCACGCTTCTGCGTAGTAAGGCTAAAGCTTGTCGAGCTGGAACAATAATATTTTGCGCTACGGGGGTAGGCGTCATACTGTGGCCAGTACGAACGAACAGCGGGTCGTTAAGCATTTCCCTTAGTCTCGCTAAAGAGTTACTTACCGCTGGTTGAGTAATGCATAAGACATCTGCTGCCTTGGTTAAGCTTCCTGCCGTGTAAATGGCGTCGAATACTGCAAAAAGGTTCAAATCGATTCTATTGAGATTCATAACTAATCCTTTAAGAGCGAGTGCCCTGAAAAAAGCCAATAGATGAAGAGGCGCTAGTTTGTATCACGGTGCGTTTAATAGAAAACTGTGATCCAATGCTACATAGCATCTACGAATAATTTACGTTAGTGTAACAAGAATATTTATAAATACCTATTATTAAAAGTTAATTGAAACATTCAAGGTAATAATAGTAGTTTTATCGTCAATAAATGGAGATTGGACTGAAAAATGAAAACACTTTTAGACTTAGCAGTGGGAGATACCCTTGAACAACCTGAATGGCTGACGGTTACGCAGGACATGATCAATCAGTTTGCAGACGCTACCGGCGATCACCAGTGGATACATTTAGATGCTGCGCGCTGTGAAAAAGAAAGTCCCTTTAAAACAACAATTGCTCACGGCTTCTTGACTGCCAGTCTCATGCCTAAAGCATTTGCTGAAGTGATTGCGCCAAGCGAACGTATCGCGTCTATGATTAATTATGGCATTGATAAGTTACGTTTTCTTGAACCAGTAAAAAGTAATGATGCCGTTAAATACCGATTCAAACTTGTCGAAATCACTGAAAAGGCGCAAGGGAAGCTTTATAAAGTAGAGGCAAGTTGCTTACTTAAATCGAATGGGAACCCAGCGCTAATAGGTGGCTTTCTCATGCTCGCGGTGCTTAAGCCTTGATAGATTGTTGTTTCACGCAGTAAAAGTGGCTGTACAAACTAGTACGGCATATTGCCAAATGCGTATGACGATGCGTGTGCTACGTCGTTGTCTAGTTGATATGTCGCACCGTGTATTGCAAAAACATGGTGCCACAAAATAAAAAAGCCTGAGATGCTGGCGTTTGTTGACCTTTGATATATAGCAAAGGTCAACAGGGCCTAGTTTAGCGATCGTCAGGCTTTTACCTACACAGTCCTACTTTATCGGCAAGACCTATGTCGACAGAAACGAGTTAGTTAGACGCTTCTTCGGCACCTTCTTCAATGGCTTCTCCAGCACTTTGAATATCTTTACCGGCCCCTTCAACTGTTGCACAACCGCCTAAACTCCCAAAACTGGCTGCGAGTATAAGTACTAAAAAAGCGTGTTTAAGTGTTTTTGAATTTAACATTTCCATTTGCATCTCCGTTAGTTTCATTCTTCTGCGGGTTGCTCAGGGTTATCACCCGCTTTCACATCAGACTGCTCAGTTGATGAATTTGTATTACCTTTACTTGAACTTCTCTCATCCTGCTTTTTAAGCATGCTATTAAGCTTATCTCCCCCTTTAGCATTGAAATCCAATGTTCTGATAGGGAAAGGAATAAGAATATCGTTTTCTTCTAATACCGTTTTTACTGTACTGATCGCGTCGTGGCGTACGACCATAAATCCAGGCTCTCCTGGATATCGAATCCAAAACCACAGTAATAGGTTGATACTTGAATCGCCAAAAGACTCTGCGTATACCGCGGTTTCTTCTTTTTTGATGACATAATCTTTTTCATTCATAGCATCCGTAATAACTTTAGCGGCTTCTTCTATATCATCAGCATAAGAAATGCCTACTGGGACCTCTATTCTTCGATAACCAAGATATGAATAATTGGTCAATATATTTCGGAAAAGAATCTTGTTGGGTATAACTTCAAGTTGACCATAAAAGGTTTCAACTAAGGTGTTTCTAAGGTTTATTTCCTTTACGTTACCAAATACACCTTCTGCCTCAATGACGTCGCCAATCTCAAAGGGTTTTCGAATTCCCATGGCCACACCGGCAATGAAGTTTTCCGTCATGTCCTGAAACGCAAAACCAATGGCCAACCCGACGATACCTGCGCCTGCAAGTAAAGAGGTGACAGTACCTTTGAGGCCAACAAAGTCTAGCGCAATGAAAATTCCCGCTATTAAAACGATAGATTTGATTATGGAGGTGAGGAGGCTTGCAATTTGTCGAGACTCAAACGTTCTGCGCATAATCTTGCCAGCAACGTTGCCGATCACTTTGGCGATAATGCCAAAGGCTATTGCAATAAAAAATGCGACAACAATGTTAGGAAGAAGCGTAATGCCGCCCTCTACCCAAGACTCTAGCTTTTCGCTGAGTAATTTATAAACCTCATCTATTTTTGGAAACTCCATAGACCTCGTGCACCTTCATATAAAGTGTTCCTGATGTTTCAAGAATCATTCCTTTCAAAATAATCTTGTAACGTATTGAAAGTTAGAGGGTATGCCTGATTTTTGAGGTGCGCGATCAATCAAGCGTAATGAATAAATTTCCCATATTGGGAAACATATTCTCAATTGGGATATGGCTAAATTCAGTGGAGAGGCTTCAATTTATCCTAAAGGATATCTGGTCAGACCATGTGTAAAATTAATGTAAACATATTATTCACAATAAATTTACAAAGGTGAAATTCAAGCATAGTATCAATTGCGTAGGTCAATATTTGTTCATGGCCTCAGACAATAACAACACGAAATCGAACAGCCTGTCGCTAGCGGAAAGTGTGGGTAGTAATGCCGGTAGTGATAAGCCCAGATTTGGAATCACACTATGAAATTTAAAACGCGTAAGACAGCAGTGGCGGCAATGGTCGGTACTGCTTTATTTTGCTCTCCTTATATCGCATCAGCCCAAGAAGCAGACGTTGAAAGTGAGCAAGAAGCTAAGAAAGACGTAGAACTCATTTTGGTTACCGGTAGTTTTGTTCGCCGTAGCGAAAACTTCGAATCTCCTTCTCCACTAGCCGTGGTAGATAGCGTGGCTATCGACGCGATTGGCGCAAAGAATATTGCGGATATTACACAAACACTCACTATTAACACGGGTGCTGAAAACAACCCAGATGCTTTTACGCAAAACGCAACAGCGGGTACGTCGAATATTAACCTTCGTGGTTTAGGCGTAGCGTCTACTCTGGTTTTACTTAACAACAAGCGTCAGGTCGTTACAGCGCAACCAACGAACGAAGGCCTGAACTTCGTCGATACCAGTTCTCTTGTACCGATGATTGCCATTGATCGTATGGAAGTGGTTAAAGATGGTGCGTCGGCTCTGTATGGTTCTGATGCCGTTGCAGGTGTCGTTAACTTTATCACCAAACGCAATTATGACGGAGCAATGGTAAGCCTTGACTATCAAGATGGTGCGCATGGCGACAACAAAGAATACATTTTACAAGGTTTATGGGGCGCAACCGGAGATAACGGAAGCGTACTAGCGGCGATAAGCTATACCAACCGTTCGCCGCTTTTTCTCAGCGATAGACGACTAAGTCGTCCCCAAGACGATACAAGTGCTCTGGGTAACCCAGGCTCTTTCTTCTTAAATATTCCAGGTGCAGGGGCACTGCCCATTATCGACCCGTACGGATGTGAGGAGTTTGGTGGTGCACCCAATTTACTTGCGCCAAGTGGCACAGTGCCAGGTTTAGAAATTGGTTTTTGTGGTTTTGATTTCGGTAAATTCTATTCATATGTTGCCGATGAGAGCCGAACAAATGCTTATGTACGTGCAGACTACGAGTTCGATAACGATATTACATGGTCGGCTGAATTCAGTTTAGCGAGAAACCGTGCAGAACGTGGTGGAGCACCGAGCTTCCCAATTTTAACCTCTCCAATTGTTCCGGATTACCATCCGCAGAATCCATTTGGTCAGCCTGTTGCTTTCTTCGGCCGCGCTGAAGGTAACGGCTTCCCTGGTGACCCAGCTAATACCGAATCAGATACCTTTCGCTTTAGCACCAGTTTACAAGGTGTGACAGATACTGGGTTCTGGGAAGTAAGCTATACACGTGCGGTTAACGATTTTGTATTTAGGGTTCCTGACGTACTAAATACCGAGTTTCAGCTTGCGCTATACGGTCTAGGTGGCTCTAATTGTGATCCTATCGCAGGAACGCCAGGGGTAGGGGATTGCGAATTCTTCAATCCATTTGCAACGTCTTACACAACGGCACCTAACTCTGATTATGTGGTTAGCTCCTTTACGGGAACCGAAGTGATTGACTCTAAAGCGGACCTTGAAGTTTTCGAAGCGATTACATCGTTTGATGTGTTCGAAATGGGCGGTGGCTTTGCGGCGTTAGCTTTGGGTGTTCAATATCGTGAAAACCAGCTTAGCCAAGATTACGATGATCTTGCTAACCAAGACAGTTTCACATTCGTTATCGGCAACCCTGATATTGATGGTAGCCAGGATGTATGGGCAGCGTTCGGTGAACTTGCATTACCAATAAATGACGAATTAGATGTTCAGCTAGCGGTTCGTTATGAAGATTACGGCGGTACCATTGGAAGTACGGTGGATCCAAAGTTAGCGATTTCGTGGCGTGCGACTGATGAGTTTTCACTTCGCGGCTCGATATCTACGTCGTTTAGAGCGCCAACAGTGTTCTTAGCACAAGGTGGCGCAACGTCGTTGCAACAGCTTATTGACCCCGTTCAAGGTGCTACGGCATTTGTGGCTGTTAGAACATCGGGTAATGAAGAGCTAAAACCTGAAGAGTCGACAGCCTATAATATTGGCTTCTCATACGAGCCTTTCAGAGACTTTTCTGTTGAAGTTGATTATTGGAATTTCGAGTTTGAAGACTTGATCATTCAAGAGAACGCGCAGGCGGTACTAAATGATGATCCGACTAACCCAGACCGCGTTATCCGTGCTGGAGACCCGCTGACTGGGCCTGTTCTTCAAGTAAATAACACGTATGTTAACGCGAGTTCTTTGGAAACATCGGGTCTTGATTTTGTAACCAGTTATAAAATAGAGACAGACTTCGGTAACTTTACACCTACGTTGAATGCGACCTACATCACTAAGTATGACTTGATGGACCCACAGGCAGGGAACATTGATGGTGCAGGACGCCGTAACTTTAATAACATTGGTGTGTCTTCACCTGAATTGCGTGCGAACTTGGGGCTGGCTTGGCAAAACGATATTCATGCAGCCAATGTCTTCCTTCGCTACATCTCATCATATGATGATGATCAAAATTGCGCGGACGGTACTGCAAACGTGGGTGGTTGTTCAGGTGGCTTTTACGAAGTGGATAGTCACTTGACGGTAGATGCTCAATACAACATCGACTTAGGCGGCTTATATGATACAGAACAAAGTTATGTGTTGACGTTAGGCGCAATTAACATGTTCGACGAAGAGCCTCCACAGCTATTCACTAACAGCGGGTTTGACTCTAAGGTTCACGATCCACGAGGTCGTCAAATCTATGCGCGCTTAGCTATCGAGTTCTAATCGGTTAATAAGGTAGAAGTATAGCCACCCTTTGACTATAAAAGTTGAAGGGTGGCTTTTTTGTAAACCTTAGCCTCCACTCCTCTTTGTGATTTTGTCTCCAGTCTCTTCTAATGTTAAACCAATCGATTAAAGTATCTCGTAGTAGGTAAGACTTTTACGTAATCATCAGTGATTGAAGGAGATAAGAATGGCGACGAAGCTGTCTGATAATGAAATTAACGAAAAATTGAAAGCGCTCAATGAACTGGTTTCCGATGACACACCATGGGAGCAAAGTGGAGACACTATCAAAAAGACGTTTATGTTTAAGAGCTTTATCCGAGCTTTTGGGTGGATGTCTCAAATTGCGATTTGGGCGGAAAAGCTAAAACATCATCCAGAGTGGTTCAATGTTTATAATAAAGTAGAGGTAACATTGACTACGCACGACGCTGGTGGGCTAACAGAATTAGATTTCTCGTTGGCTGAAAAAATGGAAAAGTTTAAATAGCTTGGATCAACGTGTGTAAATAGGAACCGAAAATCGGTTAATTCGTATTAACTTTGTTCATGTTGGTCAATTAAACCGCTAACAGTCAGAAAAATGAAATATTTCGCATGCTGGTACTTGTGTTGCGAAAGTCCCTATGTATAATACGCACCACGTTGAAGCGAGGCATTAAATGAAGCGCTTACAACAATAATTTTCTGGCGCGGGATGGAGCAGTCTGGTAGCTCGTCGGGCTCATAACCCGAAGGTCGTAGGTTCAAATCCTGCTCCCGCAACCACAGAAAATAACCAGAATTTCAAAGCATTGCAAAGGCAAGCTTTACCGTACAAGCGCGGGATGGAGCAGTCTGGTAGCTCGTCGGGCTCATAACCCGAAGGTCGTAGGTTCAAATCCTGCTCCCGCAACCAATTTAAAAACCAGAATTACAAAGCATTG
>Ga0208203_1001019_pt1 | contig 11493 bp, 7 predicted proteins | sample DeeseametaMP2914_FD_184167 | JGI IMG/M metagenome (GOLD analysis project Ga0208203, IMG submission 184167) | Marine microbial communities from the Deep Atlantic Ocean - MP2914 (SPAdes) | ecosystem: Environmental > Aquatic > Marine > Oceanic | place: West of Santa Cruz de la Palma, Atlantic Ocean...
CTTGAAATCAAGAGAGGTTAGTAGAAGTAAACTCGTTGGTGGTCGTGGTCTATCTTCTGGGTGCTTCCACTCCCTGCTACTTATGACAGGGCCGCTTAAATTGAAGCGTTAATCATCTACTTGAATATGATTTCTAAAGTGTTTTTGTCAAGAATCACCAACTACAAACTTGCTTAAAAGTTCTTACACTGCATCAAAACACCCGTAAAACACCCACAAAACACCCACAAAACATCCGTAAAACATCCATAAATCTGTAAGTTATTAAAATTTCGATTATGCACTTTCTTAATTACTACCTCCTCACTGGCCTTCGGCTTGGGCGAAGGAGATAGCTAATGAAGAAAAAATTCCAACTGATTTTAAAAATTTTAAGAGTTTTATTTTTGATTTACCGAATTTTGAAGGCTGCAATGGCCTTTTTCTAAATACGAACGAAGTGAGAATTTAGCTTTTAGAGCGTAAACCCGACGTAGTCGGTTTACATGGCTCGCTACCAAGTCTCAAACTCAAAAATCTCCTAAAATTCTCAATCTTAATTATTCAAAACTGTCCGTTATTTAGCCTAAAAAATGGACAACGAGTGTAAACAAATCCTATTAAAAACCGATACTTATACTAGATCATTATATTAACCGATAACAGAGTTAGGAATGTCTGAAAAACAGACTCGTAAAGAGATCATTGATAAACGCTTAAAGCATGCTGGATGGGATATAGAAAATCCTACTCAAGTTGTATTAGAGCACGAAGTTTTTAACCAAGTGGGTACTGACTCAGGTGTTGGTTACTCTGACTATGTTCTTATGGGTAAGAATGGTAAGCCTATTGCTGTTGTTGAGGCCAAGAAGAGTTCTGTGGATGCTCGTTTTGGTCGAGAGCAAGCCAAGCAGTATGCCGACGGATTTGAAAAGGCAGGCTTTGAAAGGCCATTTATTTTTTGTACGAATGGACATGATATTGAATTTTGGGATGACCTTCGAGACATACCAAGAAAGGTTTATGGCTTCTTCTCCCTTGATGATTTAGAGGGATTACTTTTTAAAAGAAAAGAGAGAATTGAACTCTCAACTTCATTAATTGATTCTAATATTGCAGGTCGAGACTATCAAATAGAAGGTATCAGAAGAGTTCTTGAAAATTTCACAAATAATAATCGAAGTGCGCTGATGGTAATGGCCACAGGTACTGGAAAGACTAGGACTTCTATTGCAACTATAGATGTCTTAATGCGATCAAACTGGGTTAAAAGAGTGCTTTTTCTTGCTGATAGAAATGCACTTCTAAGACAAGCAAGGGACGCGTTTACTGAACATCTTCCGAATGCACCAAGGCATTGGGTAAAGAACGGAAAGTTTCCAGCAGATAAACGAGTTTATCTTGCAACTTATCCAAGTATGATGAGTCTTTATCACAAAGTATCATCTGGTTTTTTTGATCTCATCGTTTGTGATGAATCACATCGAAGTATTTATAAGCGTTATAAGGAAATCTTAGATCATTTTTATTCTTTTAAGTTAGGTCTAACGGCTACGCCTGTTAGCTATATGGATCGAAATACGTTCAAGCTCTTTGAAACTTCAAATGAAGAACCAACCTTTAATTATAGCTATAATGATGCTCTCAAAAATGATCCACCATACTTGGTACCGTTTATGGTTTTATCCATTAAGTCACGTTTTCAAATGGAAGGTATTAAATCAGGAAGTCTTCCTATTTCAGTTCAAAAGAAGCTTGTGGAAGAGGGAAAAGACCTTGAAGAAATAAATTTTGAAGGGACTGATCTTGAAAAGAAGGTTACAAATTCTGGTACCAATGAGGTAATTGTTCGTGAGTTTATGGAGGAGTCTGTAAAGGATAGCAATGGAGTTGATCCGGGTAAAACTATTATCTTTGCTATTTCTCATAATCACGCTTTAAGAATTGAAGAAGCCTTTAATAGATTATTTCCACAATACAAAGGCAGACTTGCTCGGGTTATTGATTCACATGACCCAAGAGCCAATACCGAAGGTGGGTTGTTGGATCAATTTAAAGACCCTAATGATCCGATGAGAGTTGCTATCTCTGTTGATATGCTTGATACAGGTGTTGATGTTCCAGAAATTGTAAATCTTGTATTTGCTAAACCCGTTTTTTCAAGGCCAAAATTTTGGCAAATGATTGGACGTGGTACCAGACTTTGTCCTGATTTATTTGGGCCAGGAGATGATAAGGGAAGTTTTCTTATTATAGATCATTGGGATAATTTTACTTATTTTGAAATGAATCCAGAAGGCAAAGAGCCATCTGGCACCAAATCAGTTCCCGAAAGACTCTTTGATGCTCGTCTTAGAAAAGCAGAGACAACAATCGCTCATTCACTAGACGAAATGAAAGAGAAACTTGTTAAAGAAATGAGAGAAGATATTGCGGCACTTCCTATGGAGAGTGTTGCCATTAAGGATAGGGCCAAAGAAATTCAACAGGTCTTGGAAGATAGCTTTTGGAGTGAACTCAGCCAAAATGAAATTGATTATTTAAGAAAACATATCTTACCTCTTATGAGTGCTAGGTTTGCGGAAGACTTTGATGCTTTAAGATTCGACATTGATGTTTTAGAAGTTCAAATAGCTTTAATTAATGAAGATACAGAAGTTCTTGAAAGAGCACAGGAAAACATAATTAAGAAAGTCTCAGAACTTCCTTTAACTCTTAATCAAGTTAGAGCGAAAGAGCAGGCGATTAAAAAAGTAAAAGCTTCTAAGTTTTGGGCAACTCTCTCAGAGGAATCATCTGAAGAAATGAGACTAGAGCTTAGAGGATTAATGAGACATAGAAGTATTCAGCATCAAGGAATGGAGACTCTTGACCTTGATGATATGGTCTTAGTAAAAGATGTTGTTGAGTTTGGCCCAGAAATGGAGCAAGCAACAGTTGCTGAATATAGAAAGAAATTAGAGGCCAAGATTCAAGCTTTATTAGATACCAATGAGGTTTTACAGAAACTTAAAAATGGTGAAGAGCTTGATGAAGTTGATATTTTAGAGCTAACTGAAATACTTCAAGGGGAAGACCCTTATGTAACCTTGGATATTCTTCAGAGAGTTTATGATAATAGGTCAGCCAAATTTATCGACTTTGTTAAACATATTCTTGGTCTTCAAGAGCTTCAAACAAGAACAGAAATTATTACTAAGGCCTTTGAGGACTTTATCCAAGAGCATAATAATTTTTCAGCGGCTCAGATTAAGTTTCTTCAAATCCTTAAGTCTTTCATGCTTGAAAGGGGTAAGATTACTAAGCCTAACCTCGTTCAGGCTCCGTTTACTAACTTCCATCCTGATGGGATTAGAGGGATGTTTCCACCTAAGCAACTCAATGAGGTTATGGCCTTTATTGATGAAATGGGTGAAGATGCCGCCTAAATGGGGTAATATACCCGTTAAATTACTCCATTTATAAGCCTTTAAAATCTTAGGAAATAAGGTAAAAACATCATTAAATGGGGTAACATAACCATTGTTATACCCCATTTATGTGCTATATTACCCCTATAACCAAGGGGAAACGCTTGAAATCACTAAATAAGACATTCATTAAAAAAATCAAGTTCGGAAGTGAGCATTTGGCCATGCTTAAAAAGCTTGGTGAATACCATGGAAAACAGGATTTATTTAGCAAGAAATCCCCTGAGGCCCTGGAGACTCTCAAGCAACATGCGGTTATTGAGTCAGTGGAGTCTTCAAATAGGCTAGAGCAAATTACAGCCCCAAGAGAAAGAATTAAGGGCCTTGTTGCTGAGTCGACTAAACCAAGAGACAGGTCAGAGCAGGAGATTGCAGGATACAGAGATGCACTAGAGTTAGTTCATGACTCATTCAAGTACATGGACGTTAACACTAATGTCATTAAGCAACTTCATACAGTTCTTTATAAGTACCAACCAGAAGATGGTGGGAAGTATAAAAGTTCTGATAATGAAATCGTTGAAAGAGATGAAGATGGTAATGTAACAAAAGTTAGGTTTACGCCTACGCCAGCGATTCAGACTGAAGATGCAATGAAAGAGCTATGTCAGTTGTACAAGGATGATCTTGATGATCCTGAAATTGATAGGCTGCTTATTCTTCCACTAATGATTTTAGATTTCTTATGTATTCATCCGTTCAAAGATGGAAATGGGAGAGTTTCAAGACTGCTAACTCTTCTTATTCTTCACAGAGGTGGCTACGAAGTTGGAAAGTATATAAGTCTTGAGAGAATCTTTGAGCAACAAAAAGAAGGCTATTATGAAAATCTTGAAAAGAGTTCTCAAGGCTGGCATGAAGGAGAGCATGATCCTTTTCCTTGGCTTAATTATTTTTGGGGCATTCTCATAGGAGCCTATAAAGAATTTGAAGAAAAAGTAGAAGTGATTAAGGAATCTCAATCGGGAAAAGGTTCTAAGACGGAACAAATTAAATTAGCAATAAATAAACGCTTTAAACCATTTTCTATCTCAGAAATTGAAAATGAATGTCCAGGTATTAGCCGTGACATGATTAAAAATGTATTGAGACAACTTAGAGATGATGGAGAAATTGAATCTACAGGTGTTGGCCGTGGAGCAAAGTGGATTAAGAAAAATTTTAATTAATAGGAGATATAAATGTTAGCACAGAGTTTAAAGTCAGAAATTGATAAATTATGGAATCTTTTTTGGTCAGGTGGGATCGCAAACCCCCTAACTGCTATTGAGCAGATTTCATATCTTCTTTTTATGAAAAGACTTGATGATATGGATTTAAAAAGAAAAGCCGATGCTGAATGGTCAGAGGGGGAGTACAAATCAATCTTTGAAGGTGATGATGAGACCCTTCGCTGGTCACATTGGAAACATTTTGAAGCGGAAAAAATGATCACTCATGTAAGGGATAATGTATTTCCTTTCATTAAAAAACTTAATACTGATACGGATAATAGTTTTTCAAAGCAGATGAAAGATGCGGTTTTCATTATTCCAAAGCCTAGTCTTTTAGTTCAAGCAGTAGAGACTATTGAGAAGCTTAAAATTCAAGAACAAAATCAAGATACTCAAGGTGATATTTACGAATACCTTCTATCGGAGCTTCAGACTTCTGGTAAAAACGGCCAGTTTAGAACACCAAGGCATATTATTAAAATGATGTGTGCTCTTGTTAATCCAAAGCTTGGGCAATCTGTTCTTGACCCTTCTTGTGGTACAGGTGGTTTCTTAATTGGTGCCTATCAACACATGCTTAAGCAACATACAAGTCCAGAGCATATTACTGTTGATGAAGAAGGTGTTGAACATGGTCTCATTGGTGACAAGATTACCGATCCAAAGGTGTGGAAACATTTAAAGAATAAAACTTTTTATGGATTTGATTTTGATTCAACCATGCTTCGTATTGGGGCTATGAATATGGCCTTGCACGGGATTGAAAATCCAAACATTAATTACCTTGATGCGATTTCAAAAAATAATAAGGAAGAGAATCGTTATGATGTAATCCTTGCCAACCCTCCTTTTAAAGGAAGTATTGATAAAAGTGATACACATGAAGCCCTGACTAAAATTGTTAAGACTACTAAGACCGAGCTTCTCTTTGTCGCTCAAATGATGAGGCTTCTTCAAAATGGTGGGCGATGTGCTGTTATTATTCCTGATGGAGTCTTATTTGGATCAAGTAATGCTCATATTGCAGTAAGGAAGAAGCTTGTTGAAGAAGCTCAACTTGAAGGTGTTATCTCAATGCCTTCAGGAGTGTTTAAGCCTTATGCTGGAGTTTCAACTGCAATCCTTGTTTTCACTAAAGGCGGCGAGACAGACAAAGTTTGGTTCTATGATATGGAGGCAGATGGGTTTAGTCTTGATGATAAGAGAGGTCATATTAAAGAGAATGATATCCCAGACATTATTGAACAATGGAATAGTAAAGACAAAAGTGCAGAACCAGAGAAGGGTGAGAAGTGGTTTTGGGTTGATAAAAAGGAAATCTCTGCTGGTAAGTATAATCTTTCTATAGCCTACCATCGTAAGGTTGACTATCAAGAGGTTAAGTATGAGAAGCCGGAGGTATTACTAGAAAGAGTCATTTCCCAAGAAGATGATATAAAAAAGATGGCCATGTCTTTGAAGGAGCAAATTCAATGAGTCTAGTTAGATTAAAAGACATAGCAAAGATTACTATGGGTAATGCACCTCCTGGAAATAGTTACAATGAGGATGGGAACGGCGTTCCTTTAATTGCTGGTGCGGCTGACTTTGGTGCTGCCCAACCTGAACCTAAAAAATTCACAACAGGAGGGACACGTTTTTCAAAAGAAGACGATATAATTATGTGTATCAGAGCAACTATTGGAGATTTGAACTGGAGTGACAAAGAGTATTGCCTAGGAAGAGGGGTTGCGGGAATCAGTGTTGATGAGAAACTTGCAGATAAAAACTATGTTTATTTCGCCTTGAAAGAAAGGCATGAATACTTAAATAGCTTGGGAACAGGCTCGACCTTTAGACAAATAAGAAAAGAAGTTATTGAAAACTGTGAGATCATCTTGCCTACGTTAAAAAAGCAAAAAGAGATTGCAAATATTTTTAGAGACTATTATTCCCTTAGAGGAAAGAGAATTTCTGCAAAGATGCAGTTAGAGGAAACAGTAAAAGCAACATTTGTAGATCTATTTGGAGACCCTGTCAAAAATACAAGAGAGTGGCAAAAGAAAAAAATAGGTGAAGTCTCGGAATCTAGACTAGGGAAGATGCTTGATAAGAAAAAGCAAACTGGCAATAACTCTAAGAAATATTTAAGGAATGCAAATGTTCAGTGGGGACGGTTTGATTTATCTAATCTTTACGAGATGGACTTTGATGAAAAGGATCAAGTTGAATTTGAACTAAGAAAGGGCGATTTGTTGGTATGCGAGGGGGGTGAGGTTGGTCGCTGTGCTGTGTGGAATAACAATATTGAAGATTGTTATTTTCAAAAAGCTCTCCATAGAGTTCGTGTAGATTTAAATTTGTTAGAGCCTATGTACTTGAGATATCTTCTAGAGTTTTATGCAAGCTTTGGTGGATTTGATGGAATTGTTACTCAAGCGACAATAGCTCATTTAACAGGTGTAAAGCTTAAAGCATTAGAAATACCTATCCCGCCAATTGAATTACAACGAAAGTTTTCAGAATATGTTGAGAGCATAACTCACATACTAGAGATGCAGAAAAAAAGCTTTGAAGATATTGCCTACCTCGAAGGCTCGTTGATGGCAAAATTTTTAAAAGGAGAATCTTAAATGTGGACAGATAATGAAACTGATAACGATTATATTAACTTTGAAAGTGTTTCAAAGACAGTCGCTGAAATAATAAGCAAGGCAGATAATGAGCCTGTTTCTATTGGTGTTTCGGGGTCATGGGGAGTTGGTAAATCATCCCTAATCAAACTCGTGAATAAATCACTAAAAGAAAAAGTTAAGGAAACGGGTAAAAACTATATATACGTTGAATTTAATGCTTGGCTGTATCAAGGTTATGATGATGCACGAGCAGCTTTAATGGAATCAATTGCAACTAAGTTAATTGATGAGGCAAAGGAGAATGCGCCAGCGTTAGAAAAAGCTCAATCACTATTAAAGCGTGTAAATTGGTTGAGGGTAACTCAGTTTGCCGCAAAAACAGCTCTACCCATGGCACTAGGGTTGCCTCCGACAGGGCTCATTGGCGATGTCGTTTCAGGAGCCAAAGCTTTGTTGGATGGTGAAATTGAGCAAAAAGATTTTGATAGTGCATTTGAGACAGCAGCAAAGGCCACTAAAAAAGCACAAGGTTTTTTAAATGACCCTGAAGAAAAGTCTCCACCTAAAGAAATCCAAGCATTAAGAGATGAATTTAAAGAAACTCTTGAAAAATTAGACGCAACTTTAATTGTATTAATTGATGACCTCGATAGATGTCTACCTGACACAACAATTTCGACATTAGAGGCGATAAGGTTATTTCTTTTCCTCCCGAACACTGCATTTGTAATTGCTGCGGATAAGAAGATGATTCGCCATGCAGTGAAAAAGCACTTTAATGGAATCGATGATGAGTTGGTGACAAACTACTTTGATAAATTAATTCAAGTTCCGATACAAGTCCCTCCATTAGGCACTCAAGATGTGCGAGCCTATATGATGCTCCTGTTTATAGAAAATAGTGACTTGTCACCTGAACAAAAACAGCATGTGGCAAAATCCGTTAATGAACAGTTAAAGGAGACATGGAAAGGCAAAAGGGTTGATCGTGCATTTATGGCTGAGCTTGATGGGATTAAAGGGAATGCCTCCCTTATCTCAAAGTTAGATTTAGTAGAAAGATTAGCTCCTATTATGACAACAGGTAAAAGCATAAAGGGAAATCCAAGGTTAATTAAAAGGTTTTTAAATGCTCTTTCAATTCGTCAATCGATTGCAAGTGCGAATGGAATAACGGTAGACGAAGAAGCTTTAGCTAAAATGCTACTATTCGAACGTTGTGGGGATACAAAGTGCTATGACGACCTTCTTAAGGGAGTCGTGGAATCAGAAGATGGAAAGGTTAGCTTCTTAAAAGAGTGGGAAGAGAAGTTAGTAAAAGGTGAAGATACTCAATTTACTGATCCTTGGAATGGAGATTTTGAAAAAAATTGGTTAAGTATTCCTCCACATCTAGGAGATATTGATTTAAGGGGGATTATTTATGTTAGCCGTGATTATGCACCAATTATAAGTCCTGAAGAACAACTCTCATCAGAAGCATCTGAAATTTTGACTGCAATACTTCAAAGTCCGGGAACAGCTTCCGACCTAAAAGACAAGATCAAAAATTTAGTTAAATCTGAAATAGAAATTATTATGACCAAACTATTAAATAAAGCTAAGGCGATACAATCATGGGGGACACCAGAAATACTTAGTGACCTTATTTATTTTGCGTCAATAGATCATGGGCAAGGTGAAAGGTTAAAAGCTTTTTTAACGGAAAGGCCTATAGAGCAGATAACTGCTGCAATAATTCCTAAAATAAACTCAATGAGTTGGGCGAGAGAGTTGCACTCAAAATGGTTTGAAAATGGTGATGAGACCATCAAGAAGGCTGCAACAGTTTATTTAAAGGGTAAAGAATAATGGGTACTTCTCAGTCAAATAAAGGGTCACCATCAAATACACCAATGGTTCCACCTTGGACACCTGATCCATTGGCTCCAGATGGGCCACCTCCGGTAACTCCTGATGGTGGGCAACCTCAGCCAGATGGAAATCAACCTAATGACGGAGAAGAGCCAAGGGCACCTGAAGTTCCAATTGCTCCAAGGGGAAGGTTTGGAGGAGCTAGACGCAATATTTCCGATTACGCTAAAACTGGTAATTCAGATTGTTTAAGTAGAGGATTAAAACACTATTCAAGTAAAGGAATGGGTGGTGGTAAAACTGCTGCAAGAAGACTTGGGGGAACAAGTAAGACTGCCGGACAGCTTTATAATGCTTTAACAGGCCTTTCTTCTCAAGCTCCGGGTCAACCGCCAGTTTTTGATAAACTAGATAAAAATGAACTTCAGGGGAGATCAGCGAGAGAGATTGTTAACAAAGTCGTTGAAGCTCTTTCTCCTACTGATGGTACACAAGATTCTGAAGCAAGGAAAAGGTCGATTGATAATGCGCTGTCAGACTTATTGACGACATACCCTGATGCAGATTTGTGTAACTTGGATCAAGAGCAAGTTGAATATAGCGTTGAAGCTTTTGCAATAGAAGATTTATTAAGAAGGTTTGAGCTGGATTTAGGTCAAACGATAATTGATAATTCTCCTTCCGTCCCTGAAGCCTCAAAAAGATTAAAAGATGCAAAGGATTTTATTAGGGAAGTTGCACGAGATTCATTTAGGGAGATAAAAGAAAATAACGGTTATTTGAATGAAAGAAATGTAAAAAAGATTGTAAATGATGCTCTCGAAACAACTTTTGACGTATTTGGAGCTGAGGAATGATAACATTAAGCAGTTTTGTTTTTGAAGTCGATGATAGTTTTGATTCTGAAGAGTTTTTAGTTCTTTATAATCGTTCAGAAGATTACGACACTTCGGGGGCAGCTATTCTCGAATATGTTAAGAAGAAAAAAATTAACCCAACAAGAAAGGCTTGGGATTTTCTTTCGCTTGCTTTAACTGTTTTAGCAGCAGACCATTTGGTTCAAAGAGGCGTAAGCTCTGATGGATGGACAAGGTCAATTAAAATAGACGTTCCTGTTTCTGATCCGGACTTGTGGAATGCTCAAATTGAAACAATAGAATTTATGCTTAGATACTTAACAACTGATATTTGGGAGGTATCATTTTATCAAGGGAGTGACGTTTGTTCATATTCTGAAAATGAAGAAATCAAAAAACTTTCAGGTGATTGTGTCTCGTTGCTATCAGGCGGACTAGATAGCTTAATTGGGCTTATTGATTTACATCAGCAGAATATAAAGCCGACTGTTGTAAGTCAGGTGGTTAATGGTGATAAATCAAAACAAAGTGAGTTTGTTAAATCAATAAATAGTGATCTTGAACATATACAATTGAATCACAACTCAACTTGTACGGGAGAGAACTCCACTCGCTCACGATCAATTGTTTTCTTTGCTTATGGAGCTTTAATTGCAAGTTGTTTAAATAAATATGAAGAGGACGGTTCTATTATTGATCTCTATGTATGTGAGAATGGTCTTATTTCACTTAACGTCCCTTTGACCAATACGCGTGTTGGTAGTTTGAGTACGAGAACTACAAATCCTATCTATTTAAGCCGATTACAGGCATTATTTGATGCCACGGGATTAAAAATTAAGTTAGTAAACCCTTATCAATTTAAGACTAAGGGGGAAATGTGTATTGAGTGTCAAGATCAGGCCATGTTGAAGAAGCTTGCGAAAAATTCAACAAGTTGTGGACGATTTGCTCGGTATGGATTTCAGCAGTGTGGAAGATGTATTCCATGCTTGATTAGAAGAGCAGCATTTAAGAAGTGGAGTCAAAGAGATTATTCAGGTTATAAGTTTAAAGATTTAAGTAAAAGGGACTCCAACCATTTCGCATTCGATGATGTAAGGTCAGCAGGTATTGCCATTATTGAATCAAGTGGGAATAAACTTGAGTCTTGGATCGGCCCTGCATTGAGTGATGAAGTTTTCTCAGATGAACTAGAAGCTTATCAGTCAGTTTTAAGAAGAGGACTAGACGAGCTAAAGGTTCTACTAAGGTACTTTAGGGTCGTATGATTGATTTACATTGCCATTTAGACCTTTATGAAAATCCAAGAGAAGTCGTTAGAAAGTCAGATGAGTTAGGGCTATTTGTTTTATCTTTGACGACTACACCAAGTGCTTTTGAGTTGACTGAGAAGTTAAGCTTGGAGTGTAAAAGAATTAAAACAGCGCTAGGATTGCATCCACAAATAGCACATGAAAGGTATCGTGAAGTTGAAATTTTTAATAACCTTATCCAGAAAGTG
>Ga0208203_1001020_pt1 | contig 11491 bp, 14 predicted proteins | sample DeeseametaMP2914_FD_184167 | JGI IMG/M metagenome (GOLD analysis project Ga0208203, IMG submission 184167) | Marine microbial communities from the Deep Atlantic Ocean - MP2914 (SPAdes) | ecosystem: Environmental > Aquatic > Marine > Oceanic | place: West of Santa Cruz de la Palma, Atlantic Ocean...
ATGAGGTCAATAACCCCCTCGCCGTCATCAAAACTTCTGCATCCTACTTTCATAAAAGAGTGGGCGATCCAAGCCTAACCCTTGAGCGCCAGCGAAAGGAATTGCTCAGGATCACCAACCAAGTTGATCGCATCGTGAAAATTATTAATGGCCTTGGGATTGTTTCTAAAAGTTTCAACAAGAGTACCGCCTCAACAAAGAATATCTCTGAAACAGTCACTAAAGTCTATGAACTCTGCTCCTACAAGTTCAACCGTCTAGGAATAGAGCATGACTTAGAAATCCCCTATCCCACAACCTACTGTAATATTTATGAAGGAGAAATCGAGCAAGCCCTTCTCTCACTCATATCAAATTCCTTAGATGCTCTTGAAAATTGCTCAGAGAAGCTTATTAAATTAAGTCTCAATCGTGACAATGAGAATGTTGTGATCAGCGTTTATGATAATGGTGAAGGCATCTCAGATGAAGTTAAGGATCAGATTTTAAAACCTTTCTTTACAACGAAGCCCTTGGGAAAAGGAACTGGCCTTGGGCTTTCCGTGACCTCTGAGATAATAAGCCGCTGTAACGGTTCACTAGAATACAATTCAAACGCTGAAGGGACTTGCTTTACGATAAGACTTCCTCTTGCCGATGAGTCGAGAAAGTTAAAGGCTGCTTAAGCTCGTCTCAAGCAAGGGCTGAAATTCATCCTCATGGGGAATACTATCCTCCAGCATATATTCGACCAACTCATTTTCATTTACGCTATTTCCTGTAAACGAGGGACTTAGTGTATAAGTAAATAAGCAAACCAAGGTAAAGGCGATTCCCATTCTTACACCTAGGCGCTGTGGAAGAGGAACCAAACGAGTCTTCTCCTTTATCTCTTTCCACTCACTCTTAGGAGTAACCAACTCTTCTGAATGTTTTTCAAAGAGGCTTTTAAGCTTTGAATCTTTCATATTGCAACCTCCTCATTATTTTTCATCTCTTCTTCAAAAAACTTCTTTGCATAGTGCAGCTGCGACTTAATCGTCCCCTCTGGTCTCTTGGTCAAGTCAGCTATTTCCTTGATGGTATGCCCTAAGTAATAGGTCAAAACAAGAACTTCCCGATGCTCAAAACTCAGTTTGTTAAGAAGGAAGAGAAATTCCTCTCGATTCTCTAAATCAGCATTTTCAGGGAGAACTGCCGTACTGCCTTCGCCTTTCTCTTCATCGAAAGACTCGTGAAAGTTCTTTTTTCTCAGAGCATCTTTTGCACAGTTCATAGCAATTCGATACAACCACGTTTTCATGCTCGAATCTCCTTGAAAGCGATCCCAGGAGTTCCATGCCTTTAAAAAAGTATCTTGAACGAGCTCATCTTTTATTTCATAAGGGCCGACCCAATATAGGGCAGCCCTGATGAACTCGTTTTGTTCTTGATAAAGGCGTTGAAAATCTCTCTCTTTCTTCCAACGCTTAAAAAAACTCAAAACTAATTAATCCTGGTTACGTTTTTTAAAGCGAGCCCCTCGCTTTCCTTTGCGGCTCTTCTTCTTCTCAATGAAAGCTTTTCTCTGCTCTTCTGTTAAAAGATTCTTCATAAAGATCATTTTTTGAAGCTTTGAGTTTTCCATCTCTGCTTTCAATGCGGACATCTTCTTACTGATTCCCGTAAGATCACTGTCACTAGCCCCTTTAAGAAAAGCGCTATCAAGCTCTTCTCGTAATGACTTCATTTCCTTCATCTTTCCTTTCAACTGGCCTTTATTTTCTTTTCGATGGGCCTTTAACTTTTCAATTTGCTCTTTACTCAGATTAAGCTCTTTAAAAAAGCCTCTTCCCTTTCGTCCACGCTTTTCAGAGCGGTTAGAATCTTCAGCGCTTACGCTAGAGAAGAGAAGGGCTACAATAAGGGGTACTATCATTTTCATTTTCAATCCTTAGGTTAATTTCGTTATTAAGGATACACCACTCTTGCGGTGTTCTTGATAATTAGACGCAAGAATGGGTCAAAAGGTTCAAAACTTTTTTCCTAAAATGAAAAAATATAATTATTTTAAGTAGTTAGGCTAATATTCCGTCACTTGACCACCACAGTGGGGCATTTCTGGAGCGTAGGGATTGTGAACTCTTGCTCGTTTTTTAGAGTTTTGGACCCACTTCTTCTTAACCATAGGACAGGTGTACTCATTATATCCTTCACCCACATCATAACGATTGACGATATAAACAAAGGCACGACTTACCTTGAAGAAGTTCTCATTGTTTTCTTCCCGAGTCGCCTTGGCACTCAACTGAGTCAGTGTCGCCATCGCCTCTTTAAAGACTTTTTTTATTTCTTCATTCTTAACTTTTTTGAGCTGTTCTTTAAGTGTTTGGGCCAGTGATTCTATCTTTTTGCCATCGTAATTAAAGAAGGCCATATGAAGATCATCATTGAGGTCTAAGGCTTTTACCACTTTTGTTTTCGTATCCTTTGGCAGGGGCTTGCGCTCAGCTGCAAATGAGGAAGTTAAAAGGAGTGCAAAGAGAATAAAAAATGGGATCGTTTTCATAGATCCCATTTAAGCATAATTTAAATTTAAAGACTAGATCGAAGAATTAGAGGGCATTAACAATATCGGCGACAGAGTGACCATCTTCGAGTGCCTGAGCAATAGATGCAGAGCAAGACGGATCTTGGTTCAAATCCTGCTCAGAAAGATAAGAAATAACTGAGGTATTTCCGGCCATTGCTCGCGTATAGTATTGGGCTGCACTCGAGCTAGAAAAGAAGCAATTTCTAACCGACAATTGTGGTTGAGTTGAAATGCTAATTTCAATCACAACATTACTATCACACTTAACTTCACTTCGGCTTAAGGCAATACAAGAGTAATCACTACTTGTTATGCGGGTGGAAAAGTTTAATTCGTCTGTTGTTAACTCAAGAGCTTTAAGTTGATTGTAGCCAGACTCCTCTAAAATAGGCTGCATAACGGCCAGGTAATCTCGTTCCTTAATTTTCAATCCCTTTAATTTACCAAAGACACTCGTGTCGACTTCAGCTTGAGCCTCACCATCAATGGAATGTTCCTTACTTACGATTTGAACACTATTCTTAGATTTAAGAATCAAGTCTGTTTTATTTTTATCTTTTTGTGAGGGTATATCCTGAGAGAAGTTAAGAGATTCTCCTGATAAGTTTCCCACGAGTGAAACTTTGCCATCAAAAACACTTTGGCTCCCTTTGAGCACCTTCTTGTCTTTTGTGAAATAATCCGACCCGTTTAATTCAAGCGTAAGAGTGAGGTTGTCTGCCATTAGCGGACTAGAGATGAGCAATAATCCAATTGCAGAGGTCTTTAATAAACTCATGTGAATTCTCCGTTCTTTCTTTGTTCATAGTGAAGATATCAAAAACGGGCTTTATTGAGAGGAATACTCTAAATAATCGGAAATAAAGAAAGTGTGTCTAAAAACTAAACAGTTTTGAGCTAGCGAAAGAGCCTCTTCAAAAAGCCGAAGAGAATACTAGGTAAAGTATTGAGATGACGCCTTTGTTTTCCTGGAAAGTTTTCAAGAATGGCTTCAACTTCAGAAGCGACAAATTCTCTTTCGCTATAGTGAGCGAGGAGGAGAGATTTTGGCGATATCTTAAGATAGGACTCTAAACTCTTGCGATAGTCATCCGGTGAAAAAATAGGATAAGGAGCAAAGCACTTTTTCCGAGCACCAATAAGATTGTCAGCAACATAGAGCTTTCCACTCTTTTCATGATAGAAGCTTAAGTCCGTTAAGGTATGCCCAGGTGTCTTTAAATAGCGCCAGTCTGGAAATAAGGGAACACTTCCTTCTCCCTCAAGGAGGAAATCAAACTTTATCTTCCTCGGAAAAAAGAGGTTTCTAAGCTTGTCACCCTTCTCTCTCTTTCTAAACCATACAAGATAACTCAAGAAAATATCGACTAAGTAAGTCGCAAATCCACTTAGCCCTTTATACCACTCATTCATTTTCTCACTCCCCGCGACAGGTATTCCTGCCTTTTGAAAGTAAGAAGCTCCGCCCGAGTGATCAGGATGAGCGTGACTCACAAGAACGAGTTTTAAATCAACTCTTGGCCGCTTAAGAATATTTTCTATGTAGTCAAAAACAACCGAAACATCCGCCCTTGTCCCACTATCAAAGAGCATAAGGCCTGCCTCGGACTCGACTAAATACATTGATTGAATGTAACCTTTAATAGCGTATAATTTCAAAAGACCTCGTTTAGAACCATTATAAATCGAAAAGGCTATACAATGAAATATTGGCTTATCTTCTTCCCTCTTTTTATTTTTTCCTGCTCTTCAACTCTCGATTTTCATGTCCCCACCCAAAACTTCTCGACTCCTGAGGTCGTTGGCGACACTCTAGATATAAGAACTCAAGTAACTTACACTAACTCCACTCGTTTTGAGCTTGCAAGCCTAGAAAGAGACAATATCTTTTCTTCGAGTGCCACTATTTCAACTGAAAAAGGGACAACTAAAGATAATGTCCTCAACGGAAATATTGGTATTGGTCTCAAAGACTTTATGGAATTTACCTACAGGTCATACTCCGATAGCCCAGACCTCTTTGGAGTCAAATTTCAACTTGTTGGCCGGGACCAAGGCGAGAAAAAAGAAGGTCTTAAACTCAGCTTACTCGCTGGATATGGCAATTCAACAACTGATAACGACACCATCACTGCAACGAATGGCAGTGGTACGACAAGAACCTATACAACGAAACTTGATGTAGAGTCATTCGAAGTTGGAGGTGTTATCGGTTATCGTGTCAATCATTGGTTTCTTCCTTACCTCGCTTACAACTTTCGCTCCAGCGATGCTAAGGGACTTCTGAGCTCTGCCGTTTTTACTGATGTCAATTTAAGAAATAAGGCAAAAGTCTTTTCTACGCAATTAGGTATCCAACTCAATTCCCAAGACTCTTACTTTCTCTTTGAAGGTGGGCACAATAGAAGTGAATGGGGAGGACTAGAGCCCCTAGATGATTACACTCTTGGTTTAGCCCTTGGTCTTGTCTTTCGCTAAGAAAGGTCGAGACGACCAAGAGCTTTGGGGACAATCTTCTTTTGAGGAATGCTCTTCAAATAAGTCTCTTCGCTCTTTTGGCATGGGATGAGTCGAAAGATACTTAAGAACGCCAAGCTCTTCACTTCGTTTTGTTATTTTTCCAAGAGCATCACTAAAGCAACGAGGAGATATTTCTGCGTTTTGGAGTAGGCTTAGGGCGACCTCATCCGCTTCACGCTCAAGATCTCTATCATAACCAAGGCCAATTAAAGAAATGCCTATGGTTGCAAGTGATTCGGTCCCCCCTGTAAGGTCACCAACAATAAGCATCGATAGCACCCCAAAGCTTAAACCATTAATGATTTTTGAGAGCAGATGTTTCTTCTTGAGATGACCAAGCTCATGATAATAAATGGCAAGGACTTCTTCCTTGCTGTCCAATTCCTTGAAGATTTCATCAGTAAAGAATAAATGATTTGTACTAAGGGCAAAGGCATTGGCCATCTTGGGATTCATTTTCCGAAAGCCAATTTGAACATTCTTAAACTCTGAAGGACTCTTTTCCAAAAGATATTCCCTCACCTCGCTTTTAAAGTCTTCACTAAGTTCACTTGAAGTGAAGCCCTGATCTTTAAGACTTGAGATTAAGTGCTCATCAACCTTTACGCCGTATTCAAACGGAAAAATCTGTGAAATCCTTTGAGAAAGAAAAGGCAGACCATGACCAAAAATACCATAGAGTATAAGCCCACTGAGTAGAAATGCTCCAAGAAAATAGGATTTCTTATTTTCAAGTACGTGAACGAGTCGAGAACTTCTCTTTAGAGTCTTTTTTAGAAAATCTTGGTCGTAATTCGCAATTTCAAGAAGCGCACCACTTTGATGCCTAATCATCAAAGGAGCCTCTCTAAAGGGAGTTTCTACAGAGCAGGCCTCAAGGTCCCATTGCCAGTTCTTATCTTCACTAAAGAAGAAGATCACAAGCCCTTTCACTTCAATACTCACTTCAACAAAGTTACTACTCTTTCCCGTTGAAAAACGACCTCTAATCATTAAATCCCTATCTCAAAATCAATATCAAATGCATCACTCACTTCATCGGCAACAGCGCTCTGAGAGGAAGCCTCAACTTGGACAACATCATCTAGACTTGTTAAGGAGAGGGCCCTGTGCTGATAGAGAAGCTTTAATACTCTTACCTTTGCAAAGGGAAAGTAAAGACCAAGGGTTAATCCCATTAAAATAAAATTAATAAAATTGACTCTAAAATAACGACCAAAAGTTAAAGAGAAGCTTGCTCTTCCGGCACCACAAGCAATCCTATTCCAAATATAATGTTGGACGAGAAAAGGAAAATAGAGTGAAGCGGCAATAAGAGAGAGGTAAAAGAGCACCATCCCAATCCCTGTAATGAGAAAATTATTTAAAAAGGCACCAAAGAAAGCGCCTCCAAAGAGCAGGGTGAGCATACCCACGACTAATCCACTGTAGGGTAATACAATCTTCTTCCACACCTCTTTAACACTAGAATCAAAGCTGAACTTGATATTTCCATAATAAAGATTTCCGTAGAGATTTGAATAGAGCCAATTTAGAAAGAAAGGACCAAAATAAAGAGCGGTATAAAGCGCGTTCACAGCAAATAATCCAAGGGCAATATAATCGTTCACTCCTAGCTCTTGTCCCTTCATTCGCTCAACAGGTGCAATAAAGAGACTCACTCCAACCGAAATTATTATAGGAAGAGCTCTTAAAAAGTAGGCCCTAATCTCTTGTTTATAATCAACCTCTAAGCGAAAGCGAACATTTCGATAACTTGTATAGTGAACATTAAACTGAAAAGACTTTAAGAGGAGATAGGGAAAAGCTAATGCAATAAGAATAATACCAATCACTCCGGTATAGGGTGAAAAAGCGGCACATCCCGCATAAACACTAAAAAGAATAAGAACGACGATTCTCCCCTTTAGGATAGGCCATGGACGAGCATGATAATCAAAACGCTCATCTCTATATTCTGTCATCACAAGGAGATACTTACGGATTCTTACCTTAGCCCAAGCTGAGTAAATGCCAAAAGTGACAATGGTTAAGAGAATATTAACAATCCAAATAGAAAAGAGTTCTCCTCCGCTTCCTTTAAACGTCGCATAGTCCTCTTCATTAAAACCATTTTCCATTGTTATTCCTCTTATTGATAGCTTCGTATTTTTTGAGCAGCATCTTCTAAACAATGCTGACCAAAGAGATTTTCATCACCCGTTAGTATTAATCTTCTTACATAGTTGGACATATCTGTCGCACCTTCATTAAGCCAGTGCATAACACAATCTTGATTGGTGCAATGAGAACCATGCTCTTTATCATGATGATCACTTTGGGCTGGCACTCCATTTTCAACTAAACCCATCGCATGGCCAACCTCGTGAACAAGAAGTGATTGTTCGGAAAAGCGGGCTACCCTTATTCCTTGATTTTCTTCAATTTCTTTTACGACGTCTTTAAAGATAACGATATTATTGGTGTCAGAGATATAAATTCCAAGCACACCATTTTGCAATTCTCCATCATTATTTTTGAAAAGACCGCCAACAAAGAGAATATTAACAGCTCCTAATGCCTCTGTGTTCTTGATGACAGGCAGTTCGGAGAACTTTGAGATGAGTTCTTGCGTAGTCCACGAGTCTTTATTTATCGCTCGTAGTTCTGTCATTTCACTTAGAGTCTTCGGGTAGGAAAAAGAAATCGACCTCTCTTCTAACCTCAAAAGAGTAGAGATATTGCGCCCAAAAAAGTCCCAATAAGCCTTACCATTTATTCTGGTTCCGACGTAAGGCTCATGTCCTCTTTCATAGAAGACCTTACTTTCAAAGCTTTGCATTTTATCAAAATAAAGAGAGAGGTTGCTTTCACTCTGTCCGCTTAGAAGGATTATTTCGGTGTGACTCTTTTCCTGACCACAAGAAACCAAGAAAAGAAGAATAAGAGAAAGCATGACTTTGAGCATGCCATCTTTTCGGTAACTTAAGAGTTATTATTTACCCTTTTATTTTACTCTTTTTATGCTCTTCATCCCTATGTCCTTGCTGCCAATAGGAACTCATGTAACAACTCTTAGGACTTAAATTCTCATTTTTAACGAAGTCTCTCACGCTCTTAACCAAAGTGCGCTCACCTGCAGCCCAAAGGGCATTATCCCCTTCTCTAAGAAGCTCTAAAGCCTCATCAAGGGAAGTGAGAAACTTCACATCTCCACTAAAGTAGGCTTTAGCCTCTTCTAAAAATTCTCCCACATAGATAGCGATTTCTTTAACAGAGCTTTCTTGAATTTTTACTAAGTGGGATCTTATGGCAGGAAATGCTGTGAGATCTCCAAAGAAAAGAAATTTTTGAGCGTTATATCCTAGAGCAGACTGGGGTCCTGGTCCCTTAAAGACTAACTCATCCCCCACCGTCGCCTTTCTTTGCCAAGTGGCCACAGGACCATGACTTTCGTGAGTAGCAAAGTCTAAGCTAAAGCTTTCTTTAGAGCTCTGTGAAATGCTAATGGTTCTTGCTATCGGCCCTTCTGTATCGGTAATGACCTTTACATAGCCGCCCAGAGGCATTTCTTCTGCGCTGTAAGAGAGTACAATTCTTCTGAAGCCTGGAAGCTCCTTAATTTCGCTAATTTTTGCTTTCTTATATGTCATGATCCGAAGATAGCAAACTATTGTTTGGTATAACAAACAACATTCTTGCCTGTCTCACTTTTTGAAGAGAATCCAGCAGCCCATAAGAATGAAAGCGACTCCTGAGACAGCGCGCATCTTCTCAGGGTCAATCACCTTACCTAATAGGCTCCCAGCAAGCACTCCGATGCCTCCTGCTAGACTAAGAGCTAAGATCGTTGCCAAGAGCACAGAAGAAACAGACTTGGTTTGAGAAGCAGCAGCAAGGGCTGCAAACTGAGTTTTATCACCAATTTCAGCAATGAAAATAGTCAGAAATGTCGTAGTAAAAATACTCCAGTCCATAACCTCTTAATCCTTCTTAAACATATCAATCTTCAGGGTATGCTCTTTTCCCATCCAGACCACGCATTGGGTATGATCAAAGAGATCGTCTCCAGTGTTAGCATGAAAGAAGACATCAAAACGCCCCCTCTCTTTCATCATCCAAGGAATAAATTCATTCAATGCATCGACTGGGACTGTAATTTGGCAAGAACCAATAGGATGGGGACCTACAGGCCGATCCCATACACGACCGACACTAAAGTCAAACTGAGATTTCACCTTTTCGAGGACTTCTTTAGCTTCTTCAATATCTGAGAATTCATAATAGAGGTGGGCATGATAATCTAATACTTTCACTGCTACTCCCAAGTCGTTGAACTAAGGACAGGAAATGCCCTTAATAAAATCTTCTAACAGAGGCTTAAACTTATCAAAGTTTTTCTTTAAGACAAGAAAAGAGAGATTAAGCGATGTTTTTGATGAACATTTAAGAAAAATGTCACCCTCAAAGAAGTTCTTTTTATCGAGACTATAGCTTAAATAATTGTAGAGATAATCCTTTTCTATTTTAAGATCTCGAGAGTTTAATTTGAGTTTTTGAAGTTTCGCCCCCCTCTCATTTATCCATTCTTTTTTAAGATTTTCAAAATCAGCAAGACTTTCTTTTTCCTCATTTAAATTAACTCTCTTTGATTCTGCGACCTCAAGGAAAATAGTATTTCTTTTCTCTGCACGATCAGGACCCAATAAAACAATATCTCTTCCTAAATAACCTCTCATGAGTTGGTATCCAGTGATTTTATTTAAATCAAGTGTGTGCCCTTTAATTTTAAAGGTTTGCTCATTTGCACTTAAAATCAAAGAATAAAATAGATTTAGAAAGAAGAAGATACATTTTATTTGCTTCATTTTTTTTGAAAAAATCCTCATATCTGCGCCCTAAAGTGACGAATTAATTCTTAAGCATTTTAATCATAAACTTTTTATGATGCAGAAACAACGAGAGGAAGATTGATATCCGTTAACAAAAAACCTTTAAGATTTATTTCGCTTCTTATTGGCGCCTTTCTTTTTTCACAACTCACTTTCAGTGAAGAAGTTCAGCTTCAAATTTTAGAGTCTGAGGTAAAAGAGTTTGAAGAGCGTTGCCTAGATGAAGCAGCAACACCTAGTGAATATTGTATTGAAGAATATGAAAGATTAAATAGCGCTATTCATAGGATGGAAACCGAAGAGATACAGACGACTTGTTCTGAAGAAGAAAGTAGTGCCCTTCTCACTAGTCTTACAAGCTTAAAAGATACCGTTAGTGAGGCAGCAGGACAACTAAGCTGTAAAGATGAGGATCAAAAACATGTTCAAAAGCAATGCGCCCCTCACCTCAAGTGCAACCTTGCCCGATCTTTAATAACGACGACTAAGTCGATAGCTCCAGCATTCATTGCTCGGAAGGTTGAGGGCGGAATTCAAAAGATGATGGGAAGTGGACAACCCGAGCAGTGTCTTAATACCGAACAACCAGATTGTTTGTCCCAGATCTATCACAGTTTTGTTGGAACGCTACTTGCGACCTTTAACAGTCTAAAAGATATTGGAAAGGTTTTCACTGGAGCCTTTTGGAGTATAAAGCGTTACCTCTCTAAAAAAAGCGATGACCTTCATAGTGCAGCCGACACCACTCAGAGTGAAGCAAGTCTCTTCATTCAAGATCCAGGAAAATACATCTACGATAAATTTATCTCTTTTAAAAATGGTGTTGATGGTTGGATGAAAAACAACCTCTTTTGCCAACAATGGGAAGGTGAACCCTATCGTAGAGAAAGTAAATGTACGGAGCCTCTTGAGCAATACAGTTGCCTTGATTGTAATGATGGTCTCAATGCCTTTTGTGCTGGTGCTGGCTTTATACTCTCAGAAGGTGTCCTCAATATTGCCACAGCAGGTGTTGCGACAGGTATTGGAATTGGCACGAGAGTGAGTGCTAAAATCTTAGGTGAAACCGCCCAACTAATTGCAACAAAAGTTCCAGTACTAGCTAGAGCGACCAATAGAAATAAAGTAAGCCCAACCTCAGCAAGCCTTCTCTCTAAGACGAGCCAAAATCTAGGAAGAGCAAAAGAAGCAGTCTCTCAATTTGCAGAAAAGTTAGCGAAAAGTAGAGCTGGTCAGATGGCACAAAAAGCTGCTCATCTTGCTATGGGACCGAGTCGAATGGTTGACAAGGTCACAGAGAGAACGATGCGAGTTATCTTAGTTAGAGCTGCGAAGACAAAAGGAAATTCTCGTCTAGCCACGGCCCTTAGACAAACAGCGAGAGAGGACTTAAGAGCGATTCGCGGTACTGCAGAAAATCTCTCAAGTGGTGCCAGAAGAACTGTTATGGGAGCTCGTGTGGTAAGACTGGGTAATCGTAACAGACCTCGCCACAGAGGAACACCTGTCGCGGGTAGTGATGTTGCCGGAACCGCTGGCCATACAAGCT
>Ga0208203_1001032_pt1 | contig 11435 bp, 12 predicted proteins | sample DeeseametaMP2914_FD_184167 | JGI IMG/M metagenome (GOLD analysis project Ga0208203, IMG submission 184167) | Marine microbial communities from the Deep Atlantic Ocean - MP2914 (SPAdes) | ecosystem: Environmental > Aquatic > Marine > Oceanic | place: West of Santa Cruz de la Palma, Atlantic Ocean...
TGATTTATACTATTGCTTTGTTGCAAGCATTAACCACGATGGTGTTAACTAAAGACTTCTTGTCACTGTGGGGCGTTTTAGCGTTCTTTGGCTCATTATTTGTGGTGATATACTTAATTGGCTTGCGTGGCTATTTGAACAGCGACGGCTTTAAGCAGTGGTTTGGGGATTAAAGTAATAACCACATCGTTTTTAAGTAGAGGGATTTAGTATGAATAAGGCAATCACAATACTCATAGCGATAGTAGTGGGTTTAATTATAGGTTTATTACTTAGTTATGGTTTTACTTTTGTCGTTGAGCATCACGAACAATTTAGAAATTTCAGTTTAGCCATATTTGGTTTAGTAAGTGTAGTTTTGTTTGCTTGGAGATCATCGTCTTTGTATCAAACAGCAAAACAGGATGGAAAAAAAGTTGATCTACAAATTAAATCTAGTGATCAAGAGAGTTTTAACTCAGCCTTAAATTTACTTGCTAAAGATAGTCTAACTTTAAAGGTTGGAGGGGTTTTCGCACTAGAAAAGCTAGCAATAGATAACTCTGAGTACGCTAAAATGGTAACAGACATACTATCAAATCACTTTAATAGTAATATTAATGATGGTTGGTCAAAGGATTTGAAAGCTGTAGTTGAAGCTTTATCTGTAATTTCTGGTCATTATTATCAGATGTACACTTCTGGAGGTATAACATGGAGTGTAGTTGTTGACCTATCAGATAATGACTTTCTTAATTACTTTTTTGAAGATACAGAGTTTATCAACTTTGATTTCAGCAGAGCGAACTTACAACAGTTTGAGTTTAAGGGGTGTTCGTTTACTTGTTGTAAGTTTGATGAAGCTCTAGTTAATAAAGAATGTTTCGAGCAGCTTTGTACAGTTGATGAAATCACAAAAAGCTCATTACCAAAAGATATTGTTGATACTTTAAATAAAAATGAGGACCCTATGGAAGATGAGTTTAAAAAAAAGGATTACAAAAACTTATCAAACCCTTAGTTCTCCATACTAAATATCCTGCGAATTCTTCTTGATAAAAGGCCCGACCACGCTAGTATAAAGACACACCATTCGTAATGGTTTTGTCATGAACTCTTAATACTTTGTTATGCAGTGGCTGTGACTATCCTTTACAGCGCTTAATAACATAGAGTCGCCTGTGATTAAGGAGGTAATCGATGGAGTTCCTCGATCCTGTACTCCTCGCGAGGATACAGTTTGCGTTTACAATTGCGTTTCATATCGTCTTTCCCGGCCTGTCCATTGGTCTCGCTGCATATCTTGCTGTTCTTGAAGCCCTCTGGCTTAAAACCAATAAGAAAATTTATCTTACTGCCTTCAAGTATTGGCTAAAAATCTTCTCGATTATTTTTGGTATGGGCGTGGTTTCTGGCGTCGTCATGAGTTATCAAATCGGCACCAACTGGAGTGTGTTTTCAGACAAAACTGGCCCGATTCTAGGCCCTTTGATGGGGTATGAAGTGTTATCTGCCTTTTTCTTGGAGGCGGGTTTCTTGGGCGTGATGTTGTTTGGTATGGATAAAGTGGGTAAAAAGCTTCACTTTTTTGCCACCCTGATGGTTTCAATCGGTACCTTGATGTCAGCTTTCTGGATTTTAAGTGTGAACAGCTGGATGCAAACGCCTACAGGCTACGCTTACAACGAAGTCGGGCAGTTTATTGCGGAAGATTGGTTCGAGGTCGTATTTAATCCGTCCTTCCCTTATCGCTTAGCTCACATGACGACAGCGGCTTTCTTAAGCACGGCATTCCTAGTCGGTGGTGTGGCTGCATGGCATCTGCTGAAAGAGCGCAAAGAAAAGGTCAAGAACGAAACCGCACGACTGATGTTTTCCATGGCAATGTGGATGGCGGCGATTGTCGCACCGATACAGTTATTTATCGGTGACTTGCATGGTCTTAACACGCTAGAGCATCAGCCCGCAAAAGTCGCTGCGATGGAAGGTAACTATGAAACGCAAAATGGCGCGCCGCTGATTCTATTCGGCATTCCGAATGACGAAGAAGAGCGAGTGGATTACGCGATTGAGATTCCTAAAATGGCGAGCTTTATTTTAACTCATGACATGGATGGCGAGCTGGTGGGGCTTGATCAGTTTGCTAAAGAAGACCGCCCCAATACTAAGTGGGTCTTCTACAGCTTCCGCCTCATGGTAGCTATTGGCATGGGCATGATCGCCATCGGTTTATTCAGTCTGTTTTTACGCTGGCGAAACAAACTTTATGACAATCGCTTCTTACTCAAAACGGCGGTGTGGTTCGCGCCATCGGGCGTAGTCGCCACCATCGCTGGTTGGATTGTGACTGAGGTCGGTCGTCAGCCCTACACGGTTTATGGCTTACTCAGAACCTACGATTCACACTCACCGCTAGATGCGCCAGCGGTTGCAGCATCGCTCGCAATCTTTGTGATTGTTTACATACTGGTGTTTGGAGCTGGTATTGTTTACACCTTACGTTTGATGAGGGTTCGTCCCGGTGAGCGGGGTGAGTTATCGGATGAAGAAAGCAAAGTTCAGTCAGCCGTTACCTTGTCAAATCGCTTACCTCATGAGGCAAGCGATGAAAAGGGTAGCGATGAGGAGGATAAATCATGATTGATTATGCATTGATTTGGGCCGGCTTGATTGCGTTTGCCGTGCTGGCCTACATTATCCTTGATGGTTTCGATCTCGGTATTGGCATTATGTTTCCCTTCATTAAAAAGAAGGAAGATAAAGAAACTGCGATGAATACCATCGCTCCAATTTGGGACGGTAACGAAACCTGGCTGGTGCTCGGTGGTGGCGGTTTATTTGCCGTCTTTCCACTGGCTTATGCCATTATTTTGCCCGCGCTTTATATGCCGATTATTTTGATGCTGTTAGGTCTAATCTTCCGCGGCGTGGCTTTCGAGTTTCACTGGCGCGCCCGTAAATCGCAGCATTTGTGGGATAAAGGTTTTGCCATTGGCTCGCTAGTTGCAGCTTTATGCCAAGGTATTGCGCTAGGCGCGTTAGTACAAGGCATTACGGTCGAAAACCGAGCTTATGCTGGCGGCTGGTGGGATTGGCTGACGCCGTTTAGTATCACCACAGGTATTGCGCTGGTTGTTGGCTACGTATTGCTGGGTTCGACTTGGCTTAATATGAAAACGACAGGCAGCTTACAAAAGCAGTCTCGTGGCATCGCTAAAATAGCGGGAATCGCGACGTTTGGTTTTATTGGCCTGATCAGTTTGTGGATGATTTTCATCGAGCAGCAGTACCTACACCGTTGGTTTGATGCGCCCAATATTTATTACTTATTTGTAGTGCCTGTATTGGTGTTCATCGTCGGCGTGAGTTTGTTTATTACGCTTAAAAGAGAGCGCGACGTTAGCCCATTTTTGTTATCCATATCGTTATTCTTGCTGAGTTATATTGGCCTAGCGATTAGCCTTTTCCCGAACCTGGTGCCGCCGTCGGTCAGTATATGGGATGCCGCAGCCCCAGACTCTAGTTTGAAATTCCTACTCGTTGGTTCAGCATTCTTGTTGCCGATTATTCTAGCTTACACCACTTATGCATACTGGGTATTTAGAGGCAAAGTTAAAGAAGGCGAGGCATATCATTAATGGTTAATGATAAAAACGACAAACAGAACGATGAGCTAGATGCAACTAACAAACCAGGGTGGAAGAAAGCGCTCTGGTTTGTTGGGCTCTGGTTAGGTGGCGTGTTAGCCTTGACCTGTATTGGTTTACTTATTCGATTAGTGTTGGGTCAGCACTAGGTTTTGTATGAAAAAGTTGTTACATGATTAATCAGCTAATAGAACGAGATATTTCTTGCCCTTATTGCGGTGAGGTCATTACGATATTGATCGATGATTCAGTGCAGCATCAAGAGTATATTGAGGACTGCCAGGTCTGCTGTCGGCCAATTGAATTTGAAGTTTGGGCTAATGAAGGGGATATTAGTATTCAAATTAGTGCTGATCATTAAGAAATACTATGTCTTCCCCAGTAAATAACTTAGAAAAAGTCTTCGCAGTATTAAAGCCTAACCAAACTGTCGAGAAAGTGACAGTAACCCCTTCTATCTATCAAGAACTTGATGAAAACTTTAATAACTTCAAAGGTCATCAGCTCGTTTCGATGTATGAGTTTTCAGAGGACTGGAGTTCTTGAGAGATTCATCCCAAAGGCGATGAAGTCGTTGTGCTACTTTCTGGGCGAATTACATTTGTATTGGATATTGATGGCGAGCATCAAGACGTAGAACTACGCGAGCAAGGTGACTATGTGGTTGTTCCCAAAAATACATGGCATACCGCTCGAACCGAAACATCGACTAAAGCTTTATTTATCACACCCGGCGAGGGAACTGAGAATAAAAGTGTTTAATGAGGGTAGAGTATGAAAAGTATTGTATTGTTAATTGGTTTGCTTATTTCCCCATTAAGCCAAGCTAACGAGTCTGAAACCCAAGTCGTTAAGAGTTTTGTGGAAGCTTATAATCAGCAGGATCTTGAGGGGATGTTAGATCTTACGACTTCTGATGTGAGTTGGATGAGTGTGGAGTCAAAAAAGCTTTCAATCATTACTGCGGGTAAAGAGCAGTTAAGCAAGGCAATTCAGGGTTTCTTTGCTAATGGTAACCATGGGCGATCTGAAATACTCAGTATTCAGGGAAGTGGTGATTTTGTTCATACGGTCGAGAAAGCTATTTGGTCGTCAGAGGGTAAAGAGAAAAGCCAATGTAGCGTTGCAATCTACGAATTGAAAGAACAGAAAATACTCAATGTTTGGTATTACCCTGCACACCAGTGTACAGCGTAAGTTTTAGAGTTAATTTCCCGTGCTGGACAAGCGTTGTAAGTTAAGGCGTTAAATAAGTTAAGGGCTATAAAGGCCTAGATCTAATCTAGGCCGTTACAGACTTATCTAATTAATAAGCGCCTTCACTGTAAATCAATTCATAACTGTGACTGTAGATTTCTAGGATGTTACCGAACGGATCTTCCATATAAATCATGCGGTATGGTTTTTCTCCTGGATAATAGTATCTTGGTTTTTCCATGCGTTTTTTGCCGCCAGCTTCCACAATTTTTTCTGCCAGCTCTTCAACGTTGGGGTCTTGAACACAGAAGTGGAATATCCCTGTTTTCCAGTACTCAAAGTTATCCTCGGGATTTTCTTGGTTGTTGAACTCGAATAACTCAACGCCAATTCGATCGCCAGTCGAGAGGTGGGCAATGTTGAAACTCCCCCAGCCTGGACCAAATACGTCAGTACACATTTCACCAATGGCACTTTTGTCTTCGGTAATCTTGGTCGGCTCCATGATTTTATACCAGCCCAGTACTTCAGTATAAAATTTTACGGCGGCCTCTAAGTCAGGTACTGAGATACCGATGTGAGAAAATGTTCTAGGGTATACAGAGTTCATAATTACTCCTCATGTCTTTAATGTGAGGCTAGTTTACGCCGCACAAGCAATCATGTTAAATTATGATTTGTCATTGAAATAATAATTTTTCGTTATGATTGTGGTCTATTATGATTAATATGGTGTGGCTTAAGACATTTTGTGTTTTAGCTGATGAAAAACATTTCACTAAAACGGCTGAGCGTTTGCACATGACGCAGTCTGGTGTCAGCCAGCATGTGAAAAAGCTTGAGGAAGCTCTTAATTCAGAGCTGTTACTCCGAGAGGGTAAAGGTTTCACTTTGACAGAAAGCGGACAGTTATTGTTAGAGGAGGCTGAAGAGCTACTTGAAAAGCTTGATGGGATAGAACTGAAGATAAAGTCTGATCCGGAGTTCGCAGGTCAAGTGCGGTTAATGTCGCCGGGCAGTGTCGGGACTTTACTTTACCCTGAGCTATTGTGTTTGCAGCAAAGCCACCCTGAGTTGGTATTTGATTACCGGTTTGCGCCGAACGATGACATTCAGCAGGCTTTGATTGAGGATAAGATTGATATTGGTTTGGCAACAATACCCATAGACACTGAGTGGGTTGTTTCCAAGCAGGTTGCAAGCGAGCCGCTGCTGTTAGTCACTCCCAGTACGGCTCAACACGTTGATTGGAAAAGCTTGCAAGCTCTGGGGTTTATCAATCACCCTGATGGTGAGCACCACGCTCGTCAGCTTTTGAGTAAAAACTTTCCTGAGTTTGAACATATCAGCCAGCTTAAGCAGTCAGGCCGTATTAACCAAATCCACTTGATTCTAGAACCTGTGAGCAAAGGGCTTGGTTTTACAGTATTGCCCCAACATGCCGTTAAGGCATTTCAATCTCAAGACTTGATAACGGCATATGAGCTAAGCACCCCTGTGAGTGAGGCGTTATACCTCTGTCAGAGACGTAACAAGGTGCTCCCTAACCGAATTAAGAACATTATCAGCGAAATTAATACGTTGTTATCTGCCTAGCATTTACTCTTGGCTATAAGCCGCAAACACTTCTTCGCCGGTCATCATTTTGGTTTGGTTGGCGAAGTCATAATATCGAGGTTTTTCATCGATAAATATTTGGGTGGTGAATTCAGCGCTGTCTAAATTATCCAGGCTATCGAACAATCCCGCTGGCATGATGTATTGATTTGCCTGTTTAAGTCGGTAGAAGAGGTGGGTGCCACAGCCCGAGCAAAACCCACGTTCAGCCCATTCTGATGAATCAAAGGTTTTGATGTGTTCCTTTCCTTCAAAGCTAACGTTTGAACCGCAATCTAGCGCTAACAGTGGCCCGCCGGACCATTTGCGACACATGGAGCAATGGCAAGAGTCGACGTGAGGCTTGGCTTCAGTAGCGTGTACACTGACTTTTTTGCACAGACATTGGGCATTAAGGCTGATGGTAGACATTAAGGGATCCCTTTAAAGAATTAATCATCTCTAAAAGTTACCTTACCCCCTTTAAAAAGCAAGAATATTTGCTGTGATCTCTTGCATATTTCACTAATTCCACCATAATCGACCACTTGTCTTAATTTTTTGTCAAAACCCCTGAAATACCGTTGGGTAGAGCGGATTTTGGCGATAAAATACGAATTAATTTAATCATTCATTGAATAATAGGCCATTCGTAGGGCTTATATTCGAACAGAGAGATTTGCAATGCCTGTAATTACTTTACCTGATGGAAGTCAACGCGAGTTTGATAAAGCCGTTTCTGTACACGATGTAGCGAACGATATTGGCCCTGGTTTAGCCAAAGCTGCTTTAGCTGGCAAGGTTGACGGCAAGCTCGTTGATACCAGTTATGTTATGGACTCTGATGCACAGCTGGCGATTATCACTGAGCGTGATGAAGACGGCTTAGAGATTATCCGTCACTCGACTGCACACTTGTTAGCGCAAGCGGTTCAACGCCTTTTCGACAATGTTCAAGTAACCATTGGTCCTGTGATTGACCATGGCTTCTACTATGACTTTGCGACAGAAAAGCCGTTTACTGAAGATGATCTTCGTGCCATCGAAAAAGAGATGGAGAAAATCTCAAAAGAAAACCTTCAGGTTGAACGTACCGAAATGGAACGTGACGAAGCGGTTGCTTTCTTCCGTAACATGGGTGAAGAGTATAAGGCTGAGATTATTGAGTCGATCCCAAGCAATGAGGCGCTATCGTTATATCGCCAAGGTGACTTTATCGACTTATGTCGTGGCCCACATGTTCCTAGCACTTCAAAACTGAAAGCCTTTAAGTTAATGAAGGTTGCGGGTGCATATTGGCGTGGCGATTCCAATAACGAAATGTTGCAGCGTATTTACGGTACGGCTTGGACCAACAAGAAAGAATTAAAAGCTTACTTAAGACGTCTTGAGGAAGCGGAAAAGCGTGACCACCGTAAGATTGGTAAGGCTTTAGACCTGTTCCATTTACAAGAAGAAGCGCCAGGCATGATCTTCTGGCACGACAAGGGCTGGTCAATCTACAAAACACTTGAGCAGTACATTCGTGATCGCCTGAAAGAACACGATTATCAAGAAGTGAAGACGCCACAAATCGTCGATCGTAGCTTGTGGGAAAAGTCAGGTCACTGGGATAAGTTTGGCGACGATATGTTTACGCTTGAATCGGATCAGCGTGACTATGCGATTAAGCCAATGAACTGCCCGTGCCACGTACAGATTTATAACTCAGGCTTAAAAAGCTACCGTGACTTACCGTTGCGTATGGCGGAATTTGGCTCATGTCACCGTAATGAGCCGTCGGGCGCTTTGCACGGCATCATGCGTTTGCGTAATTTTGTTCAGGACGATGCACACATTTTCTGTACTGAAAACCAAATTCAGGAAGAAGTCTCGAAGTTTATCGAGATGTTGTATGACGTTTATCGTGACTTCGGTTTTACCGACGTCATCGTGAAACTGTCAACTCGTCCAGAGCAGCGTGTCGGTTCGGATGAAGTATGGGATAAAGCGGAAGCGGCTCTTGCGGACGCTTTGAAGGCGAATAACATTGAATTCGAATACCAGCCAGGCGAAGGTGCCTTCTATGGGCCGAAGCTTGAGTTCACATTGAAGGACTGCTTAGAGCGTCACTGGCAGTGTGGTACGATTCAGGTCGACTTCTCGATGCCGGGGCGTTTGGGTGCGGAATTTGTCGCTGAAAGCGGCGAAAGAGAAGTTCCTGTGATGCTTCACCGAGCAATTTTGGGATCTTTGGAGCGTTTTATCGGTATTTTAATCGAAGAATACGCTGGAAAATTCCCTGCATGGTTAGCGCCAACACAGGCCGTAATCATGAATATTACCGATAAACAGGCCGATTTTTGCCAAAAAACAGTCGATTCCTTGAAAAATAAGGGATTTAGGGTAAATTCGGACTTGAGAAATGAGAAGATCGGCTTTAAAATTCGCGAGCAGACATTAGCACGTGTTCCGTTCTTACTTGTAGTCGGAGATCGTGAAGTTGAAAATGGTCAGGTTGCCGTCAGAACTCGAGAAGGTGAAGACCTAGGTAGCATGAGCATAGACGCCTTTGCTGAGTTGCTTGAAGCGGAAGTCGCTAAGCGAGCAAGAAAAACAGAAGCACAGGCCGAATAATTTGACTTAATTTTAACCAATTAGAGGATTAGACACATTAAAAAAGGTCAAAAGCGTGACGATAGACAGCGCATAAATGAAAATATTCGAGCGAAAGAAGTTCGCTTAATTCAAGCCGACGGCGAAAATGTTGGCGTGGTAGATACAAGAGATGCCTTAGAGCAAGCTCAAGAAGCTAAGTTGGACTTAGTCGAAGTATCGCCAGATGCGAATCCTCCAGTCTGTAAAATTATGGACTTTGGTAAATACTTGTTTGAGCAGAAGAAAGCGAAAGCTGCTGCTAAAAAGAAACAGAAAGTTACCCAAGTTAAAGAAATCAAGTTTCGCCCAGGGACGGATATAGGGGACTATAAGGTAAAACTACGCAACCTTATACGTTTCTTGGAAGATGGGGACAAGACGAAGATCACTGTCCGCTTCCGTGGTCGTGAGATGGCGCACCAAGAACTCGGAATGGAGTTATTGAAGCGTGTCGAAAAAGACCTGGAAGAATACGGTTCAGTTGAGCAACGTCCATCAATGGAAGGTCGTCAAATGACGATGGTGATTGCCCCCAACAAAAAGAAGTAATTGAGCTTTCAGTTCTACCTCAGGGTTTTTCCTTAGGTCTGAACCGAATAGAAGTTCGTAAGGCGCTTACTTTACTTCAAAAGGTTGGATAAATCGGCTTAACGGCTGGCTTATCCGTTTTATTAACTCATCATGAGCTCCAGACGACTGCCGGCATAATTTTGCTTAAGCAGTGGCCATGACAGTAATCAATGCGAGTATATTACTATGCCAAAGATGAAAACTGACCGCGGTGCTTCGAAGCGTTTCAAAAAAACTGCTTCGGGTCGTTATAAGCACAAACAATCACACTTGCGTCACATTTTGACCAAGAAATCCACTAAGCGTAAGCGTCATTTGCGCCACGGCAAGCTAGTTGATGCCGCGGATACAAAGCAAATCGATCGTATGCTTCCTAACGGATAATTGGTGAGGATTAAGAGATGGCAAGAGTAAAACGCGGCGTGACAGCTCACGCACGTCACAAAAAAGTTTTAAAGCAGGCAAAAGGTTATTACGGTGCACGTAGTCGTGTTTATCGTGTAGCTAAACAAGCTGTAATTAAAGCGGGTCAATATGCATATCGTGACCGTCGCCAACGCAAACGTCAGTTCCGTTCATTGTGGATTGCACGTATCAACGCTGAAGCACGTACACACGGTTTGTCTTATAGCCGTTTTATCAATGGTTTGAAGAAATCAAACATTGAAGTTGATCGTAAGATGCTAGCAGAATTGGCAGTTTTTGATAAAGTAGCTTTTGCTGCTTTTGCAGAGCAAGCTAAATCTGTCCTAGACGCTTAATCTAAGCACTCTGTTCTTTAATTTGATACTGAATTAAAGAATAGCATTTGTTATTGTGGCTCGACTTAGAACTCCGGTAACAAGCGATTAAAGTCTTAAAAGGAAGGGCAGAAATGCTCTTCCTTTTTTTTTGCCAAGTTATTTATTGGGTTATAACTAAGACAATAACGTGAGCAAACCAGAAGGTTCTACGACTAAAATACGACAAACTATGAGTAAATATCATGGCTGATTTACAAGAAATTATCCAACAAGCTGAGCAAGAAATCAGTGCAGTTGAATCGTTACCAGAGCTGGAGCAAGTTAAAGCACGCTTCGTTGGTAAAAAAGGATTAATCACTGCGCAAATGAAGCAGATGGCAACTTTGCCACCAGAAGAGAAGCCAAAATTTGGCGCTAAGGTTAATGAAGCTAAAAAAGAAGTGTTTGGTATTATCGAAGCCAAACAAAGTGCTATTAAATCTGCTGAAATTAATGCCAAGCTTGCGAGCGAAACGATTGATGTCACTTTGAGTGGTCGTAACTCAGAGGCGGGCGGTGTACACCCTGTAAACCGTACCTTGAGACGTATTGAGTCTTATTTTGGTCAAATGGGTTTTTCTGTTGCAGAAGGACCGGAAGTGGAAGATGACTTCCATAACTTCACCGCACTAAACATTCCTGAGCATCATCCAGCACGCGCGATGCACGATACCTTCTATTTTGATGCAGGGCGTTTATTGAGAACGCATACATCGCCAGTACAGGTACGCGTCATGGAGAATGCCGAGCCACCGTATCGCATTATTGCTCCTGGCCGTGTCTATCGCTGTGATTCGGATTTAACGCATACGCCAATGTTCCATCAGGTCGAAGGCCTTTTGATTGATGAGAGTACGACTTTTGTTGATCTCAAAGGCGTTCTGTATGAGTTTGTGACACACTTCTTTGAGAAAGACTTAGGTGTGCGTTTCCGTCCGTCATACTTCCCATTCACTGAGCCATCGGCAGAAGTGGATATTGAGTGTGTCATGTGTAGTGGTAAAGGTTGTCGTGTTTGTAGCCATAC
>Ga0208203_1001035_pt1 | contig 11425 bp, 7 predicted proteins | sample DeeseametaMP2914_FD_184167 | JGI IMG/M metagenome (GOLD analysis project Ga0208203, IMG submission 184167) | Marine microbial communities from the Deep Atlantic Ocean - MP2914 (SPAdes) | ecosystem: Environmental > Aquatic > Marine > Oceanic | place: West of Santa Cruz de la Palma, Atlantic Ocean...
ATAAACCCACTATCATTAGAGATATGTAACTCTAATTTTTTGTGAGGTTTTAAATGAAGAGACTAGCATCACTACTATCATGTTTGTTTCTTGCCGCAGCTTTAACATCTTGTGGCAGTGATTCAAAAAAGATTGTTTCAGACCTAGAGTTTGAAACTAGAGACCAGGATTCAGAGAAGTTTGTTGTAACAGACTTCATTATGGAGCTTGGAAACGCAGAGCTTCCGTTTCTGCACCTTCCATTGCCTAGAAACTATGGCTACTTGAGATTTTACAGAGTAGACGGCATTAACAGGGTTGCTGTTGATGTTAACTTGACTGAAATCTTAAAGCTTCCTAGAGGTAATGAGGCCACTCTTCCAAACGGCACTATGCTACCGGTAGATACTATGGGTGCTGGTGTAATTGAGATTCCAGTAAGCGGAATAAACGGGAAAGTGTATATCTCTCATAAAGACGATATGACTCTTATTGGTTTTGCTGCTTCAATCAAGCAACTTGACGATATCGGCTCTGAGATGGGTACAATCGGCGTATTTCCTAACTTTGACATCAGTGGCGTAAATGTTACTGCTGGTATTTATACCTCTCCTGCTCAAGGACAAACAGGTCTTGCGGTATTTGCAAACATCGGAAGTCTATGGAGTGAGTCTACACTTGCATCTAACTATGACAGAGACACTTTCAGAGCTATTCCACAGAGAAATCCTCGTTGGAAAGAAAGAAGACTTGGAAGAAGACTTCTTCGCTTGAAGAATACTCAGCAACTACTTGATATTGCGAAATAATTCACTTGACCCTCGCTTATGCGGGGGTCAAGTTTTTCTATTAAATTTTTCCTAATTATTCCGACACGTCAGGAATGAAATACTTCCTCCTGAGCCTGCTTTTTTCTTTAAGTTCCTATTCTGACCGTTACTGTGAGCTACCATTTATTGAGGCATTTTCAAAAATAGCGGCGAGAGACCGGATCCAGTATAAAGAGGTTTTAGAGTCTTTACACAGGGATTTTAAAGAAAACAAAGATCCTTCTGTCGCAGTCGATATATTCGAAGATAATTATGAATATCTAGAGTTCGTATTTAACAAAGAAAAGTCTTCACTTTTGGCAGAACTTGAAGAGGGCAATCTTCCTGTAGAATTCGTGAGCTTAATCAAGAAAGAGATTGAAATAAAAGTCATCAAGGATTACGAAGATCATTTTAACAATTTAGTGGATCAGGCCTTCATAATCCTGCAAGAAATGGGCGTGCCTGCACGTATAACGTACGTGAAAAAGGCAGGTGGTCTAAATCAAAAGATTATTGTTGTGGAGGCTGAAAAATCTCAACTTAACTCGCATGCTGTTGAGAAGATAAAAAGATACAATCAACGTTTTAACACAAAAGTGGTGACTATAGATCTTTATGAAACAATCAGAGATGGTAGTGAGGCATTTTTTATCAATGGAAGAGTTGAGTTGGGAGCACAAAGTGTAAGAGCCCTGGCCTTGGATGATGTTATGATGTTGGCTCCAAAGCACGAGTTTAGTCATGCCGCTTTTGCAGCAAAAAGGGAAAAAAACCAGGGCTCGTTATATCACACTAAATTTAAGGCAATTGCTGAGGAAAACTTATCGAGTATTGAAACTAGCTACAACAAATTCATGAGTGCCGAGGAATTGTATAACTTTGCCAACAATTCTTTTTGGGGATCTGAAAAGCTTATCAACCCGATGATGTTCACCCCTACTGAAATCTTAAAAGATATTTCTATGATCAGCAGATTTCTATCTGGAACAAGAAAGATTGCTCAGCAAACAGTGGAACTTACTTCAAAGTTATCAAAAGGTTATGAGCATATGCTAGAAGAGTTAAAAAAGGGAGAGTTTAATCTTGGAATATTTGATGCTAGAGGGAAGGTAACGAGAGACCTCGAAGAGGTGCACGAATTAATCTTTGTAGATAACCTTAACCTAATAGAAATTACGGAGTTTATAGGGCCTGAGATAAGAATTTTAATTGAAAAAATGATTAAACAAAGAATTGAGATTGAAGCTCGCTTCACTGGGCGTATCGGCCCAAGTACCTCAGAGGAGGAGACAGCAAAAATTTTTTCCGATTTTCTAAGAGAGGAAAATTTAGCAAACCTTGAAAATCATAAGAAAATCATTGAGTACATGATGCAGAGAAACCTGACGCTTGGAAGAGTCGCAAAAGTTGTTGAAGCAGAGTCGGATGTTACAATTCAAAAGTCAGTTGATTATTTAGAACGTATGGTCAAGTTGGCGAAGCAGTCTGGTGAGGATTTTCAGTTAGACTCGATAGAGTTAAAAGCTTTGGTTGAAGAATATAGACGACTGGGAAATCTTGTAAAGGAAGACTATAAAGGATTTGCCGGCAAGAAACCGGCAAATCCAAATGAGTTAATCAAGTGATTTTAGTGATTCTTCTAGAGAGGTGATTTGCTCTTTAAATCCTGAAGCTTTCTCTTTAACCTCAGCTACAACTTCTTCTGGAGCATTTTCTGCGAACTTAGGATTCTTAAGCTTTTTTTCAACTTTCTCGTGCTCTTTTTGAACCTTAGCTAGGTCTCTCTGAAGCTTAGCTTTATACTCCTCAATATCAATTACACCTTCAAGTGGCATAAAAACATCTGTGTGAGTTGTGGCCTTCATCACTGACTTTGTTGGCCTTTCAACAGACTTATCTTTAATTTTTCCTGCTTTTACCTTTGCAAGCTCTTTAAAGTATCCTCTTGATTTATAGAAGTATCTCGCAAGTTCTTCGTCATCGGTGAAAAGACGAATCTCAACTTCTTCTTTAGGCTTAACATTTACAGTGTTTCTTAGGTTCCTTATTGAAGAAACTATTTCAATAAAATGATTCATGTCGGAAACATCTTTGTTAAAGGCATGTTCATTTTTGAACTCCGGCCAAGTCTGCAGAATAAGAAGACTCTCGTCTTCGTTCTTTAAATGTTGCCATAGCTCTTCAGTAATAAAAGGTGTTACTGGATGAAGGAGTCTTGTTATTTCTCTAAAACAGTATTTTAAAACATTTGCTCTTTGAACCTTAAGCCCTTCATTCTGGGAGTTAAGGATTCCTTTTGACAGTTCTATAAACCATGAACAAAATTTGTCATAAACAAATGAGTAAATGGAAGAGCATGCCTCATCAAAGCGGTACTCTTCAAATCCTTCTGTCACATTTTTGATTACATCATTTAACTCTGATAAAATCCATTTCTCATGATGGTGGAGCTCTTCAACTTCAAAACCTTGATCACTAGCATTTGCAAGATATGGATGAATGAAACGAAACGCATTCCAAACTTTGTTAACAAAGTTTCTATAACCTTCAATCTTTTGCGGATCAAGGTTAATGTTTCTGTTATATCCAGAGCTAACAGCAAGTGTGAATCTAAGGGCATCACATCCATAGTCGTTAATCATCTCAAGTGGATCTATAACGTTGCCTAAGGACTTACTCATCTTTTTGCCATCTTTGTCTCTAACAATGGCGTGAATGTAGACGTCCTTGAAAGGATTCTTTCCAGTGGCCTTGTCACACATCATCATCATTCTTGCTACCCAGAAGAATATAATGTCAAAGCCAGTGGTAAGAGTAGAGGTTGGATAGAACTTATCAAAACCCTTCTCTTTCATTGCTTCTTCATTAGGCCATCCCAGAGTGTTAAGAGGATAAAGTCCTGAAGAGAACCATGTGTCCAAAACATCTGGATCTTGTTTAAATTCCTTAATAGAACATTTAGGACAATTTTCTGGTGTATCCTCAGACGCCCAAACATTGGAACAATCATCAGATTGGCAATAATATACAGGAATTTGATGTCCCCACCAAAGCTGTCTTGAAAGACACCATGGCCTTGGATTTTTTTGATAGGCAAAATAAGTATTCTCCCATCCTTTAGGAAAGAATTTAGTCTGATCGTTTTCTACTGCCTCAACTGATCTTTTTGCCATTTCATTTGTATTTAGAAACCACTGTTTGGATACTCGAGGCTCGACGACTTCGTCTGATCTTTGGCCATGTCCAACTTGGTGTTTATGTGGCTCAACTTTTACTAAGAGCTCTTGCTCCTTTAGCAATTCTACAGTTTTCTTTCTTGCCTCTTTAGTTGATAGCCCTTCAACCGCCTTCGCATTTGAATTGAGTGTTCCATCATCATTAAGGATATTTATAATTTCAAGATTGGATCTCTTACCAATTTCAAAGTCATTAAAATCATGTCCTGGTGTTACTTTCAAACAGCCAGTGCCTGTTTCCATATCAACATGCTCGTCAGCGATGATTTCAATTTCTCTCTCACATATTGGCACGATTGCTTTCTTGCCAATCAAGTGTTCAAACCTGTCATCATTTGGGTTTACAGCAACTGCGGTGTCGCCATAAAGAGTTTCAGGTCTGGTGGTTGCTATTTCAAGAACTTCATTGGAGTCTTTAACTTTGTAATGGATATGGTAGAAATTTCCTTGAACTTCTTTATGCTCAACTTCGGCGTCGCTGATTGCAGACTGAAGAACCGGATCCCAATTAATAATATAGTCGGCCTGGTAAATAAGTCCTTCATTGTAGAGATCCACAAAAAACTTTCTAACTGATTGGCTCGGAACTTCATCCATAGTAAATGTAAAGTAATCCCAGTCACAACTATCACCTAACTTTTTGACTTGGTTGATGATGTGATCCCCATATTCATTTTTCCACTCCCAAACTTTTTCAAGAAATTTTTCTCTTCCAAGGTCGTGTTTGGTTTTTCCTTCTTCCTTGTAAAGCTTTTGTTCTACCTTTGCTTGAGTTGCAATTCCTGCGTGGTCCTGGCCTGGAACCCAAAGGGTTTCAAAGCCTTGCATTCTCTTAAACCTTACAATTACATCTTGGATAGTGTGGTTTAGCGCATGTCCCATATGGAGCTTTCCTGTAACGTTTGGTGGCGGCATAAGGGTTGTGAAGGTTCCTTTTGAGCCCTTTACTGGCTTAAAGCACTTTCCCTCCATCCACTTTTCGTACCACTTGTCTTCTATGCCACTTGGGTCAAATTGTTTGGCCAATTCGCTTTCTTGCATTATTTATCCTTGCTTTAAAAAATTTGTGATTGATTCAATGTCTTTTACGTCGAAAATTTCTTGTTTTCTTTCCACCATATTTTTTAGGGTGATGGTGTTATTTTTGACTTCATCCTCTCCGATTAGCGCCACATTTTTATGCCCTTTGCCTTCGGCAGTTTTGAAAAGCTTCTTGAACTTCATTACCCCAAGGTTAGTTTCAACCTTCAATCCCTTTTGTCGAAGACTTCTTGCAGTTGTTAGGGCCAACGCCTCACCTTGTTCTGTAAGGTAGCTTAGAAATACATCATTTTGAGCATGATCTAATTTTGGCATCAAGTTATGGCTTATTAAGAAGTCTTTCAATGTCACATCTCCCATTCCAAAGCCTATGCCAGGTAGAGCTGGTTCGTTGAAGATTTGCAGTAGGTTTGCATAGGCTCCACCACCTGCGATTGCTCTTTTATTGTCAGGGTGCTTATCGAAAACTTCAAATACTACCCCTGTGTAATAATCAAGACCTCTCACAATCGCCGGGTCATATTGAACATACTCACTTGCTTGAGATGAACGGAGTTTGCCGACAAAGCTCTCAAACTCTGATAGGTGAGGATAGTTGTTCTTTTTTAAATAATTTGTGACTTTTTCAAAAGTATCTAGTCCCAAGTATTCGTAAAAAGCATTTTGTTGGTTTGTTTCGGTAAGAACCTCAGAAGTCATTTTTTCCAAGGCCTGTAGATCTACTTTTTTCGACTTATCAATTATTTTATAGAGTTTATAACTTTTGTCAGATTCTACTGCTATGATTTGGTTGAATATAAAGTCCACAACTTTTCTGTCATTAAGCTGAATGCTAAACATGTCCTTGTTGGCGCCAAAAGATTCCAGAAGTTGAGAAACAACACTTAAAACTTCAATTTCTCCTAAATTCTCCGGAGCTCCAAAGATATCAACATTGAACTGCCAGTGCTCTCTTAGCCTTCCTCGTTGAGGCTTCTCATATCTCATTAGGTTTGGAATTGAGTACCAACGAATAGGCTTTGAGGCCTGCTTTGCGATTTGTGCAACCATTCTAGCAACTGTGGGAGTCATCTCTGGCCTAATTGCAACATGCCTATTCCCACGGTCTGTGAACTCGTATATTTGCTCATTAATTAACTCTTCACCGGACTTTGCCTTGTATAGTTCGACTTCCTCGACCATGGGGCCGTCAAAAGGTTCGTAGGCAAAGCTTTCTGCCGTTTCTTTCATGGCCTGAAATAGGTAGTTTCTCTCCCGCATATCTTTGGGGAAAAAATCTCTACAGCCTTTATAAGGTTTTTTGCTAAGAGTCATTCTGGGATTCCTTGATAAGTTGTTGATTATTATTAGCAAATTTTTGGCGAGTTGTTAACTGAGGATTACTTTGGCGTCCATTGTTTTTTATCAACTTTTTTACCTGGTACAAGCTCTTCTTTTTCCATGAGTTTGTCTATTCCCTCTGAGGGGTTTTCAGGCATCTCATTCAATGCTTCTACAGTATTTTTTGAATTTTGAACTTCTTCTTTTAGTTTATCATCAAGTGAGGGACTTTTAGGGGTGGGAAGAGCTTTTTTTAGATGCGACATGTCGGGAACTTTTATAATTGTATTTTGTTCATCCCCATTGTTTAGCTCTGAGTGTGACTTAAATAGTTCGGCCTTGTTTGCAATGGACTCAAGAATATCGACACTTACTTTAGACACTAAACTGTTAAAGGACTCAGGTGACTTCTCGTAGATCGCAAGTATCCATGGGGAAAGGTATTTTAGGGTTTTTTGAAGCTCATGCACCCTCTTCATTACCTTGAAATCGCTTCGATCAGCACTCTGATACGAGTTAAGAAAGTTATCCTCTCGGTAAGGAGCTAGCTCGGAAAGAATAGAGTTTGCAATCCAGTTGGAAAAATCTGAATACACCACAGAGCTTTTGAGAAGCTTTTTCTCTATTGCTTTAAGAACGGACTCATTGATTACGATCTCTTCTTTACTTGATAGATACTGGGTGTTTAAAAGACCTTTATAGATTTCCGATTTTATTAAAAAGAGATGGTTGGATTTTGATACTTTTGAGAGCGATTCATTAATTATAATTGAACTATCCACGGCTTTCTTGGCCTGCTTTTCACCTATATTTGATGAGCCAAGATGTTCAAGTAATAGTTCCAATTCAACAGAGTCAGCCGAGGCCTTAATACCAAACAGTTGCTGTGCCAAAGCACTTGAGAGTAGTAAATAGAGGACTGCAGTCAACTTGATCATTTATTCTTATCTCTTTTTAAACCATCGTCCACGACGTTTTTCTTCCCGTGAACTATATAATACTTTCCTCTGAGAGGTGCCAAGACCATGCCATCCATAGAGATTAGCTGAGTTACATATTCCAAATCGCTAATTATGGATAAATTATTTTTACCTAAGTCAATTGAGGCAACTTCTGTCTCTTTTAGATTAAGTTTTTTATTATAACTTAATGTTTTTATGAAAAAGACTTTGTTGTGTTCACACAACATATTACCTAAATCAGAAGCCTGATTTTGATAAATAATGTTCATCTTCTGGTAGCTCTCGTTGTTGAAAAGAGGTATTTTTATTATTTTAGATCCGCTTGAGTTTTCAACTTGTGCAAACTCACCAACAATTAAGTCCTCGCCAACTATGCAGCCTTCCAGTTTGGAACCTGGATAGCTTGCCTTGTAAACAGTTTGCATCTTGTTTTCTAGTATTGAATACATCAGAAAGGCTTGGTTTCCATCTTTGTTTATATCCGTGTAAAGAACGTCATTTGGTGTTGGCATAAGAACTACCGGAGAAAAAGAGGGATTAAGGGGATTTCGCAGCTTTATTAAAACACTGTCCTTTGAGTCCCCGGCCTTTCTGACACCAATATTTTTTTCTCTTGGATAAAATAAGCTTATATATGAATCGTCCCTGTGAAGTCTTGGTGAGGTGGCATTTGCAACGAACTTTGCTTCGCTTTGACCGTAGTCTGCAGTGAAAATCTTATTTACTTTGTGAATTCCCATCTCTTGGTAAAAAGCTTCATCCTTTTCGATAAGGATTCTTTTTCTCGCCGGAGATGAGTGGATGAAGTACTGGGTGTACTTTTTCCCGTCCAAAACTTCTTTGTTGCTGTAATTTGTGGAAATCTGAAGCTTACCAGACCTTCTTTGATAATAGGTAAACTTACCATCTTGAGAAATGAACCTAATATTGTCTAGGCTTTGCTTACCCTTTAGAACTGGGAGTGCAAAAATATACTGCGGCATCATTAGAAAAATCATTATCTTAATATAGAACATGCAGCCCCCAATAATCCAGCGGATGAAGACGCTGGTAGTCTTTTAAAGCTGAAAATAAATGAGCCCAAGGAACAAGTCTAGGCGCGTGCAGAGAGTCTCTGGCCGTCCTGATTATTACTGCGTAATTTCCTTTGTCCTCTTTAAAACCATCTACGATGAAGGGGATTGGAAGACATTGATTGATGACTTTTTTAGAGAAAAACTCAGGGAGCAAATCCTCTGCACATGCAACTCCGTGAATGATTCCTTCAGGGTGGATTTCAAAGCTTCTTTTTAGAAAACTCGTATTTAAAATAGGTTTACTTGTAAGCTTAAATTCTTTTTCAATTAGCTTTGCCTGTGAAAAAGATTGGGTTGAAAAATCTCTTGGCAGGTAGTCAAACTTCACGTCGCTGACTTGTCGAATCCCGTCTACCTCCAATTGATCGAATATTATTTTGTAATCACAAGATGTGGAAGTGCAGCTTTGACTATCTACAACAATGAAACAACCATTTTTAAATTCTAGCAAGCTCGGCTTATAATCATTGGAGCCTACAGTTCTACATACTTGATTCTTGCTAAGACCTTTTGTTCTACTAAGTATCTTTTCGACTACTTTTGACATTGAGAACTGGCTATCCTTTGCATCTCCAAAAATTACTGGGTGACAAACCTCGGTGGCCTTTAACTTGTCATCATAGCAAAGTTTTACATTCCAGGCTCTGCCCTCGTTGGCGACTTGGTTAAACTCGACAAAAGTATTGGAAGTCTGTGCTTGGCAGCTACTTGCAGTTTTTGAGAATTCGCTTGAGAAGTGGTTTATGATTCTTGCCGTATTTATTACTGCGTCATTTGCGACTCGTGCAGGGCAATCGTTATAGTTTGCTCTCAGTGTTGTTTGTTTTAAATTGATGCCCAATGTTTCGCAGTTTGGTTTAGGTGTCAAAATTCCGTCTTGGAATCCTGAGAATAGACATACTTGTGGCTGGCTCGATAACTTTTGTGCACACGATTTAAGCTCACTTGGAGTTATATTCATTTTTTTTAGAATGGATTGACAGCTACTTTTAATAAAAGGCTCTAAATTTTTGGACTCTGCAGCTTTTTTCCAAAAGCTTTGCTTAAAAAAACCGTCGCAAAATAATTTTGGGCGGTCTAGGTTTTGACACAAATTATCCAAATAGCCTATAGCTTCGGGATTTAAGTGGGACTTGTATTTCTTTGCGACTCTTAACTCCCTTTTAAGGGTTGTAAGTTTTTTATAATTCTTCTTCGGAGTCAGCTGTATTTCTTTTTCAAGTCTAGGGATGCTTTTGACTTGATCAGATAAAAAGCACAAATAAGCAGTTTTATGGTCGTTTAAGTGCTTTTCGTGCTCAGCTTGGCACGTTCTTTCATTCTTTGGAAAGGACAAACTTAAGCTCTTCAAAGTGCTTTTAACATTTTTAAGGTCAAAGTACTTTTGAAACTTAACAACATTTGGACATCGCTTGTAGACAACTTCTTCGTAGAAAGTTTTTTTACTAATCAAAGCTGTTTTTAATATTTCACCCTTGGTTCTATATCGAACAAGAAAGTTTTGAATCTCCCCATTGGGGCCTTTTGCCAAACCTGCCAAGATTAAATCGTAGAGTGAGCAGGAGTCAATATTAGCCAACGACATATATCTGGAAGGGGTGTGAAATATAATACTTCCAATAAAGTCTTCATCAAGATCCAGGCTTTTAATGTCGGCTAGGTCGTTAAGATTTGATCCGCTTTTGAAGTTCTTTAATTTCTTCTGAAAATTGTCATCTTGAATCTCAATTAGAGTCTTAAAGTTTGAATAAAATCCTGTTTGAGCAAAGGAGGGAGAGAGAAGCGAGAGCACGAAGGCTCCCGCTAAAATTTTAGTCAATTGATTTGTTAAGTATCGATGCAACATCTTCAATTTTAAGCTCTTCTGTTTCTTTTACTTTACCCTTGCCTGAGTGAAAGTTTATCATACAGAACGAACAAGATGTAGCGAGTTTATAGGCCTTAGTTTCACCAACATCGGCCAGTCGGTTTTCAACCATGTCTGTTCCTTCATGGATTTCATACCACATGTTTCCACCACCCATGCCGCAGCAGAGTGATTTATCTTTACTTCTCTCCATTTCCTTTAGCTCAATGCCCGGAATAGCCTTTAGAACACTTCTTGGCGCATCATACTCACCGTGATGTCTACCGAGGTAGCAAGGATCGTGGAATGTAAGCTCTTCTTTGACTTCTTTAGTCGGCTTTAGTTTGCCCTCTTTTAGAAGGTCTGCAAGAAGCTCTGTATGATGAATAGTTTCAAATTCACCATCATCAAATTTGGCGTATTCCTTTCCAATTGTATGCAAACAGTGTGGACAATGCGTCACAACCTTGCCGAAGTCATATTGGTTCATATTGGCAATGTTTTCAATTGCAACTTCAAAAAAGGAGTACTCATCACCAAATCTTCTAATTGGGTCTCCGTTACACTTCTCAGTCTTGCCCATTACGGCAAAGTCTACGCCTGCTTTTTTAAGTAAAGTAACAGTGTCTTGGACAACTTTTTGGTTATTATTGTCATAGGAGCCGGCACACCCTACGTAGTATAAATAATCTACTTTCTTACCCTGCTCAATTACTGGAACATCCATCCCATCGGCCCAAGCAAATCTTTCATCTTGAGATACACCCCAAGGGTTTCCATTTACACGGATATTGTTAACAGCTGTAGCTGCCTCTGGTGGGATTTGACCTAAAGTCAAGGCCTTGTAGCGCTTAAGACCCATAATCTCTTGAACGTGTTCAATATTAACAGGACACTCTTCCATACAGGCCCCACAGGTTGTACAGGAGTCTAGCTCAACAGGGTCAAAAGTGTTGGTTTCCCAAAAGTCCACGTCCTCTTTTTTCCCTTCTGTCACATCTCTCATCTTGGTGATGATTGTTTTAGGATTAAGAGGTTTGCCTGCGAGATTGGCGGGACAAACTTGTGTACATCGCCCACATTCCACACATGAAATAGTGTCTAATCTCATTTTTGGAGTCATCTCGCTTGCTTTGCCAAGTCCAAATGTTTC
>Ga0208203_1001041_pt1 | contig 11392 bp, 5 predicted proteins | sample DeeseametaMP2914_FD_184167 | JGI IMG/M metagenome (GOLD analysis project Ga0208203, IMG submission 184167) | Marine microbial communities from the Deep Atlantic Ocean - MP2914 (SPAdes) | ecosystem: Environmental > Aquatic > Marine > Oceanic | place: West of Santa Cruz de la Palma, Atlantic Ocean...
AGGTCACCTGACTCACTCGTGTGAACACGAGCACCACCGAGATCTTCAGCGGTGACCTCTTCACCGGTGGCGGCCTTGACAAGAGGTGGTCCACCAAGAAAGATCGTTCCATTGCCTTTAACAATCACCGACTCATCGGCCATGGCAGGCACATAAGCACCACCGGCCGTGCAGCTGCCAAGGACCACAGCAATTTGGGGTATGCCCATAGCACTCATCTGCGCTTGATTATAAAATATTCGACCAAAGTGATCACGATCGGGAAAGACCTCATCTTGCATGGGTAAGAAAGCGCCTCCGCTATCAACAAGGTAGATACAAGGCAGTCTATTTTCTTTGGCGATATCCTGAGCACGCAGATGCTTCTTAACAGTCATGGGAAAGTAAGTTCCTCCCTTAACTGTGGCATCATTGGCAACGATCATACACTCCACGCCATGAACGCGACCAATTCCGGTCACAATTCCAGCACTTGGCACGGGCCCTTCTTTCTCATAGAGCTCATCAGCGGCAAGTGAGCTTAATTCTAAAAAGGGCGAGCCCTCATCTAGTAAACGCTCAACCCTCTCCCTAGGAAGAAGCTTGCCTCTTTTGTGATGGCGCTCAACCGACGCTTCTCCCCCGGCCTTAGAAACGCGCTCGAGACGCTCTTTAAGACCACTTAAGAGAGAGAGATTATGTTCTTTATTTGCTAAAAACTGAGCTCCGCCGACCTCAGTACTAGAAACCAATGTATCCATGACGATCCTTAGGTATTGTCCAAAACTAACTATGCGAAAAATCACGTTATTATGGCAAAACCTTAGGGTTTTCGTCCAGATTCAGGGTGGCAAATCTACGCTACTTAGGGAATAACGGAAAGACGGTGAAGGGAGCGGCACATGGAGGCAGCTTGATCCATAAACTCTCCCGCATAGGAGCCCTTCTTCTTCATTTCCTGCTCCATTAAAGGGTAGAGAAGCTTGAGATAGAGATCAACAAAGTGACTAGAAGCGTAATCCCCATAGGCACTAAAGGCCTTAGGGTTTTGATAATGCTTAGGAAGCATCACACCAAATAAAGTTGTTAAGGCAGTGCGAAATTCTAATTCTCTTCCGGGACACTTAGCACGAAACCCTTTAGTAAGATTTTCTCGCTGCTCCACACTCTGATAATGGACAAGAGCTTCGATGGCCTTTTCAAAGACAACCGAGAGATTCCAGTTAGCCGTGTGGGCTATGGGATGATAGCGCAGAATAAGAACATCACCGTTAAAGTCAATTTGAGGCGCTTGATCTTTGGGCCACCATACTGGGCGGATGCTAAATTTAAATTTCTTCCTTCTCTCTTTTGAGAGCACAAAGGGCTCAACTCTTTTAAGGGCCTTATCATACTTCTTATACTTCCAAGCTTTATTAAGCTCTAATAACTTAACTGAGAAGTGAGTGCTCTCTTTTAGAAAGCTTTTCATTTGTCCATCATACTTTTTAAAGAAGCTTGCGATAAAGCGAACGTCGCCATTTTCTATTCCAATTTTGAGAAGGTGCTTTAAAACTTGGTTAAAGTTCTTGGCGTGGTAAAAGGCCTTTGCAAACTCATCGTCTCCTTGAGAGAGAGCGCCAAAGAGGTCTTCTTCCCCTTCCTTTGTGACGAGTAGACTTTTTCTAATCTCACCAAAGCGCTTAAGGTCGTCTTGAAACTCGCCGCCAATAGGAAACTTCTTCTCCCATGCTTCTTTGTAGGCCCGTCCCACTGACCCCTTGCCATGACTGATGCCATCCATCAGTTCAAACATATCCGCATACTCAGAGTAGCGAGCAATGCCCGCCCCCTGGGCAGGCAAGCAAAGAAGCAAAAGGATGACAAAAGACCATTTCGTGACCATTATTTTTCTCTATCTAGAATATTATCAAGTTCATCAAGACGGAAAATACGACGACTCGGATCTTCTACTGGCTCTTCTTCAGGTAAAGCAATACTAGCGGGGACACGTCCCTTATTCGCTTCAATTTCAGCAAGAGCTTGTTCATCGGCAACGATAACGACCCGCTTATACTTCACTTCCCCATTTTCTTGAACCACTTCACCATCAGCAGTCAGTTCAGGTTCGTAAAGCCTAAATTGACCGTCACCAATAGGAATTAAAATTGGCCTTTTGGCATCTAAAACGGCCGCATCTGGAGAGGTTCCAGCAGGGACTATTGTAGAACTCCCCTTTACTTCGTTTAAGGATAAAACTATGGAACGATCAGAGAAGTCGGGAGTAACAGAAGAGCCACTATAACCTCCAGCACTCTCATAGTATCCATCTCCACTTGAGTCAGCCCCACGAGTGGCACTTGGAGAAGCTCCCCCTTGAAAACCAGATCCACCCACGGGAGCAGCCACTGGAGCTGCTGCCACTGTTGGTTGCGCAGCTGGTGTTGGAGACGAAGAAGCTGAAGAGGTAATAAGACCGGAACGGGAAGCTGGAGTTGCTACAGCTGCTGGAGTTGCTGCGACAACAGGAAGTTGTTTATTAGCAACCTCAAGTGCTTTTTGGACATCCTCTTTTTGAAGAAGTTTATTCTCAAGATCTTTGATTTTCTTCTCTGACTGAGCGAGAAGTGCTTCAATCCCCTCAAGCTCCGAGGAGGAATTTGTTGTCTCTTTTTGCTTACTAAGCCTTGCAAGCTCTGCTTCCATTTTCTCATACTTGGCAAGAAGAGCTCTTGTCGTGGGATCAAGTTCATCTCTTTGCTCCCCTAATGTTTCCGATAGAGACGAGTCCTCTGGTAGGAAATTTGAGGCGATACTTGATGTCGTTTGATACTGAGACTGAAAGCCCGTGTTAAATTGCCCTTGAGTCGGAGATGGCTCAGGAGTTGACTCACTTCTTGAGTCACTCGGATTTACAGAGGCAATTGAGCGCCCTTGATTAAGAGGAGCAGACCCCTTGTTGCCGTAAGCTTCATATTGACTATCTCTATTTCTGAAGTTCTTTTTCTTGCCACCAGTACTTCTTGAGCGTCCGCGAATTGATTTTGAAGGGGCAAATTGAGCAAGTGATCCACCACGTCCACTATTTTGGACCATTATTATCTCAGTAGCCGCCTCTTGTTTGTATCCGCCACTCACATTGGTCTCTACGATCTCTTCACCAGATGCCGTCATTTTTGTATTAGACTCTGAAATGACCGGACAATTTGCACCGAAGACATCATTTTGGATTCCTATGATACCCACACCAAGATTTTGAGTTTGATCACCACAACCCTGTGGACCACACACCGCCATCGTCGTTAATTTGGAACAGTAGTCATTGGACCACCTCTCCCTATCATCGGTGAATCGTTTCACTCCTTGGGCATCCAGGCGTCTATTATAGTCTTCGTTTAAGATAGGCATACACAAGGCCACACCACTATCAATAAGACGAGTAGGATTGACTTCACTATCCTCACCTAAAGCGACCTCAAGGGCCTTAGCGGCAAACTCCGCATTCCCTAATGGAGAGCAGTAACGGCTTGTTCTCTTCTTTTGATCTTTAATCTCCTTACATGAAGACATTGACCTCATCGCTAATTCAAAAAGAGCAATATCCTGAATCGACTTTAATCGCCCAGCTTCTCCTAATTGAGCGACCTCACCGTTAGGATTTTTTTCGATAAAATCATTAGCGCGACCTTCACTTTCTTTCAGAAGATCCATGAGGCTCTTCATGCCATAAGCTGCCTGAACATGGGGTTCACTATCTGAACTTTGAAGTCCCTCTAATTCAACAGCAGCACGCCAAATTGACTTGCCTTCCTGATCTCCACCTAACTGGCGAATGGACCTTGCAGTGGCTTGTGGAGAGAACTCTCCTGACACAGCTTTTTGATAAATGGAGTCCGCTCTTGATTGAAAAGTACTCTTTCCATCTTCATTTTCTTTAAAGAGAGTGGAATAGCGACTAAGATTATCCGTTAAATCCTTCTGCTTGGTTACAAAGTAATCACCAAGATTTTGTCCCACGGCAAGTTGCTGAGTGAGCTCACAATAGACATCAAGATCTTCACTCGAGATTCCTTCATCACTCCCTTTAGATTCCACGAGAAATCCATGAATTTGTCTTTTGAGATAATCCTCATTATAGCGTTCAATATTAAGAAAACCATTAGGTGACTTTGATTGAATGAAAGCCGAAAAGTCTGCTCTACGGCTTCCGCTTGAAAGTTCATCGGCACTTTCATTGATGATAACAAGACTATTACTAAAGGCCTTCTGCTTCATCTTCTCTCTTAATTGATCTTCATCTAAATTTTTAAAGTCTTCATAATGAGTCGCCATATTATCGAGAAAATTACCTGGTTTTCCCTGCTTGTAGCGAAGAACCTCTCCAAGAAAAACGTGTGAATTTTCAAGGTGCTTTAATCCCAAATTAGGATCAATCATCGCCACATTAGAATACTTTCCACTAGCACCAAGGGCTTTAAGCTCGTCACTTAAGCTACTTAAAATACCCGTGAAGATTTCCTCTTGTTTATCAACAGTAAATCCACAACTACCATCCTGACACTCCGTAAGAAGGTCTTTCTTTGCCTGATCAAAAATATTATCTCGCTCACCCTGACCAGGGAGTATCCCAGTAGAGACATGAGAGCACTGAAAGCTATTAAAGTCAGAATCAATTTCTTTAAATTTCGCATCTGTAGGAAGACAGCCAAAAATATTTTGAGCAAAGTCATCCATGGTCACGTTATTGCTCTTTAAACGATCTACAAAACCCTCTTCAAGCCCTAAACTTTCAACCATCTCTTCTTTTGTTTGCTGACTATTTGAAAGGTAAGAATATAGGTTACTCATGACAATCGGGTCGGTGGATAGCTCCATTTGGAGCTTAGAAGTTGCCTTCATTTTCTTGAGGTCTTCTTTTAAATTATCTTTAACTTGCTTCTCTCTCAGCTTCTTTAGTTCAGCATTCTTCTCAAGACCATGGACAAGAAGATTGTAGTCCATACCACTGAAGGTTTTAGCTTCACCACAGTACCCCTCTTCCTTAAACTTAAATAGCTCCTGACAAAGTGCAACCGCATTCATGCTACCGTCACGAGATGATTCTTTCAGTGTTGCAATAGCTTCATTGTCACAAGAGTTTGCTTCAAGAAAACCAACTAGACTATCAAATTCATTAAACTCGAGGTTGAGCTGCTTCATAGGTGAACACCCGAGACTTGGCATCACCGAAGTATAATTAGGGTCGTGCACACTGCGCGCACCGCCTGTATTATTCTCTCTTGTTAATTCCTTAGTTTCCACGCTATTGGAGGCATTCACCCAAAGACGTACTCGATCCTTAGCTCTGGTCCAACTGTCTTTCCAACCATCAAAGAAGGCGTAAGTAGGATTAGAGAAAATTAAGAGGCACCAACAAGTTGTGAAGTGAACCGTGGATTTACTAAGTTTTTTAAGATTCATAAGAACTCTCATTTCGTTTGCGTACTATCGTCTCTGTATCGTCAAATTCAGCGAATAACTTGAGCATCTGACTCCACCTTTCTATCTAGTTTAAATGACAACGATCTTTATCCCTACGAAGAGCTTCTCCTTAGGGTTTAAATGAGTCTAAAACATTGTAATTACTTGTTTTAAACAACATTCACGAATGCCAAGAAAATAGGGCAAAAATTAAAGTCGGCACTGACCCACAGAGTTTTTGAGACGCTTCACAATCTCCTCTTTGGGAGTGTTGCCGTTGCGGTTGAGTTGAATGAACTTCATCGTAAACTCCCTATCCCCTTCATCAAGCTGGGAGAGGTAAAAGCTAAAGTCACGATCTGTTTCTATTTCAACTCGACTTTGCGTACTGACCACTGTGTCTTCTACTTTTTTAAGAGACTCTGGAGAGGTGATCTCTAGTTTTGCCGCAAATTGTGTTTGTTCGGAACGATAAATAAGATTAGCAACTCTTTCCCTTTCAAGAAATTCCCCCATTGCCTTTGCCTCAAGCGTTGTGAGATCCCCCTTAGTGATGGATTGATTGAGAGCATCCGCAAGAGCAGTTCCCACATCTCCATCAAGAAGTGATGGCTTCAGGGCGGCGAGGTTTTTAAGGATGGCAAGTCGTGCCTTATCACTTAATGAAGAAAGACTTGCGAGAAACTTTCCAAACTTCTCGGCGCCTAACACCTTTTTGAGTTTATTCATCACAATAAGAAGATTAGGGTTCTTTGCGATTCTTTCAAAAGTGTCTGTCACTTTTTTCATCGCTCCCCTTTTTTGAGCCGACGTTAATTCACCCACTGCCTCAGCATTTCTCATGGATCTTGTTAAGCGGCCAGCATCTTTAACCACCGCAAGAGACTCAATACCTGAAAAGCCAAGAGATAAAATGGCGTCAAACTTTGCTTCATTAAACTTTTGTAAGCTCTCTGCGGCCTCTTGATAGCTTGATTCGTCACTAGCTCCAGCGAGAACGCTCGATTCAAAGACTTTAATATCATGTTTATGATCAATCATCCTCTTAGACCAATATCCCCCTTCAACAGCACCAAGGGTGAAGCCCGCGATTCCAGCAATCGTTCCTGCACTGGCGAGAGTCGCAGCCGTAGCCGTCCCCGCTAATAGCCAGCCCCCCACAAGAGCACCGACTCCGGTGGCCATAAGGCCTACGCCCAATACGGCACCACCGATGAGCATGACATTATCGAGTTTTTCATCAAACTTCTTCTCTTTATGAATTTCTTTTAAAGGCTCACAAAGAAGGTGAGCGTACTCTGGTGAGCGGTTAAGCATTTGAGCGGCAGCGATAGGATTAGAGATCAGAAGATCCTCAAGTTTTTCCTGCGTCTTTTTGGAACTCTCTCTTTCCTGCCTCGATTCATTCGTCTTTTGAAACTCTTTCTTAAGATTACTAAAGACTTCATTCTTAGCTTGCTTCACCCGTTTAAGGCTTGGGAGATTATGCTTAGGAAATTCATACTGATCCCCACTTTTTTCATAATCATCTTTTAATCGCGGTGAACCAATCGCTTCTTTCATTTCCTCTGTCAAAAGAAGAATTCCTGCGCCCTCATTAACATTCTTCATGAAATGAGCGAGGTAGTTTTGATACTTTGGACCGAAGTCTTCCCCTTCATCCATTGCATCCCACCACAGGCTTCTCTTACGTGTGCTTACTTGGGTATTGAGTTCATCAATAGCACTGTTAACATTCTTAACCTTCTGATGAAGCTGCGATAAAATACTCTCATTATCCAATCGTGGTGCCTTTTGAGCGACGAGCGTCTTGTATTCTTTATCAATCTCTTTAAGAATTTTGTATTTTAGTTTTGGGTCACATTTTCTCTCACAGAGGTCATGAACAAAATCTTCTGGTTGAGCGTCTTTTTCAAAACTATACTTCATATTGGTATAGGTGCGCGCATAGTTGAGAAGCGCCTGTTCCGACGTGTCTTGATAGACATCTTCAATGCGCTTCTTTCCAGCGACGGCCATAACATTAGAGTAAAATTCATCAAAGTCTGTGCTTTCATGGGCCTTAAGATCGCGACAAGTGACTTCGAAGTTATTAAAGTCTTTTTCAAGAGCGCCCATTATTTTAAGAGAAACCTTCTGCTCTTCCTCGCCTTTTAGACACTTGCTAAATGTCTCCCCAACGCTAAGGTAGTTCATCAAATGCTTGTAGCGCTTTTTAAAGTACTCGCCCCGTTCGGTATTAAGAATATCTTTATCCTTAAGTTGAGTATAAATCTCTTGTGCGTGCCGACTCACTTCTTTGAGTCCGTTGAGCTTTTCGGGGGAGAATCCTTTGTCTAAGCGATAAAGTTCCACGCCTGCCTCAATGACCTCAATTCCTCGCTCAAGACCATTACTTTGCTCATATAACCCCTGGGCCATAAGAAACGGACTCATCACCAGACTTAATAAAAGTATGAATGAAGCGAATTTCATAGAAATTATCCTTATAAGGAACTTTAAATCCAATAACACAGTAAAGTGATCGGTTTTCTTGTCCAATAACTTTATTTCGCCAGTCGTCTACACAGAAAACCAAGCTTTAAGCTAAACTATCCCCTTGAAAGTAGGATCAACTAAGGAGAGAGACCATGCAGATTTCGTCAAAGGAAGACTATTTTAAGGCCTGGCAAGAAGCCAGTGAGAATCCGGAGAACTTCTGGTCAAAGGTCGCCTCTGAATATCAGTGGAAGAAGCCTTGGGAAAGTGTTCAAAGCGGTAACTTCACTGATGTGAATATTAAGTGGTTTGACGGGGCGACTCTCAATATCACGGAGAATTGTCTTGATCGTCATCTTCAGGAAAGACCAGACAAGACGGCCGTTATCTGGGAACCCAATGGTGTCGATGAGAAAGAGATCACCTACACCTATAAGGAGCTTCACGCTGAAGTTTGCCGTTTTGCCAATGTCCTTAAAGATCAAGGTATAAGAAAAGGTGATCGTGTCGTCTTTTATATGTCCATGGTTCCCGAACTCCTGACAGGAGTCCTCGCCTGTGCCCGCCTTGGTGCTGTCCACTCTGTCGTTTTTGCAGGCTTTAGTGCCCAGGCCTTAGCCGGAAGAATAAAAGATTGTGAAGCCAAAATGGTGATTACCTGTGATGAAAGTTATCGAGGCGCCAAAACAACTCCTCTAAAAGAAATTACTGATGAAGCCCTGAAAGATTGTGGATCCATTGAAAAAGTTCTCATTCGTGTCCGCACTGGTGCTTCTGTTCCTATGAAAGAAGGAAGAGATATTGAGCTTCTCCCCCTCCTTAAAGAGGCAAGTCCCCATTGTGACGCTGTTGAGGTTGCAGCAGAAGATCCGCTCTTTATTCTCTATACTTCAGGATCAACCGGAACACCAAAAGGCTTATTACACACCACGGGTGGCTACATGGTGTGGGCGGGCTTCACCTTTGAAAATGTCTTTCAAATGCAAGATGACGACATCTATTGGTGCACAGCCGATATTGGTTGGATCACCGGTCACTCCTATATTACATATGGCCCACTTCTTAAGGGCGCTACAACAGTGATGTTTGAAGGTGTTCCCACCTATCCTGAGGCTGACCGCTTTTGGCAAGTCGTCGACAAGTATAAAGTCACTCACTTTTATACGGCCCCCACGGCCATTAGAGCACTGGAGGCCTGTGATATCGAGCTCGTCAAAAGACACGATCTCTCTAGCCTTAAAGTTCTTGGCTCCGTTGGCGAGCCCATCAATGATGAGGCCTGGCAGTGGTATCACAAAGAAATTGGCAAAGAGAATTGCCCCATTGTGGATACCTGGTGGCAGACTGAAACTGGGGGCATTATGATTAGCTCCCTCGCTGGAGTCACGGAATCCATCTCAACCTATGCCACTTATCCCCTTCCAGGAGTTATTCCCCAGCTCCTTGATAGCGAAGCGAATGTTATTGACGATAAGAGTGGAGAGGGAAATCTTTGTATCAGCAAGCCCTGGCCAGGCATGGCCCGCACAATCTGGGGAAACCACGAGCGCTACAAAGAAACTTATTTTTCAGCCTACAAAGGCAAGTACTTCACAGGTGATGGCTCAAAACGTGATGAAAGCGGTCGCTACCGTATCACAGGACGCGTAGACGATGTCATCAATGTCAGTGGTCACCGTATAGGAACAGCAGAAGTTGAAGATGCTCTCAATGAGCATCACCATGTAATTGAAAGTGCTGTCGTGGGCTTTCCCCACGACATCAAAGGCCAAGGAATTTACGCCTACGTTATTTGTAATAATGGAAAAGCGCCCACGAGTGAAGAGGAGCAGGAGAACTTTAAAAAAGAGCTCAACGCTGTTATCACAAAAATCATTGGTCCTATTGCTAAGCCTGATCAAGTTCAATTTGTTTCAGGTCTTCCCAAAACCCGCTCGGGAAAAATCATGAGAAGAATTTTAAGAAAGATTGCAGCTAAGGATATTTCCAACCTTGGCGATATCTCAACACTCCTTAATCCCGAGGTTGTAGAGGAAATAAAGAAGGGAGCAGGACTTTGAGTGAAATTAAAAATTACAAGGGAAAAGTCGACTATATCCATATCGATAATAAGAGTCAGAAAACGATATTCATGCTCCATGGCTATGGCGCCAATATGCGTGATCTGGCCCCTTTGGCAGGTCTTAATCCCGACTTAAGAAAATACAATTGGATTTTTCCCGATGGACTCATCAAAGTTCCCCTTGGCCCCTACATGAGTGGTAGAGCGTGGTTCCCTATTAATATGGAAGAACTCAATCGGGCGATGATGGCAGGAGATTTTGAGAGTCTCTTTGCCGATCATATCCCTGAAGGCCTAGAGGAAGTAGCAAAGACTCTTAAGGAAATGATTCTTGATTTAGGTGGAGAGGATTATCTTATAGGAGGCTTTAGTCAGGGTTCCATGATGGCCAATGCCCTCACCTTTCTTGAAGACCTAAATCCCAAAGCTCTTATTCTTCTTTCAAGTACACTTGTGGCAAAGAAGAGAATGACCGAGCGGCTTGAAAAGAGCGCATGGCACGGTCCCATTTTTCAAAGCCACGGAACAGGCGACCCCGTGCTTCCCGTTTCAATGGCCCGTGCCCTTACGGCCCTTATTAGAGAAAGCGACCGTCAGGTCACCTCAATTGAATTTAATGGAGGACACGAGATTCCTCCTGTTGTGATGCAACAGTTAAACGAATTTCTTAAAAAAAATAACCAAAGCGAGAGATGATGAAAGAGATTGCAACGGGGAGCCTTTATAAAATGAAGGCAACCCTCGGACAGGGAGAGGACCCTGTTCACTATGAGCTGCCCCTCGATGACAATACCTACCCTCTTAATCCCTACTTAGGAAAAAAGATAAAGCTTGAGTGGTGTGAAAAAATTTTCGATGTCTATGATGGCAAAGAAATTAAGAAAAGCTATGCCCAAGGCTATAGCTATAAGAACTTTATTAGCCTTGCTCAATGTGACACCTGCATTGTTAAGCCAGAACTTTGCCACTACCACAAAGGCACTTGCCGCGAGCCTGAGTGGGGAGAAAAGCACTGCTTTATTCCCCATTATATTTACCTCTCGGTGACCAGTGGACTCAAGGTCGGCATCACCCGTGAGACCCAAGTCCCGACCCGTTGGATCGACCAAGGGGCAGTCTTTGCCCTGCCGATTCTAAAAGTAGCAGACCGAAAAACAAGTGGCCTTATTGAGATTGAAATCGCCAAAGAAATGGCCGACAAAACCAATTGGCGAAATATGCTCAAAGGCAATTACCCCGAAGTTGACCTCGAAGAGACTCGTGACCACCTCTACGAGACCTTTGGCGACCTTTTTGATGATGCCGATGCCGATGACGTCGAGGAAGAAGTACTTTCTATTCATTACCCTATCCTTGAGGTCCCCGAAAAATTCTCTAGCCTTAGTTTTGATAAGAAAAAAATTGTTGAAGGCACACTCTTGGGAATAAAAGGCC
>Ga0208203_1001042_pt1 | contig 11385 bp, 7 predicted proteins | sample DeeseametaMP2914_FD_184167 | JGI IMG/M metagenome (GOLD analysis project Ga0208203, IMG submission 184167) | Marine microbial communities from the Deep Atlantic Ocean - MP2914 (SPAdes) | ecosystem: Environmental > Aquatic > Marine > Oceanic | place: West of Santa Cruz de la Palma, Atlantic Ocean...
ATAGGGCTCCAGTTCCCTTGGCAATATTGCCGAGTTATGAGAAGACGGAAGTCCTAGAGCATATACAATAGAGTGGAAGCAAAGACGGGTGCAGCTCAGGTGTGGCTGATCTAAAATTTGAAAAAAAGAATTACGTAGCAGAAAAAACTGATTGTGAAGTTAGTAAAGCGATTGAGAAATTTACAGAGTTTAAAGTATTTATGGATGAAAAACATAGCATTAAGGTATGTAAGTCGTAGGTGATATTATGGGATGTTGCGACTCAAGCAAAAAAGTAAATAACACAGACAAAAACTTTAGCTGTCCTTTTTGTGACAGTAAGGGTGCCAATGTGGGAATTGAAACATTAAAATCATTACTCTTAAATGATTCTAAGAACACACTTAGAGAAAGTGAAATTTATAAATACTGCAAGACGCCAGACTGTGAAGTTACCTACTTCTGCGCAGACAAAAATCATTTTTTTAAGACTAATAACTTGAAAGTTAAAGCAACAGTTAAAGATAATGGACTTGATGTACATGTTTGCTATTGCTTTGATTACACCAGACAATCAATCTTAGATGAAATAAATAAAACAGGTGATACTAGGGCCTTAGAAGATATAAAAGCTAAAATGAAGAGCCCCGGCTGTTTTTGCGAGACTTCAAATCCTCAAGGAGGGTGTTGTCTTGGAAATGTTACAGCTTGGATAAAGGAAGCGAAGCTTTTTAAAGAGTAGCTTCTGGTCTTCTTGAAGGTTGCTTAGTTTTTTCAGGAGAAAGAGATTTAGCAAACATTCCTCTTTCTGTTTCAATCATTTCTTAGCAAATCTTTTAGCCAATTTAGGAACTTTTTTAATACCATATTTAATCCTGTCATTTAATATTGTGATTATTTCAGATGTCTGCATTGATTCTTTTGATGAGACTGAGGCAGGTACCGTTAAGTGGGATTCGACAAACTGGCTAAATTTTGATTTAAGGTATCTAGACAAGAAGGTAAAAAAGGAAACTTCATGAAAATTATAGTACTTTTATTTTGGGCCTTACCTACTTTTGCACAGGTTGGAACCAACGGTCAGGATCGAAAAGAAGAAAATCGACCTAAAAGAGAATACAATCTAGTCATTGAAGAAAATAAAATGACGCTTGGAGGAGTTGAGGCGAATGCAATGACTCTCAATGGCAGAATTCCGGGGCCAATCCTTGAATTTAAAGAAGGCGATCTAGCTTTAATTAATGTAACCAACAAAATGAATACTGAAACTTCAGTGCATTGGCATGGCCTCATCCTTCCAAACTTTTATGATGGTGTTCCTTATTTAAACACTCCACCAATAGAGCCGGGTGAAACCTTTCAGTACAGGATACCCATTAATCAGTCCGGGACCTACTGGTATCATTCTCACACGATGCTGCAAGAGCAGAAGGGGGTATACGGTTCAATCGTGATACAGCCAAAAGAAAAGAAACTAGAATATGATAAAGATTTAGTTGTTGTTCTGTCTGATTGGACAGACGAAAGACCTATGAATGTATTGCGAAATCTAAAGAGAGGCAACGAATGGTATCAGTTGAAAAAAGGTACGGCCGTGCCATTGAGCAGAGTGATTAGAGAAGGAGCTTTAAGTGCGCAGCTAAATTTTTGGCGTGATCGAATGAGTGGCGCTGATATAGCCGACATCTACTATCCAGCATTTTTGATGAATGGTAAAAGACTTCTGGAATATCCTGAGTTTAAGCCTGGCGAAAAGATCAGACTTCGTTTTATTAATGCATCTGCATCCACTTATTATTGGATGGATTTTGGAGGGGGAAATCCAACTGTGGTGTCTAGTGATGGTATCGATGTTGAGCCCGTGCAAAAAGATCGATTCCTGTTCGGAATTGCTGAAACTTACGATGTTATCGTGACCATTCCAAAAGGTCGTTTAGAGATTATAGCAACTGTACAAGATGGCTCTGGGAGCACATCTCTCCACCTTGGTACTGGAAAGCTTTTTCCAGCCACAGTAATTAGTCGGCCTGATAAAGTGGCTATGATGAAACAGATGGCAAGTATGGATATGAAGATGGGTGCACCGGCAATGGTGGGTGATGAAAAAAAGACGACGCCTGAGTTCCTCATGAAAAACTATGGGATGAATGGGAATGGTCATTCCATGAAAATGAATGAAGCAATGCCTATGAATAATCATAAAATGGATCATGGGAAGGTAATGAAAAATGGATCTATGCCAAAAGCTCATTCAGGAGCCACTGGGAAGATGACTCAGAATATGAAAATGAAGCCTAAAGAAGGTGAGGTTTTTGATTTTAGTGCACGGAAAAAATTCTTTAATTATGATTTTCTAAAAGCAAAAGAGGTCACAGCATTTGATCCAGACGTACCAGTGAGACAAATATTACTTAATCTAACTGGAAATATGAATCGGTATATTTGGAGTATGAATGGGGTACCATTGTCTGAAGCCAGTGAAATCAAAATTAACGGAGGAGAAGTTACCAGAGTCACTCTAAACAACCTGACGATGATGCATCATCCGATGCACCTCCATGGTCATTTCTTCAGGGTGATCAATAAAAATGGTGAACGTTCACCATTAAAACATACTGTTAATGTGCCACCGATGAAGAGTGTTGTGATTGAGTTTTATAATGAGGAAGTCGGTGATTGGATATTTCATTGTCATGTCCTGTACCATATGATGGGTGGGATGGCTCGGGTATTCAGTTATGGATCTCCTCGCGACGAGCGGATGAGTGAGTTTTCTTCACAGATGCTTGTTGATGAGACTGACCTTTTTTATAATTGGGGGACAGCTCGTCTGGGGTCAAATTTCAATGAGCTTTTTCTAACTTCTAGTAATATTAGGAATCAGTTGAACTTGCGTACTGAAGTTGATTATGACCAAAACCTTGAGGCTGAAATAAATTATGATCGATATTTAAGTGATTGGGTTAGTGTTTATGTTGGAGTCAATTCAGAGACTGAAGTTCCAGACTCTTATGAAGAGCTTAATACCGTTGGATTAGTTGGTGTTAAATACTTTACGCCCTATGGGTTCAACTTAGATGTTAGTTTAGACCATCAGTTGCGACCACGGATTCGCCTAGACCGAGAAATTCTTTTATTTTCAAATTTTTTCCTTGAAGCAGAGTATGAGTACAGAGCTGATTTTGGATGGGTTAATAAGCTAGAAGATGACAACTCATATCAGGGGGAAACCCAGTGGTTGGTCGGAACCTCTTATATGTTCTCTAGAGACTTTTCTATTCAAGGTAATTATAGCAATCGATATGGATGGGGTGCTGGGCTTTTAGCAAGATTTTAGTTCTAATAAGGATACTATTGTATCTCACACATTGAATGCTAATTATCTGCCTGTATTAGATGTTACCAAAAAAGTTACCAAATGTTACCAAACATAGAAATATGGGGAAATTTCAAGAAATAGTGACCTAAGCGCAATCTCCAATTGCTAGTCTTTTTAAGTGTTTAGAATTTTTAAAAATTTGCTGGAAAATAAAAAACCACTCAGATGAGTGGTTTTTAAATGGTCGGGATGACTGGAATTGAACCAGCGACCTTTCGCCCCCCAGACGAACGCGCTACCCCTGCGCTACATCCCGACACATTTAGAGTTTTAGGTTATAACTAAAGGTGTTAACTTTGTCTAATAACTTAGGGGACTTATGGCAGAGCCATTAAAAAATATCTACGATGAGAGCTATATCAGACGCCTGGCAAAAGAATTGCGCCATGCAGGACTCAAGGTAAGTGATAAGGCGATGAGCAGCTTTGTCTTTGACGATGAGTGGGAGGAGAAGGAGCTTAAGGCCCGTACTTCTCACCTCTGTATGGCCTTAAGAGAGTTCCTGCCTCAGGATTACTCTAAGGCATGTGCGCTCTTAATCACAGCGGGGGAGAGTTTTAATGGCTATGAGGGAATGTTCTTTCCTGAGTTTGTGTCTCGCTTTGGTGCAGAGGACTGGCAGACTTCGATGGACACCCTTGAGGTATTGACGACTTATTCTTCGGCAGAGTTTGCGATTAGACCCTTTCTTGAGCGGGAGCCCGCGCGGACTCTTGAGCGCATGAAAAAATGGGCGCGCCATCCCAATGAGCATGTGCGTAGACTCTCAAGCGAGGGAGCAAGACCCCTTCTTCCTTGGGCTTCAAGATTGGAGGAGTTTCGAAAGGAGCCTGGTGCGCTCTTTGAGATTCTTGACCAACTCATCGAAGATGAAAGCCTCTATGTCAGAAAGTCTGTTGCCAATCATCTTAATGACATTTCAAAGGACCATCCCAAGCTGGCACTTCAAAAGGCAAAGGGTTGGATTAAAAATAAAAATCCCGACACATTGTGGATTGTTAAGCATGGACTGAGGACGCTCCTTAAAAGCGGTGAGCAAAGTGCGATGGCGCTCTTTGGTTATGCCAAGAGAGGTGACTTTGAAGTTAGAGATTTTCAGCTGCCTCAAAAATTAGTTCATATGAATGAAAAACTCATCCTTCCTTTCTCTTTAGAGGTGAAGAAGAAAGGGGAGTATCGTATTGAGTATTGCTTTTTCTTTAAAAAGAAAAAGGGAAGTTACACTCAAAAAGTTTTTAAAATGAGTGAGCGAGCTTTAGAAAAAGGGAGCTATGACTTTCTTAAGGAGCATCACTTTAAGCCCATAGGCACACGAAAGTATTATGATGGGCTTCATTTTGTGGAGCTTATCATTAATGGTCATCGCCTCGGGAAAAAGCCCTTTGTTCTTTGGCATCAGGAGAGTCCTTATATGGTCTATATGCTTTTGACAAAGAAGGGGACAATTTACACGGGGATGACGACCGATATTAATAGGCGCTATGAAGAACACTCTTCAGGCAAGAAAGGTGCGAAGTACACCAAGGCGAATGCGCCTGAAAAACTCTTGTATCTTGAGGCGGCCAAGGATCGTTCAGATGCTCAAAAAAAAGAAGCGGCTTTAAAGAAATTAAAGCGCTCTGAAAAAGAGAAGATTTCTTGGCTGGATTTGTTTTAACCCTTTTTAGGATTCTTCATCTGGGTCGTAGTCATAGTACTCATGCCACGTCTCATCTTCTTCGACAGAAGACTCACCACGAAGTTCAAAGGGGATTGAAGCATCGCCCTTTTCATCCTCTTTATAAGGGCAGTGCACGCAATCACTGTGGCAACAATGGCCTCTTTTAAGCAGGTATTTCTCTGTGAGAACCATGAGGCCTTCGTCATTATAGTAGAAGTCCACACCCTCTTTAAATGATGCAGAGAAAACGTTCAACTGTTCTTTTTTTGATTCGGACATAAGGAAAAATTATCGGCCCTTAATTCTAAGGGCCAATAAAATATGCATTAAGTGTGTGCATAAGCCGCCCTTATATCCACAAGGGCGTTCCCAAAGGTTGGACATTAGTAGCATCTCACTTTTGGTTTGAATAGGGTTTATTTTGACGCAAAGCTTGGTGCCTATTCTTAATCTACGCTAAAAGCTCTTCCTATATTGAGATAAGTGTTCAGAAAGAATAAAATATCTAAAAAATATTTAAAGACACAGCAAAGGGAATGAAATGAGTAAGGTATGGACAAGCTCTTATGAACAAGGTGTACCAGCAGAGGTGGACACGAGACAATTTTCTTCACTTATTGAAGTTCTTGAAGGCTCGTTTCAAAAGTATGCTGATAAGGAATCGTTCTATTGTATGGGAAAGTGTTTCACTTATGGTGAGCTTGATCTTCTCTCAAAGAAGTTTGCAAGCTACTTGCAAAATGACCTCGGTCTAAAGAAGGGTGATCGGGTTGCTTTGATGATGCCTAATATTCTTCAATACCCCATCGCCCTCTTTGGTATTCTTCGCGCTGGTATGGTTGCTGTTAATGTAAACCCTCTTTATACAGCGAGAGAACTTGAGCACCAACTCAATGACTCAGGGGCAGAGACGATTATTATTTTTGAAAACTCGGCAAAGACCCTAGAAGAGGTTGCTCATAACACTCCTCTTAAAAATATTCTTGTGACGGGAATCGGTGATCTTCTTGGCTTTCCCAAAAGTATGATCGTTAACTTTGTTATCAAGCATGTGAAGAAGATGGTTCCTGACTGGAACCTTCCAGGATCTAAAGACTTTAAGACAGAACTCTTTGATGCGAGTGCTGATGGCTACACGAGACCCGAAGTAACTTTAGAGGACACGGCTTTTCTTCAGTACACTGGAGGAACTACTGGTGTCTCAAAAGGAGCTGTCCTTACTCATGGAAATATTGTCGCCAATATTGTCCAAGCGAAGACATGGATTTCAAACTATCTCAAGGAAGGACAAGAGACAATCATTACACCACTTCCGCTCTATCATATCTTTAGTCTGACAGCGAACTGTATGATCTTTGCTATCATGGGCGCTAAGAATATTTTGATTACCAACCCAAGAGATATGGCCGGGTTTGTAAAAGAACTTAAGAAGCATAAATTTACGGCCTTTACAGGAGTGAACACTCTCTTTAATGGACTTCTCAACGCAGAAGGATTTAAAGATGTAGACTTCAGCTCTCTTAAACTCACTCTCGGTGGGGGGATGGCCGTTCAGCGTGCTGTTGCTGAAAGATGGAAACAAGTGACAGGTGTACCGTTGATTGAAGCTTATGGTCTTACAGAAACCAGTCCTGCTGCCTGTATTAATCCCATGGATCTTAAAGAATATAACGGAAAAATCGGCGTGCCGATTCCTTCAACAGATATTGTGATTGTCGATGATGAAGGAAAGCATCTTGAGACCGGAGAGATTGGTGAGATTGCCATTAAAGGTCCTCAGGTTATGCAAGGCTACTGGAATCGTCCTGAAGAGACGGCCAAGGTCATGACGAGTGATGGTTACTTTAAAACAGGTGATATCGGCTTTATGGATGAGAAAGGTTTCTTTCAAATTGTTGATCGTAAGAAAGATATGATTCTTGTTTCAGGCTTTAATGTTTATCCCAATGAAGTTGAAGATGTTGTTGTCTCTCACGAAAAAGTCTTTGAGGCGGCGGCCATTGGTGTCCCTGATGAGCGCTCGGGTGAAGTGGTTAAGATCTTTGTCGTTAAGAAAGATCCATCACTCACAGAAGAAGAGCTTAAGGCCTTTTGTAAGGAGAGCTTAACAGGTTATAAAGTCCCTAAAATCTACGAGTTTAGAGAAGAGCTTCCTAAAACTCCGGTTGGTAAAATTCTGAGAAAAGACCTTCGTAATGAGGAACTGGCCAAGCATCAAAGCTAGAACCTTTTACATACTGTCTAAAGTTTAGACACCTCGATTCTTTAAATCATGCCCCAGAGACTCTCTGGGGCTTTTTATTTGGCATAGATTTTGCTTCTTAATAACCCTAATAATAGGGATTTAATTATGATGAAATCTATTCTTAAAGCGACATTAGTTCACGCTCTTTGTTTTCAGCTCCTTTATATGGGGATGTTTCAGGACTATGTGGCCTTTGTTCAAAGGGGTCCAGCGTCCCTTTCTCATCAGTCGTCTCTAGAAGAACTCAATACTAAATTAGAAGAATTCAAGGTCGTTATTGTTGGTAAGGAACTCCAGCCAGAATGTGCTGATGAAAGTGAGAGCTCTGAAGAGGACCTCATGGGTCTTGCTGGCCTTCTTGGGCCAAGTGAAGAAATTCACTCTCGTGAAGAGCGTGCTTTCTATGCTTATGTCGATACCTTAGAGGGAAGTTCATGTGTTCTTCCTCAAAAAGAAAGTGCTGTCGAGGCTGCTGTTTCTCAAAATTGTGAAGTAACGAGAGTTGAAGGTTTTATAGAAGAGTTCGCAGCGCAAGCACGAAAGAGAGAGAAAGATGAGGAAGGACCTCCTGCTCTGAGATTAGATGATCCTAAGGTAAGAAAATTTCATCAGGATGGCCTCGCCCTCATGCAAGAAGTACGTGAGTACATGGCTGATACATCCGTGGAGAGAGAGAAGAGAGTTGAGCTTCTCGTTAATTATCTTGGAAGTGTTGCCCTTCCCATGCGTGACCTTATTGTCGTACTTCGTGGTTATATTCCTCGTGAATATGATGGTGAATATTTCTATGAGAGTCTTCTCCCTGAATTTAATGAAGAACTGACGCAAGGGGATGCTTTAATTGAAGATATTATTACCAATGGCCCTAATAAGATGGTGGAAAACTTTCATCTTGAAATTGAAGAGGGTCGCTGGGGTCGTCGAAAGCTTCGTTATAACTCTAATGAAGTTCTCGCTCGTGATATTGTTTCTATTTTAAAGGTGCCTACTGCTAATAATTATGTCAGGGCCATGAAGTGGATGACGCTTCAAATGATGCTCACTCAAGTCTTTAGCTATGAAGCGATGCTCGGGGAAACTAAGCCTCTAGAAATTCCGCTCGCTTGTCAAAATCATTTTAATGGGAGTCTTCCTAAAGAAATTGAGATGCAGTATTCAGAAGAAAATGGTGATCAATTTCTTGAAAGTATTTTAGCAGATCATGGTCTTATCGCTTTCACTAATAACACAAGTTTCAATGCTTACTACAGTGAGAATGTTAATCGTGACCCTATGATTGAAGGCTACTCTGGTCTTATGCCTTTTGAAGATTACCGAGCAGCTCACGTCGGTCTTGAAAATAAGAATTCACAATTTCTTTCGCCCGTTATCGATGACTTTGGTCATTTTGATGAAGTTCATCCGATGATTTTAGGTAAGGGGCTTAGTGAATTTCATGATTCGAATTCCTATCTCTTTGGTCTTATGGATTTTGAAGACGATAATTACTTTGGATCAACACTATTGCAGAAAATGTTTACGCAACCTGCGGACCATGAATACTATGAGTACACTGACGATGAAGGCGAGATCATAGAGATCTCTCATATTCGTCAAAATCTTTCGACTCTACTCGTTGAGCTTATGCAAAGACATAGAGTGGAATATTGGGATGAGCTGATTACCCCTAGTCTTGAAAGCCAGCTCAAAAGACAACTTGTTAAAATTGACTTTCCTTCTCTTCACGGCGCGAGTATCTGGCGCGGATGGGCCTTAAACCGTCTAGAAGAGTGGGCGCAAAAGGCAAAAGAAGAGGGACTCACCGCCAAAGGGAGCCGTGCTCTTATAACAGCAATGCGACAGGGACCATCACGCCTCATCCAGGGAAAGAATGCAGATGAGCATCTCAGCAATCTTATTTCCTATCTGCGTGAACTTAAAATTTCAGACGACTTTATCCCTACACGCCGTTTAACAACGGGTGAGCATGTGGAAGCTTACAAAACGCTTGGAAACCTTTGGTATCAGCTAAGAGATAGGGCGCAAGAGCTTCCTGTTGCCAGGACCAATGAGTACGAATACTTAACTTCTCAAATGGAAACCGGCAACCCATGGGCAAGAGTGCGCTTATCTTATCTTGTTCTCATGGAGGAACTAACAGCCATTTCTAAAGGCGAGGCGCCGAACTTTACTCGCATTGGTGCTGAAGAATTAAGTGCCGACACAATTCGCTCTTGTCAAAAGAGAGATGTTTCTGAAGTGAAGAGACGTCTTATGATTGCCGCTGGAAAAATGGGGATTACGAAGAAACTGACTCCGGCTTACGCAACCTCTCTTCTTGAAAAGAAGGAGAAGGAACAGCTTTGGCAAAATATTGTCGATGGAGGACATCCTCTTTTTAAACAACATGATAATCAAGGAAAGCCCTTCTATGAAATGATGGAACAAACATCATTTCAAACCTTATTGACCTCTGATCAGATTCAAGACTTTGTGAACAAACATATTCACACGGGTTTAAGAGAGAAGGCGTGGGAAGAAATTGAGAGCTTCTTTGAAAGTGAAGAAGGACAGCGTTCGCAGTTTTATACAGAGCTTTATAAACTCAAAGGAAACCCCGAGGCTCAAATGGAGTACTTTGAGGAGTTTGCAAGCTCTAATGGGATTGATCTTGTGTACGATGCGAAAATGGGATTCCTTGAGACCGATAACACTTTAAAGAAGAGTATTCTTAAAAGTTTACTTCGTGGTTCAGCGAACTTGAGAAAGAATGAGATTATGGGGCGCTTAAGTGAATTTTGTAACCTTGAGCCAAATGATCATGAGAACTTTAAGAAGCTCTACTTTGCGACTACTAAGGCGCAGAATAAGCTAAATCAACTTACAGGTGCTCCTGCCGTTCCTCAAGAAGTTCTCGATGGAATTCAGGATAAGCTTAGCGCTATGAGCGATGAAGAATGGACGGATATGTACCTTGGTATTGGCGCAGGTCTTCTTGGAGTGACGGCGATGCTTATTGGTGGCGCTTGTACGGGGCTTACGGGGGGATTATGTGCTCCCTTAGGGATTGCGATGGCAGCGGCTGGAGCAAGTGCAATGACTATGCAGGTAACCTTACTGACGAGAGAATTTGGAAGAAAAACTCGTGCCGATAGGGATGCTGCCTATATTCAATCAATGGAAAAACTCGGCTTTGCCGATCGTGGAAATGCTGACAATGTGATGAGAAGCTGGTTTTGGACCGCCTTCGAGGCGATCTCAATTATCCCTCTTGTTGGAGTAACGGCAAGGGCGGTGACTTCAGGTTCAAAACTCGCTGTTGTTTCAACGGGAATGATGGCAAGAAACCTTGGACCAAAGGGATTTCGTGAGGCCTGGAAGTTAACAGGACAAGCAGGAAGAACCGTGGTTGCGGAAGCTGATGTTAAATTTTCAAGACTGATTCTTGGCTTTGATAGTTTTGCCTCTCAAGCAAAACAAGCCCTTCCTGATCCTAAGATCATCGGTCGTGCTTTTGAGAGAGCTAAAGGTCTAAGAACACTTCACAGTACCGGACAACTTTCAGCCTTTGCTTATGCAAAGAAATTAGGTCGCTTGGCCCAAGCCCTTAAGGACGCTCTCAAAGCACCTTTTAAAGAGGGAATGGAATACACTTCCCGCGTTGTCGTGAGAGAAACGCCAAAAGCAATTGATGAAGCGACAGCTAAGACTGTAGCAGAATACTTTGCAGGAAATCCTAAGGGTCTTCATCACCTTATGAGCTCTTATGCGAAAAGAGTACCTAAAGCGACTAAGCAGATGGCACGCTATGAAGAGGGGACAAGTCTCCTTGGTAAGGTGACCCTTCTGCCTTGGATTAGAAATGGTATTCGGAGTTTAAGAAGTGCTCAGCTTGCGAAGTATGGAGATGATATCATTCGAATTGAAAAGGAATTAGCCGAACTCGTCGCGAAGAATGGCGATCTTGAAGAGTATGTTCTTAAAAATGTAGACGATCTTACAGATATCTTTATGAAGATTCCTGTGAGAAAGAGAGAAATTCCCTATATGTTCTTTATTCAAGGGGGGCCTCATCTTGGAAAGAGTTTAAGTTCTGTTGGTGGAAAGACGGCAAAGGCCATGCAACTTCATCGTTTTTCTAAT
>Ga0208203_1001045_pt1 | contig 11366 bp, 10 predicted proteins | sample DeeseametaMP2914_FD_184167 | JGI IMG/M metagenome (GOLD analysis project Ga0208203, IMG submission 184167) | Marine microbial communities from the Deep Atlantic Ocean - MP2914 (SPAdes) | ecosystem: Environmental > Aquatic > Marine > Oceanic | place: West of Santa Cruz de la Palma, Atlantic Ocean...
GACTAAGGTTTCTAGCTCAATGCCGTCAATAATATCGATAGGGTCAAGAACGTTACCTTTCGATTTCGACATTTTCTGACCCTGTTCGTCACGAATCAGGCCAGTGATGTAAATTTCTTTGAACGGAATTTTGCCCGTGAACTTTAAGCCCATCATGATCATTCTGGCAACCCAGAAGAAAATAATGTCAAAGCCAGTGACAAGAACGCTGGTCGGCAAGAAAGTTTCTAGCTCCGGGGTTTTCTCTGGCCAGCCTAAGGTCGCAAAAGGCCAAAGCGCTGAGGAGAACCAAGTATCAAGAACGTCTTCATCACGACGTAACTCAATATCACCTAAATTATATTTCTCACGAACTTCTTCTTCATTACGGCCTACGTAAACATCACCTTTATTGTCGTACCATGCTGGGATTTGATGCCCCCACCATAGCTGACGGCTGATACACCAATCTTGAATGTTTTCCATCCAGTGGTAGTAAGTGTTTGACCAGTTTTCTGGCACGAATTTAATATCGCCATCTTTGACTGCTTTAAGAGCAGGCTCGGCCAGTGGTGCAATTTTTACGTACCATTGAGGTGTTAAGTATGGCTCAATAACCACGCCGCTACGATCACCGCGTGGCACTTTAAGTTTGTGAGGTTCGATCTTCTCCATCAAGCCTAATGCTTCAAAATCTTCAACAATTTTCTTACGCGCATCATAACGGTCGAGACCACGGTACGCCTCAGGAGCATTATCGTTGATATGTGCGGTTGGCGTCAGAATATTGATCATTTCCAAATCATGACGTTGACCCATTTCGTAATCATTAAAGTCATGAGCAGGAGTGATTTTGACGCAGCCACTACCAAAGTCTTTTTCTACGTAATCATCGGCAATGATAGGAATTTGACGTCCAGTAAGTGGTAAGTCGATGGTTTTACCGATCAAATCCTGGTAACGCTCGTCTTCAGGATGGACTGCTACTGCGCTATCACCCAACATAGTTTCAGGGCGAGTGGTTGCAATAATTACGTGACCCGAGCCATCGCTCAGCGGATAGCGCATGTGCCACATATGGCCGCTTTCTTCGTGCGACTCGACTTCTAAGTCAGAAACCGCCGTAAGAAGTTTAGGATCCCAGTTAACCAGTCTATCACCACGGTAGATCAAGCCTTCGTCGTGTAGACGGACGAAGGTTTCTAGCACTGCCTCTGACAAATCATCATCCATGGTAAAAGCTTCGCGAGACCAGTCACAAGAATCGCCCATGCGGCGCATCTGCTTGGTGATAGTGCCGCCGGATTCTTCTTTCCAATCCCAGATGCGGTCAACAAAGGCTTCGCGACCAAGGTCGTGACGAGTTTTACCTTCGCGGTCCAAGATGCGTTCCACAACCATCTGAGTCGCAATGCCAGCGTGATCCGAGCCTGGTTGCCATAAGGTGTTTTCACCTTTCATGCGGTGATAACGGGTTAAAGCATCCATAATGGTGTGCTGGAAAGCGTGCCCCATGTGCAAACTACCGGTGACATTCGGTGGCGGGATCATGATGCAATAACTGTCGTCATTGCCTTTTGCGCCGCCTTTTGGCGAGAAATAGTCGTTATCTTCCCACTTCTTGTAGGTTTCTTGCTCGATTGATTGCGGGTTGTATGCTTTATCCATGGTCGTTTCGTGGTTTCTGCAGTTTCAGTAACAAAGCCTTGAATTATAACGCTTGTGAGCGAGATATCTATATTTGCAGGATATTTATTATTAAAACCTAATAACAAAACCTAGCTAGCTGAAACTGGCTTAGGGCTTTTCTAGACATTCTGATTATAACTTTTTGATTTATATAAGGTTAAACGCTTTCTTTTTGTGACGGTTTTTTTCCGCTATAAACAAAGGAAGGAGGGAGGTTTAAAGGTACCCAGTTTGTTTTAAGGTGTGGGAAGTACTCTTTAATCAGTGCCTTATCGCTTAACCAGTATTGATACTGTAGGAAAACACCGTTTGGTTTCAACACGGAACGGATATGCGTTAACAGTTCATGCTTCATTTCTAGGGGAAATAAAGCCAAAGGTAGGCATGACACAAGGCAGTCGACGCTATCGATGGCAAAGTCTTGCACAACGTCTAAAGCAGAGCTGTGTTTTAGTGTGAATTGCGGATGTTCAATTCTTTGCAGTAGCGGCAGCAGTTCCTCGGATATTTCATAGGCGGTGAGGTGTGCCTGCGGCGGCATATACTTCAGCAGTTCTTTGGTGATAATTCCGTCGCCAGCACCGAGTTCAATAATGGTTCGAGTATCGGAAGGAATTTGCTTTGCCAAGTTACGAGCTAAGAATTTCGAGCTACGGGCTATGCTGCCTGTACTTTTTAAGTTTTTTAGTGCGTAGCGTGTAAAGCCCTTCATGCGTTTCCTAAGTATTAAGTTTTTAATAGTGTGACGTTTTTATGATGTTATTACCATAAGAAATATCACTCTTGATGAAATATTACAAACCTGATGAGGGCTTTATATCTTTTGGTTCTTTAGAAAGAGTGGGCTGCTGTTCTTTTTTTAAACACTCGGTTAAAACTTCGTCATAAATAGCAAGGTGCCTTTTGGGTAGCATCCAGCGAATCCACTTGGAGTGCTTTTTATAAACTTCCGAATTTATCATTTCTTCAGCACTACTAAACTTATGAGTCTGACCATTAATTTTTATTTCAGGTTTAAGAAGACTTTGTCTGATTTTTTCGCGAGCCTCTTCATCACTGATGTTTTTATCGAAGGATGTATTTGTGCTAGAGGCAAAGCTTAGAGGTTTTAAATCAAAGTAAGTTTTTAGAGCGATCATCACCAGAGCTACGCCAATAGAGTTATCGAGCATAGCTGCTAGGAAGCCTCCAAAAATAATTGCGATATGAAGTACGATAATTCTTTTATAAGGCTTAAACATTTCTTTAGGCGCGTCATCGAACTCACGGTTTTTGTATGCCAAGAGATACTCAACTAGGTGCGCAATGAACATAGCTGCAATAGTTAGCTGGATGCCTTGTTGAGCAAGCATAAAGCGAGATACGTCGACAATGTTGCTACTTACCGAAGTATTGGCACCAAGCAACTGTTCATCAAAAAAGCTTGCTATGAAACTGCCGTGGCCATATGTAAAGAAGCCGTAGTGGAAGCAAAAAAAGGCACCTAAAAACACACCGGCGAATTTAAATAGCGATGCTGTATCAGGACGTATAGTCATCCTCGCTACAGTAAACACGCCGATGATAATGTTCTCAAACCAATAGAGAAAGATAATATCAAAGGCGTTCCAATAACCGAGCAGAACGCCAATAAGAGGAGCAATATTGGCTAACGCAAGAGCGAGGTTTCCTGTGGTGATTCTAGTCTCGTGGAGTCGCTCTTTCGCCATATTTAGTACTTTTTATGATCGAGAGGGTAGCCTCGGCCTCGATAGAACTTGTATCGCTCTCGCGCCGACTCTTTATCCGCTTCTTCGTTGGGAACGATTTCAAAGCATTTCAAGAAATAGCTAAAGAAAGGTTGTATTTCGCCACTTAAATTGATCAAGCAGTCATGTTGATTTTCGGGTGGTTTCTGATCAGAAGTGGCAAAGCCAATTTGAACCGGTGGTGGCTTGTTTGGGCCTTCACCAACGATGTTGTGAGGCACAAACTCATCAAGCTCTTGTGTCCACAGCCACTCGTCCACGGCATGAGCCTGTTCTTCGTTTTTAGCGTGGATATAGATCTTACGCCCTTGCTTGTACAAACTTTGCACACACTTACCAATCAGGCGTAGATAAGCTTCTACGCCTGACTGACTTTCCAGCAAGTGAAAACCTACTTGGGTCATGAGTTTAACCTTATTTAGCGCGGTTAATCACGATTTGAGAAAGCAATGGAACTGGGCGGCCTGTTGCACCTTTTTCTGCGCCAGACTTCCAAGCAGTACCCGCGATATCAATATGCGCCCAACGGTATTTCTTGGTGAATTTTGCTAAGAAACAACCGGCAGTAATACTACCTGCAGGCATTCCACCTAGGTTGGTGAAGTCTGCAACGTTACTTTTAAGTTGCTCGTGGTATTCATCCCAAATCGGTAAGCGCCAAACGCGGTCAGTCGCCATATCACTCGCCGTTTCGATTTCATTAGCCAAAGCGTTGTTATTACTCATAACGCCAGATGCCTCGTGCCCTAGAGCGACAATAACTGCACCAGTAAGCGTCGCGACATCGATCACAATCTCAGGATCGTATTTATCGATATACGTTAAGGCATCACAAAGCACCAAACGGCCTTCGGCGTCGGTGTTTAAGATTTCGATAGTCTGGCCAGAGAGAGACGTTGCGACATCACCAGGGCGGCTCGCGTTACCGCTTGGCATGTTTTCAGCCGCAGCCACAACACCGATAACGTTGATTGGTAAGCCCATTTCAGCCACTGACTTGATTAAACCAAATACAGAGGCTGCGCCACCCATATCAAATTTCATCTCGTCCATTTTAGCGCCAGGCTTAAGCGAAATACCACCAGTATCAAACGTAATACCTTTACCCACGAATACTAAAGGTTTATCACCTTTTGTACCGCCGTTGTATTCCATACAAATTAATTTTCCTGGCTCATCCGAACCCTGTGAAACTGAGACAAAAGCACCAGCGCCCATCTCTTTCAATTCAGACTCATCAAGAATGTTGGTTGTGATCGAAGAGTATTCTTTCGCTAACTCTTCAGCTGTATTGGCTAGATACGTTGGGTTACAGATGTTGCCCGGTAGGTTTGCAAGATCACGCGTTAATGATTGTCCCGCTGTAATTGAGCTGGCATGTTTTATGGCTTTTTCGCCTTCCGGTAAATCTCCGCGAGATTCAATAAACAGCGTCATTTTACGTAGAGGACGACGCGTTTCTGGCTTCTCACTTTTTAATTGATCGAACACATAAAGGCTATCGTTCGCAGCTTCTACCGCAAAACGTACCTTCGAGTAAAGTTCTTGTCCTTTAACATTTAAAAGCGGCAATGAATTGATAGCATCAGTCGCGCCAGTTTCATTTAATAACTTAATAACTTTACCGCAGATCTTTTTATACTTAATGGCGTCAAACTCACGTTCTTTACCACAGCCGACCAACAACACACGATCACAACTGGTGCCGGGAACGCTATGAAGTAACAGAGTTTGTCCAAACTTACCTTCCATATCGCCACGCTTGACGATAGAGTTGATATAGCCTTCGCTGATATCATCAATCTGCTGCGCTGGAGCAGACAGTTTACGAGATTCAAATACACCTACGATTAAGCAACCTGTTTTTTGTTTTTCTGGGCTACCACTCTTTACAAAGAATTCCATAGATCACCTGCAAATTGTTAATTTTCGTTTATAATGCCGTTATTGGCATAAACCGTGCCCATAGTTTAACTGATATTGCCATAAATACCAGTTTCTGGGCAGTCAACAGACTGAGAAAACCTTGATACTAAGTCGTTATCTAAATCGCGAAGTCTTTACCAGTACGCTTGCTATTTTGGGCGTGTTATTCGCTATTTTTATTAGTCAGCGTATTGTTAAATATTTGGCGCAAGCTGCTTCTGGTGATATTTCTGGCACCATGGTGTGGCAGATGGTTTTGCTGTATTCACCTGTATTGCTTGGCTTTCTATTGCCCTTGGCGTTTTTCTTAGGCTGCTTGCTGGCCTTTAGTCGTTTGTACGTCGATAGTGAAATGGCGGTACTGCGTTCTGTCGGTGTTAGTGAACGAAAATTGATCAGCTTATTGATGCCTATAGCGGTTGTGGTCGCGCTAATCGGTGGTGCGGTTGCGTTATGGTTAGCGCCTGTGGCCAATGAAACGACGTATCAAATCCGAGATGAGCATGCCAGCAAGCTTGAGCTGAGTATGTTAGAGCCTGGTCGCTTCCAGATTTTCCAAGAAGGAGAAGGCGTGGTTTATGCAGACTCCTCTGACAGCTCTAGTCACTTGGGTAACTTTTTCTTGGCGGAGCTTCCAGCAGAAAATAGTCCTTATACGCGTATTATTTCAGCCAAGTCTGCGGAACGTTATTACGACGAAGAGCTTGATAAGAACTTTCTACAGTTAAACGATGGACTGGTCTATGAACTGGATGCCGATAAGAATGTTCGTAAAATCACTGAATTTGAGCACTATTATGCGAGGTTAGAAGCAGAGCGATCGATAGTATCTCGTCGTAAAATATCAGCGACCCCTACAATGGAGTTGCTTACCACTGCGGACGGCGCAAGCTGGGGAGAGCTTCATTGGCGTTTGGCGGTTCCTTTGTCGGTCCCTTTCTTATTATTCTTAGCGATCCCTTTAAGCCGCGTTCGGCCACGAGAGGGTAAGTTCGCAAAGATGCTTCCGGCGTTGATGGTCTATATTGTTTATATCATTCTGATCGTTGTATTCAGGAAGTGGGTTGAGGCTGAAAAAATTCCGGGATGGCTAGGCTTTATTCCGATTTATATTGTCATGGGGTTATTAGCGTCTCGGCTGCTGTATGCTCATGGTCGTGCCAATACTAAAAATACAGGCTCTCCGTCGACGAAAGGAGATGACGCGTGAATATTTTAAGATTTTATATTGGCAAAACCATCCTTGCCACGTCACTTATGACACTATTCACGCTTGCTATTATTCGTGTACTGTTCGCTCTAATTGACGAAAGTGGTGATTTTGACAAAGGCAGCTATGCTTTTATTGATGGATTGTCGTATTCGCTACTACTGTCTCCTCAGTATATTTACGAGTTTTTCCCGATGGCTATTCTGATCGGCTCGATAGCTGGGTTAGGTGTTTTAGCTTCGCGTAGCGAGCTAACCGTGATGCGCGCGGCTGGCAAAACCACCTGGCAAATTATTGGAGCCGCACTATCGTATGGGTTGGTGTTGATCTCATTTTCCGTATTTTTAGGGGAGTATGTCGCGCCGAAAACAACTCTGATGGCCGAGAATCTACGCAACCGAGCGCTGTATGGCGAACAGTTTGTGGATAGTAATCAAGGGTTGTGGCTCAAAGACGGCGCTAATATGGTGCACGTGGGAGAGGTTATTGGTTCTTCTCGTCTTAGTGATGTGACAGTCTACGAGTTTAATCGTGAAAATGAGTTGACCACAATGATTCATGCCGACGCAGCAGAGCTCATTCGTGGTTCGTGGCAGCTCAATAAAGGAGTGGTCACTCAACTGGGATCGGATATCAGTGGTGCTGGCGAGGACCAATCGATTCAACGTTTTGATAAAGTTGAACGCTTACCTTTTACCCAGCAGCCCTGGAATACAAGTATTAGCTTGGATAATTTATCAGCGCTGAGTATCGAGCCTGAGAATATGAACATCGTGAGTTTGTATCAATACCGTACCTATTTGGACAACAATGGTTTAGATACTAAGAACTACGATTTGGCTTTCTGGCAAAAAGTGTTCCAACCGATCAGTACCGCTGTGATGATTATTTTGGCGGCGTCGTTTATTTTTGGCCCCATGCGAAGTGTTTCTATGGGCGCTCGGGTCTTAGTAGGTGTGCTCACTGGAATGGTTTATTTCTTTGCAGTCCGTTCTTTTGGGCCAGTCAGTTTAGTGGCTGGTGTTCCTGCATTCTTAGGAGCATTAATGCCGCCACTGATTTTTGCAGTAGCGGCTTGGTATTTGCTTAGAAGGGCGGGTTAATAGGCAATAAAAAAAGAATATGAAGTTACTTTTTCTTCTTCTCTTTGTCTGGCAATGCCACCACTCGAGTCTTAGTAAGCATATCGTGCCAGCCAAGGTTCTTTTTGGTGAACGGGCTGACTAACATTCCAATGCCTAATATTGAAACAATGCTTCGAATCAAGGCTGGACCAAAAGCGACTGCTTTACCATCATCTTGTACTAACATAATTTTCCACGCGCTCATGCCAACGGTTTGGCCGTAACGAACGTGCGAGCCTACGAAGTAGAGCAATAGTAATAGCGTTGGGAACAATGAATAGATTTGGTAGGTTACTGTATCTTGCCAGCCTGTTTCAGCGCTCATGTCATTAACACCCAACATCCAGCGAATCAGTGGGAAGGTGAATAACCCCCATAAAAACCAAATGGCGATACTAATTAAGATGTCATATAACCAAGCGCCCATTTTCTTAGTGAGCGAAGCTGGGGTCGTGATAAGGGTTTGCTGTGTGTCTTGAGCCATAGCGCTTAAATGCTTGTGTAAAACTGGCGCTAGTCTAGCAAAACAGGTCCCTAGAGACTAGCTGAAAGATTCTTTTGCCGCATTTCAAGCGCTTCACTTTCATCGCAAAGTCATTCCTGCTATAAAAGGTCAATTGTATGTTGAGTAGGGTCTTATAATGAAATTTACAAAAAAATTAATGATTTCAGGAGCTTTATTGGCGAGTAGCTTTAGTGCTATGGCTGGTGAAGATTATAGCCAATGGTTAAATGACTTCTTTCAAGATGTTCAGGAATACCGCCAATCACAAAATCCAGTCTGGGCTGCGCGTGAAGGTGATGAAAACGCGAAAGGCAAACTGCGTGACGTAAGCCCGGAAGCTTATGCCAAGCGCAAAGACACCTTGTTAAAGCTTATTGATGAGTTAGAAGACATTAAGCGCGAGAATCTGCTTGAAGAAGAGCAGATAAGCTATGACATGATGATGACTCAGCTTAAGCAGGAAGTGGCTGAGGTAGACTTTAAAACCTATGAAATGCCGCTAACTGCCGAGTATGGTTTTCATGCACAAACAACTAACTTATCGAATGCATTTCGCTTTAGAACCGCAGAAGACTACAAAGATTATATTGCTTTGTTAGGCGCCATACCGACATTCTTCGAACAAAACGTTGCGAACATGCGAGCTGGCATGGAGCGAGGATTTACCGTACCGAGAGCGGTGCTGGATGGTTACTCAGACAGTATTAAGGTCTATATCAAAGAAGATCCGACAGAGACAGTTTGGTATCGCCCGTTCAAATCATTGCCAGAGTCTATTAATGCTGAAGATAAAGAAGCGCTGCAACAGGAAGCGGCAGAGGTTATTGCTTCAAGTGTGGTTCCTCAATACCAAGCTTACTTAACATTCTTTGAGCAAGAGTACTTACCGGCTGCTAAAAAGACCATTGCAGCTTACGATTACCCCAATGGTAAAGCTTTCTACCAGAATCAGATCAAGCACTACACAACTTTAGACTTAACGCCTGACGAGATTCATGAGATTGGTTTAAAAGAGGTGGCGCGGATTCGTAAAGAGATGGAGGAGGTTATTAAAACTACAGGTTTTGAAGGCTCTTTCGATGATTTTCTACACTTCTTACGAACCGACGAACAGTTCTATGCCAAGACACCCGAGGAGCTGTTGAAAGAGGCGGCGTATATGTCCAAAAAGATGGACCATCAGCTGCCTAAATTCTTTGGAAAATTACCTCGTCAACCATATGGTGTGGTGCCGGTGCCTGCAGAAATTGCTCCTAAGTACACCACTGGACGCTATTCAGGCGCGCCGATCGACAGTGATAGAGCGGGTGAGTATTGGGTTAATACTTACGCTTTGGAAAAGCGCCCCTTGTATAACCTAGAAGCTTTAACGCTTCATGAAGCTGTGCCTGGCCACCACTTACAAACCGCGTTGGCTCAAGAGCTGACCGATCTCCCTAAGTTCCGTCAGAACACATATATATCGGCGTTTGGTGAGGGTTGGGGTTTATACAGCGAGAAGTTGGGTCTTGAAGCAGGTTTCTATGAAGACCCTTATAGCAACTTTGGACGTTTGACTTACGAAATGTGGCGTGCGATGCGCTTAGTGGTCGATACCGGTATGCATGCGAAGGGTTGGAGTCGCGAAAAAGCCATTGATATGATGGCGAGTAATACGGCCTTATCCACACACAATGTTCGTACCGAAATTGACCGCTATATTAGCTGGCCAGCTCAAGCTCTCTCCTACAAGCTTGGTGAGCTTAAGATCCTAGAATTGCGAGAAAAGGCCGAAAAAGAGTTAGGCGAAAACTTCGATATTCGCAAGTTTCACGACGCTGTGTTGAGTAATGGCTCGATCCCACTAAGTGTATTAGAAGACCAGATTCATCAATTTATTGAAGAAGAAAAGAATGCTATAGCTGAAAAAAGTTAATGGATTGAACAAGTTAAAAGCTTATTAACACTAGCACTTAAGCCCGATCTTTGTATCGGGCTTTTTTTATTCCGTAGAATCACTTGACTTGGTGCGTAAAATTACCATAATGACACCTAAGAGTATCAAAAAGGGTTGTTCAGCTCCCTTTGTGATACTCGCATAAATATTGAGTTAAATGAAAAGGAGTTAAATTATGAGTCAAAAGAATTGTGCCGAAACAGTGGATAATGTCCAGACAGGAGTTGCTCGTGGAATGTTGGTGTGTGGTGTTACTTATTTGATTTTGCTATGGGAAACACTGACCGAGAAGGGCCGCTTGAACGAAATATTAGATTTTGCAGCTATAATTGGTTCAGCTTTAACCGTGATTGTCACATTTGTCTCCCTATGGCCCGTTATTAAGCAAAAGCTGACCGGTAAAATTCTCGTTAAAAACGAAACAGAAAGCTTCGTTTCGGGCGCTATGTTAGCGAGCTTTAAAAATGGTTGGATTGCTTTAACTTTAACGTTGGTCGTTTTATTAGGTGCGGCAAAGTTTCTGGATAGCTTGGCGCTACCTTTGAAGTTTTACTTGGTTCTCCTGTTTGCTGTGGCGGTGTTATCAGCGAGTATCAGCTTTTTTTGGCTGACACGTGATGATGATTTAGAAGGGCTTGAGGAATAATTATGCACCCTGAACTCGATAATAGGATACGGGTTTTTCGGGCCGAGCACCGAATGAGTCAAAGTGATTTGGCGGACGCAATAGGGGTATCCCGAAAAACGATCAGTACGATAGAAGTGGGTAAGTTTGTCCCCTCAACCATTATTGCGCTTAAAATTGCTGAGTACTTTAACGCCCCTGTTGAGGATATCTTTAGTTTGATAAAAGAAGATAAAGAAAGCGCTTAAAAATGGCTTAGCGAGTATTGCAAAAACAGCTTATTGGTTTATAATGCCCCGCACTTTTAGGGAGTTATCGATTCTTAAAAGTGCGTAATCTAAAGTGCCAGAGTGGTGAAATTGGTAGACACAGGGGATTCAAAATCCCCCGCCTTCACGGGTGTGGCGGTTCGAGTCCGCCCTCTGGTACCATCTCTTTTCTAGAGGTTCCCTAGTTTCAAAAGATCTTCTTTCCGATAACAACTCAACCTTAATCTTGTGCTTAATTATTTTTGTTAACTAGTTCACAGCTGTTCATTAAAGCTGGTTGTACCAGATGTATAGCCATCCAAAAAACTTATCAATTCATTTAATAATAAGTCATATTTAACTTGCCAGCCCTAGT
>Ga0208203_1001047_pt1 | contig 11353 bp, 11 predicted proteins | sample DeeseametaMP2914_FD_184167 | JGI IMG/M metagenome (GOLD analysis project Ga0208203, IMG submission 184167) | Marine microbial communities from the Deep Atlantic Ocean - MP2914 (SPAdes) | ecosystem: Environmental > Aquatic > Marine > Oceanic | place: West of Santa Cruz de la Palma, Atlantic Ocean...
CATCAACTAATGAGGATCATTTAAGATCGAATTTTAACACTGGAGTTGGAATTCTTGACGAAGAAGATCAAAAAATTATTTCCGAACTAGAGAAGAATTACCGAATTGCTAATCCAGACTTTTCGCCACAATGGGACTAGAAGATGCTATTCACTGAATATAATTTAAAAAACTTAAGACTTAAAAATAGAATGGTCATGCCTCCTTTGACGAGAGCTCGTGCAGGAGAGGGGGATGTTGCAACTGAACAGATGGCTAAATACTATGCCCAAAGAGCTCATGCCGGACTAATCATTACTGAAGGGACTCAAGTTAGTAAGCAGGGGCAAGGTTATGCGAATACTCCAGGTATTTATACAGAGGAGCAAGTTAAGGGATGGAAGAAAGTTACTGAGGCCGTTCATCGTAAAGGGGGGATAATTTTTGCGCAGCTGTGGCACGTCGGAAGAGTCTCTCATATCTCATTGCAAGAAAATGGGGAGAGTCCTGTAGCTCCCTCTGCCATAAGTGCTCCAGGAGTAAAGGTCTTTATTAAAGGCGAAAATGGTGTTGGTGAGATGGTTCAACATTCTCATCCGCGAGAGCTAACTATTGATGAAATAAAGAGTACGATCAATGACTTTAGAAAAGCAGCAAGAAATGCTATTGATGCAGGCTTTGATGGAATAGAGTTACATGGAGCTAATGGCTATCTTATCGAACAATTTTTAGACTCTCAGACCAATAGGCGATCAGATCAGTATGGTGGAAGCCTTGAAAATAGGCTTAGGTTCTTAAGTGAATTGGTTACTACAGTCGCTGAAGAAATCGGTGCCGATAAAGTTGGATTAAGGCAAGCACCTTTAACAACACTAATGGGAGCGCGAGATGATAATCCAGAAGAGACTTACATCGCGGCGGCTAAGCTTGTTAATAAAATTGGAATTGCGTATATTCATATTGCGGAAGCCGACTGGGAAGACGCTCCCGTGATGAGCGATGAGTTTAAAAGAATGTACCGTGAGGCTTTTTCAGGAACCTTAATTTACGCAGGAAAGTATAACAAAGATCGAGCTGAGGAAGCTCTAGAAAAAGGGGTTGCAGATTTAATTGCTTTTGGACGATTGTTTTTAGCTAATCCAGATCTTCCTCTGCGGTTCCAATTAGGTTCCTCTTTAAATAAAGTGAGACAAGAATACTTCTTTGGTGGAGATGAAAAAGGATATACAGACTATCCCTTTCTGGAAGATGATTAAGGAGTAACTCTCTATAGTTTTTGTGCAAAAGAGTGAGGTCAATGGACAAGTATGAGGCTATTAATTTTTGCTTTAGGATTTATTACTTTCTCCCTCGTTCAATATATCGCCCCCTTTAAGAGAAAGACATTTAATAAAAAGCGACTTGGTCTTAACCTCTCTCTTGGTTTATCAGGAGCTCTTGTAACAAAAGTATTAACTCCAATAGGCCTTGCTGCTTTAGCAGCGAGTGATCAAAAAGATGGTCTTCTTAATCTCATTGAACTTCCTGATAGTCTTCTTTTGATAATAACGATTTTGATTCTTGATCTGGGAGTCTTCATTCAACATATAATCTTTCATAAAGTTTCCTTTCTCTGGAATATCCATGCGATTCATCATAGTGATACCCACTTGGATGTTTCTTCGGCACTTCGTTTTCATCCGCTTGAAATTGGACTCTCTGTTGGAATAAAGGCAGCACTTATCCTTATTTTTGGTTTATCTGCTGTTGGGGTTATCATTTTTGAGGTTCTATTAAACTTGAGTGCTATGTTTAATCACAGCAACTTTCAACTTAAAGGAAAGGTTGAAAAGTATTTGAGACTCATTATTGTGACTCCCGATTTTCATCGTGTTCATCATCACCCCGACAAAGGAAATACGAACTCTAATTATGGTTTCTTTTTGAGCTTATGGGACAGGATCTTTATGACAAAAAATAATGATATCGTTAACAGTAGCGACTTTGGATTGGATCATTTTCCTAAAGAATCACTTGGGAACTATTGGAAGCTTCTTGCTTATCCATTTTCTCGACAACGAAAGCCGTAGGGCCTAAAGCCTTAGACACTACCTGTTTATTTAGACGCACATACGTTACTCTTGATCAATACTATTTATAGCAAAGGTAATAACCATGGATCTTACATTTAAATGCCACTCTGACACTCCTGAAGAATATTACGACTGCTTCATGAAAGGATTAAAAGAACGCAATCCTGGTGAGCCAGAGTTTCATCAGGCCGTAGCAGAAGTTTCAAAGTCGGTTATTCCTTTTATCTTCGATCATCCCAAGTATATTAAAGGTCAAATTCTTGAACGACTCTCAGAGCCGGATCGCTTGGTTTCCTTTCGTGTTTGCTGGGAGGATGATGAAGGAAATATTAGAACGAATAGAGGTTTTAGGGTTCAGTTTAGTAACACAATTGGTCCCTATAAAGGAGGGTTGAGATTTCATCCTTCTGTTAATCAGAGTGTTTTGAAGTTTCTCGGCTTTGAGCAAATTTTTAAGAACTCCCTCACGGGTCTGCCAATTGGAGCTGGTAAAGGGGGAGCCAACTTTGATCCTAAAGGAAAGTCCGATGCTGAGATCATGAGGTTTTGCCAATCCTTTATGATTGAACTCTATCGCCATATTGGTGAAGATGTTGATGTCCCGGCCGGTGATATTGGTGTTGGAGGCCGTGAGATATCTTATATGTTTGGCATGTATAAGCGCATCTCCAACCAATTTACGGGTTCCCTTACAGGGAAGGGGATAGAGTACGGAGGCTCTCTTATTAGAGAGGAGGCCACTGGCTACGGACTAACTTATTTTGCAGAGAATATGCTTAATCATCAAAGCGATGGTCTAAAAGGTAGGAGATGTCTTGTGTCTGGCGCGGGTAATGTCGCCCAATATGCGGTTGAAAAGCTTATAGAAAAAGAAGCGCGCGTGTTGAGCATAAGTGATAGTGGAGGAATGCTCCATGTTCCTGATGGTATTACCAGTGAACTCCTTGAGGAGATTAAAGAATTTAAAAAAGCAGGCAAGCGTCTCAGAGACTTTAAGGCCACGGGTTGTCAGTACCACGAAGGTAAAGAGCCTTGGTCTATTGAAGCGGACCTTGCTTTTCCTTCAGCGACACAAAATGAAATTGATCTAGAGGATGCGAAGACCTTAATTAAGTCCGGTGTAAAAGGTGTTTTTGAAGGCGCCAATATGCCGAGTACTAATGAGGCCATAAACTTTTTTAACGATAAGAATATACTCTTTGGACCCGCGAAGGCTGCCAACGCCGGCGGGGTTGCGGTAAGTTCCTTAGAGATGAGTCAGAATAATATTGGGCTTTCTTGGGAGCGTGAGAAGGTTGATTGTGAGCTTCAAGGTATTATGAAAGATATCCATCAAACTTGTGTAAAGTATGGCGAAAAGAAAGATAAGGTCTGCTACATAACGGGGGCCAATATTGGAGGCTTTGTTAGGGTAGCAGACGCCATGCTTAGCTTTGGGATCGTTTAATATTACTCTGCTGCATTAAAGAATTTTACACTCTTTAAAAAGAAATCACTGCTATCGGTGCGGCCAGCTTCATCATTGTTCTTGTAATCAATAGGAAGAACGATCGCCACCTTGGCACCTTTTGTTCTTAAAGCAACACTTTTAACATGTAGGTTGTTTTCTACCCCACGTTTACCCCATCTTACGACTCTCTTTCTGACGATTTTTCCTTCGCCATCAAGAAGTAAGACAAGACCTCTTTCCCCAGTGCTCTCTCTTGCAAACATACGGCTTACAGTGATTCTTACTTTTACAGAATTCTCTGGAAGAGCAAAACTTAAAGCCTCAAATTCACCAGTAACAGGATCAAAGTTGAGTTGATCAGGAGCATGAACCCCACCTGCTATTCCAACCCCGTCGATTGTATTAGTGAGCACAACCTCTTCTTCATTTTCAAGAACTGTCACTTGCTCTCCTGTAACAAGTGAATCGGGAAGGGAGATTGAGCCTGAAGCAAAACCTTTAACATTGGAGAAAAGGTCGTCCTCTTTAAGCTCAACTTTTTCAATAAGAGAAGTTTTAATATTTAAAACGAGGTCACAACCATTCTTTACCCTAACTCTCTTACCTCCAACAGCGACTCTAACAGCACCTTTTTCAAAGCACTCAGGAGAACTTTCAGAAGATATAGCGTAGTCTACAATTCGTTCCTTACCTTCAAGGATGCACTTATTAACTTCTTCTAAATCAGCAGAACAAGTGATTTCTTTGTCCCAAATTTGAGGAGTTTCAGTAAGGGTTTCCTCGCCATTTTGATTTCTTTCATCAATGAACTGTTGAGCAAGCTCTTGAAGTTGAGCTTCATCAGTTTCACAACCCGAAATAAAGAGAATGAGAAGAGCGGCAGTAACTAAGTTTTTCATGTGATCTCCAGCAGTAGCGCTATGTGTTATTACTATTGTCGGGTAATTACCCCATTTTTTAGTAATAATTAGATAATAAAAAAATTACTTAAGCCGATAAATCTCTATGATTGAAGTTATCCTCATTGACGATGATCCTGATATTCATAGTCTTTTTAAGCATCATTTCAAAAATGAAGTCGGGGTGAGCTTTACCTATGTTTCTGATTTTATTAAAGGTGTTGCCACTGTTATTAACCGCAGCTTTGACCTCTACGTGGTTGATTTAAACTTAGACGACAATAGTGGGCTTGAAATTATTCGCCTGCTTCAAAAAGAGAAGAATATCGATAATAGAATTATTTTGATGTCAGAGAAGCTGGATAAGGAGTCTAAAATAGAGGCTTTTAATTTGGGGGTTTCCAATGTTGTCGATAAGCCCATAGATTTTGATGTTTTAAAGCCACTTCTCAATAAGAATATTCGCATGATCGAGGGGGCTTCCCAAGAGACCCTCCGTCTTGGAGATCTTTCGTTCAACACCTCAAAATATACCTGCAAGAACCTTGAGACCAATGAGTTTATCCATTTCACAAAGACAGAGTTTCTGCTTCTTGTACGGCTCTTGATGGCCCGAGGGCGGATTATCCCTAAAGATGAGTTATGCCTAACAGCTAAGGATAATGACGAGCCCATGAGTCATAAGTCGCTAGAGATGAAGATTGTTTCTCTTCGTAAAAAGTTAGGTGAAAGGTCAGACTATATAAAGACAATCCGTGGTGTCGGTTACGCAATTTAAACTGACCGACTTAAATGGTGTTTGAATTCTCTTCAGCTTATGACTTTGAAAAAAAAACCAGGTACTTAGGGCATTAATTGGTGTTTTATAAAGAGGGAGGGGAGCCCTTAAGCTTGCTCCTTATAGTATCTAACCTAAGTTGTGAGTTTCATTAGCAATGAGTTGGCTGTTTTTTTATCAACACCAACTACGGGGGTCAGTTTATAGGATTTACTCGCCTTGTTGTTTTGCTTAACTTGAGGTGCTAAGCTCCACAAAACCACCGTGGAGCAATATGAAGATTGGTATCCCCTTACTCATTCTTATAATGATGTCTCTCAGCTCATGTCTAAAAAATGAGGGAGGAGGCGCAGTCCGTAAATTATTCAAGCCTCTTATCGGTGATCAGCAGTTAAGTTCCTTACTTTACTCAAAAGAGATAAGGCCTCTTCTTCTCGGCGAGATGAATCCCTTATCTGAAAGCTTAGTTGCAGAGGAAGTTCAGCAAGAAGGCCAGGATTTGAGTTTTGAGTTTACCTTTAATTCTGGTGAGAATAAGGCCATGAAGGTACTTGAACTTATGCCTCAGTATACATGCACAAATGGTATTGTGCCTCGTTTTTCCTATCTCCTTTATAAGACGGATACTCAGCGTGAGCTTATTACTGAAAACCTCAGCGAAAGTGAGAATTACGCGATAGAAGAAAACACAAATTATCTTGTTCAGGTCCTTGCCCATGCTGAAGGATGTGAGAATGTCGCGATCAATCTCAGCGTTTGGGTTGGTTTTGAGGGAGTCACACCTCTCCTTGGTAAGGAGTGTATCTTTGAGAGTGAAATGAGAATATTTCAAGGAAGCCAGTTCTATCGCGATGCTGGTTTTGAGGTCTACGATCAAAAACTCTCTCTTTTTATAAGTGACAACTCGTGGTGTGGGGAGTCTCTTGGAGAAGAGCGTGGAAGCTTTTCTATCTCAAGAGGCGGCAATCTTGAAGAGGTATCAGCTTTTTTTGAGGAGAGAAAACTCGGGCTTTCTTATTCCTACAGAGCTGATTCTCAGAAAGGGGAACTGATTTGTCTTGAAGGCGACGAAGTTGTGGAACAATTTGAAATCTTCAATTGCCGAAATAAAATCTACGATTCTTCGATTTTCCAATAATCTTCTTCATACTCTTCATTCGTTAAATAGGGACTCGGCTCTAGTAGGTAACGAAATTTTTCAAAAGAGCGTATTTTCTTCTTCTTTAAAAGAAAGAGCAGCACACCTGAAATGAGGCCAATGATAAAACCATTAAAGTGAGCAAGGTAACTGACCTGAGGCTCAAAAGAGTGGGGGATAAGGAGGAGAATACTTATCGCGGCTATTTTCATAAATCGTCGATAGAGAGGTGTATAGCGGTCTATCAAAAAATAGAGTGAAAACCAAAATCCCCAAAAAGCATAAACGAGGCCCGAAGCGCCAACTAAGCTTACATGATCTGGCATTAAGAGGAGAGTGATGAAGTGGGTTAGGATACCCATTGCTGTGCCAAGACCAAAGAGTACTGTCGCGCCATAGGTTCTTGCGATGAAAAAGCTCAGTACACTAAGAAAGAGTGAGTTAGAGAGGAAGTGATTGAGATCGCCATGGGCGAGAAAGCCCACAAGAAGGCGCCAGTATTCATGGTGTTTAAAGACGAGTTCTGGAGTTGCTTTAAATTGGGGAAAGAAGTCTGACCAAAGAAGCGTACTTACAAAAAAAGAAACTAAGGGCCATATAAGGGCTGTGCTTAGGCCCAGCCGATAGTGTGTTTGATGAAGGAAGTTGCTCTTGGGCTCTTTGATGATTTCCATATGAGGTAAAGATGGGAGAGGCTTTGAAGAAGTCAAGGTAGACATAGGTAAAGCCTTATTATTACTTCAAATATTGGCAAAAAATCACATTTTTAATCTTATTTTTACAATGGTTTATTCCGATAAAGAGACTGAGTTTATCGTATTGGAGTTTACTTGAGTAAGATACTTCTTATTAATCAGGATAGAGAATTGTTGGACTACTACAGAGTCCTTTTAAATGGTTTTCTAGAAGCACAGATTTGTGCGGTGACAAGTGTTAATGAAGGATTCGATATTCTCAAAGAGGGCTTTGAGCAATTTAGTCTTATTGTTGTTGATTATGACACACAAAATTCACAGAAGATGATTAAGGCCATTCTTGATTTGAGCGCTCCTATTCCGTCTCTTATTACCGTGAGCAACGATAGTTTCTACGAGGCAAAGAAGACATTTAAGCTTTTGCCTATTCTTGATTACTACACCCATTACGGCAATGGGGATGCTTTCTTTGATAAAATTGAAAGGCTCCTTAAAATTAGAGCAAACCGTCAAAAGGAGAGGGTGTACTGTAAGGTTGGCATTGAACTCTTTGCTCAAAGTAAGGAAGTCTTCTTTGATGTTTATTTAAAAATTAGTGACCAGAAATATGTTAAGGTCCTTAATCGCTATGATGAAGTGGACCACTCTGATCTTGAAAGACTTTATAGCAAGAACATAAAACACCTCTATGTGAGGGAGCGAGACTTTTCTTTTATTATTAAAAAGCTAATCCAAAGTTTTAATTCCAGTGAGCAGCCCGTTACGAGTTTTGATCTTGTTGATCAAAAAGAGTTAAATTCACTTTTCTCGATTCATCTGCAGGAAATGGTTTCTGAAACCGTTCAAAAAATAGGCTTAAATCAAGAAGCTGTTGAAATGTCATCGATTGCTATTAATTCTACTATGCGGCTATTAGAGGACTCTAAAGACTTAAAAGACATTTTTATGGGCTCAGTGAAGGGCGATAACTATATTTCTGAGCATAGCTTTCTCATCTCATTCTTAACGGGGGCTATGCTCAAAGAAAGTCCGTACTTTAGCCATGAAAATGCATTGAGTTTAACAGTAGCTGCTTTCTTTCATGATGTGATGATCGAGGGAGATAGGCTGGCTAAAATACAAAATAGAGAAGAGTACAGCTTTCAAACTCTAGGGATACAAGAGCAAGAAAAATTGTTAAAGCATCCCCATCAAGCGGTGAATCTCTTCAGTGAGATACAAGGAATTCCCAAGCAGACAATCCCTATTGTGGAAAATCATCATGAGAATTACGAGGGAACAGGTTTTCCAAAGGGCTTAGACTTTAAAAGAATCTCTCCTCTTTGTGCCCTCTTTAATGTGGCCCATGAATTATCTCTTTGTATTTATGATTCAGGATGTGAGGACCTCAATTTAAAGGCTATATTAGATGATATGCAAAATCGTTATCCTCTCGGAAATTACGCTGAGGCCGTAAAGTGGGCTAGAGCGGCTACTTTTAAGGAAAGCCAAGACGACCAAAAAAAGGTAGCTTAAGGGCTGGATAATAAAGATCAAGGCCAAAGTGCAGTCCAAAAAGATTAACCTCAATCCCTTCTTTTAATCCTAGAGTAAGACCTAAGTAACCAGCCGCACTTAGAGTAAAGCCCGTATTTGAGGGTGTATTATCATAGAACTTATTTGTCCCAAGATAGTCCTTACCAATTGCCGTTGGTGGTAACTCGGCATCAATCTCTTTTATATTTTTCATCAGATAATTGACGTAGGTATTAGAGTTGGGTCCAGGATAAACACTATAGCGGTCTTTAAAGGGATACTTTTTAATGAGGGAGTCGATCTGATTTATGATACTTCGTGCTTTATCACCCCTCGCTTCAAAGAGAAGCGTAGGAAAACTATCAAACCATAAGCGATCTGGAAGGTCTTTTCGGTAATTAATAACACTCCCTTCATTCCTTAGGTTCCAGCTCGTTACCTGAGTGACTGTATACTCTTTTTCTTCCTTACGCTTGAAGCTGATCCACGGATGAATCCCAAAGTAGCCTCGCCAAGAAAAGGCTCTTGCATAGTAGATGAGAACAATATCCTCTTTAAGCTCACTTGCTAGAGGTGCAATTTGAGCACTAACACGAGAGGCATTTCGCCAGCTCTTAGAGGAGCAACTAGAAAGGAGAAGAAGGGTGATGAGGGTAATAACTTTCATTTAATCAATCTCGATATCAAAGGCACTCAGAAGAGTAATTACTTCAGGAGTTGAGAACTTTGCTTTAGAGATTTTATTATAGTTAGGGTCAATAAAGTAGTTCGTTGCACTCTTTAGGTCACAGTGTCTAAGGTCTGACTGATTAAAGAGACTGCCTTTGAGGCTTGTTTCATTAAAGAGGGAGTGCTTGAGATTACTCTGAGAGAAGTCAGTCTCATGAATTTGGCAGCGATCAAAGGTTGTGTGCTGGAGATTGACGTCTTGAAAGACACAAAAATTTAAAAGGCAGTTCACAAATTTAAGCTCAGAAAGGGAAAGGGTACCACTCCAGTTGAGACCAAGTAATTTACAATTTGTGAAGGAGACATCCCGAAAGGTCGTTGAGTTGATGGTGATATTACTTAAATTGGTGTCTTCGAAAGTGCACTCAATAAACTTGGAATAACTAAGGTCAAGGTTACTAAAGTCGTTGTCTTTGAAGTGACACTCGAGAAACTCGCTCCGTTTGAGTGGGGTAGGGGTTTTATGAATAAAGTCTTGGGCTTCGTAATAGTTCATGATTGACCTAAAATCAGTAGGTTATTGTGTTTAAAGGGCGTGTTTAGTTTATTAAATTCATCAAGTAAATAAAAGCTTTTGCCGATAAAACATCATGGAAAATTTAGAAAATGAGAAAGCAAAACGAGATATCCATAAATGGGGCGATAATGTCGAAGTGAGAAGCTTCGTCTTTATCAAAAGAGTGATGAATAGGGCCCTTGATGGCTACTTCCACTTTAAAAAGCGAAAAGGCGATATGGTAGCAGGATCTGCTACCTTCTTTGCTATCCTCTCTTTTGGACCGATCCTCCTCACCTTAATTTCACTTGCAGGGGCTTTCTTTCCCGAGTCCTGGCAAGCCAAAGACTTTGTTCTAAGTGCTGTTGATCACAATTTTCCTAATCTCGCTCCTTGGATCTACAAGTCAATTGATAAGATCGTCACGGCCCAATTAGGTGGAGAGACAGGGTTTAGTTTTATTAACTTCGTCGTTCTTCTCTACGCAAGTTTAGGGGTTATTGGCTCTTTGCAATTTGGTTTGAAAACGATCTCTAAGCAAGACTTTAAGGGGGGATTTCTCGTCGATGATGTAAAGTCCTTCTTCACAGGCCTTAGCGTTGCTGCCTTTATGGGGGTCTTCCTTGTTTTAAGTAATCCTAACATTATGAAGAAGTGGCTCTTTACCTCGCATTCAACGTGGAATGATATGGCGACCTTCTTAATCGATTACAATATCTTTCCCTGCTTAGCCTCTCTTGGTTTCTTTACTTTCTTCTATCAGTGGTCAACACCCGATCATATTAAAATGCGAGAAAGCTTTAAAGGGGCTAGTGCTTTTGTCGTGACCTTTATGGTTGGAAAGAGTTTCTACTGGGTTTATCATCTCTACACAAAAGACAGCTTAAGCCAAAGTTTTGGTAACTTCTATACTCTAGTGGTCGCCGTTTTATGGGTTTATTATCTGATGGCGGCCTTCTTTTACGGAGCGAGTGTTGCTTGTGTCAGGCAAAGTGAACTCTATCAAGGAAAGTTAATGGTTGGCGTTCCTAAGAAACGAAAAAAGGAACAGCCTTCTTTAGCGCCAGACGTCGATGCCGCCTGAGCGGTAGAGGACCTTACGGCCGGTCTCTTGTGAAACTTCCTTATTAACTTTGGTGACGGCTTGGGGAAGATACTCTTGAATGGTTTTGATTTGTTCTTGAGTAATGTCAACTCCTGGAGCGGGTTTAACGAGTAAGCGTACTTCACCATCACCTAACTTGGCGGGCATATCAAGGGCAATAGTGATCTTGTCCAGGAGTTGTGGAGAAATCCTTCCTGCCCCATATCCTGTTAATTCTTTTCTTACCTGCTTTTCAATTAACTCACCATGAACAGCGAGCTCTGTGCGACTTTGTTGAGTCACGTTGGGAGGAATGAAACTCAGGCGATAGCCACTTGGATTTGCAGTCCTAGCGATGGAGTCCATCATCTTCTCTTTGGCGACATCGGGAAGGATAGCCTGGGGGATTGAAACACAATCATCGCCACTGCATTTTGTGGTAATAGGGATATTAAAGTGGGAAAGGCTATCAGAGACAAGCTTTTGAAAGCCACTCTTAGCAGAATCAAATTGTTCAG
>Ga0208203_1001051_pt1 | contig 11305 bp, 8 predicted proteins | sample DeeseametaMP2914_FD_184167 | JGI IMG/M metagenome (GOLD analysis project Ga0208203, IMG submission 184167) | Marine microbial communities from the Deep Atlantic Ocean - MP2914 (SPAdes) | ecosystem: Environmental > Aquatic > Marine > Oceanic | place: West of Santa Cruz de la Palma, Atlantic Ocean...
CCATCTATCCTAATGACGACTTGAGAAAGAAACTTCAGCAAGGCTGGCTCAAGGCTGAGGAGAATAAGCAGAATAAGATTATTCGCCTTGGAGAGTGGATAAAAGAAGATATTGGCTTTGGCTTTAAAAAGAGTGAGATTCGAAAACTTCGCCAAACAAGACTTTCCTTAGCCCAAAAACTACAGAGTGAAGTTAAGACTAAGAAAGGAGAAACTGAGCTTAAGCTAAGTCCCATTATTATTGAGGAGGCCCTCGCCCTCGCTGAAATTCTAAGCCCTACTAAAGAAGCTGAAGAGTTTCGCTATGTCGCCGCTCGCGAGTATTACTCTCAGAAGAATTTTGAGGCAGCTCTTCCTCTCTTTAAAGGTCTTGTTGACGCGGCCTTAGAGAGAAAAGCTAAGGGCGAAGCCCTTGGAAAATGGGCCCTTCTTTCTCAAAACCTTGTTCTCGATATTTTTAATTCTAAGGATGATTATTCCAGCATTATTGATCAAGTTGAATTATGGAAGGGCGCAACGGAAGAGCTTTCTTTAAAAGATAAGAAACTTGCTTCTGAAAACCAGGAAATGAGTAAGCTTAAAACTGATGCTCGCTTTGCCTTAGCAGCTAAAATGACGGACTCCAAAGAGAGTCTCGATGAGTTTTATAAGTTTTGCTTTGAAGGGGTTTATGAAAAGAAATCTTGTTCCAATGCAAAGGTCTTGGCCGTTAAGTTTAAAGACCAGGAAAAGCTGATCAAGCTACTTGAAAAGGCCAATGATGAAGAAGCACTCATGAATGAGTATGAGCTTATGGGACGTTATTCTGATGCCGCTCGACTCCAGGAGAAGCTCAACCTCAAAAAGCAGGGTCTTAAGGCTCCCTATGAACTCTATCTTAAAATTGCTCTTCTCTATGAGCTCGATAAGAATAGAGGACAAAGAGATCGTATCCTGAGTCAAATGATGAAGAAAATGAAGCGCTCTCAAAGCCTCCCCAAAGAAATCGAAGGGGTTCTCTTCTTAACTCTTGATGAAGCTGGGCTCATTGACTCTAAGGCCCTCTTTCTTCCGTGGAGTCTGAAGAGAAAGTTAAGCCTTGCACGTCGATTGGAACTTGAGAAACCAAGCGCTCAAAACAGAAAGCTCATTATGGCCCAAAGCGAGTCTCAAGGACCGATCTGGTCGCGCATCGTGCTTAAGAAGTTTGAAAAGCCGATGAAGAATGCCATGAATTACAAGTTCTATGGCCGCTATAGTCAGTACCGCTTTAAAAAGAGAACAAAGCGAATCGAAAACTTTGTCACTCTATCAAAGAAATATCTCGAGGGAGCTGATCTTGAAACAAGAGTCTATATCCTTCATATGGTTACTCGTGTTTATGGGAAAATGGTCGAGGATATCCTGGCAACACCATTACCTAAAGACCTTGATGAGGCCACTTTAGCTCAAGTACAGATTCAACTGCAGCAAATGGCGGTTCCCTTTGAGACTGTAAGAGGTGATTATCAACGCCTTCTAGAAGAGCAGATGAAAGATCTCAAGACAGAGCTTAAAGAAGATGAATTAAAGAGAATTAGTTCTAATCTTGAAAGTAACCCTACTCAGTATGCTTCCCTAATTCCAATGGAAGAAAAAACTCCAAGTCGAGAGCTTGCTCTTGAGGAATTGAAAGGGGCCAGCGAGCTCAAAGCTCAACTTTTAGAAGAGCCTAATAATAGATCAGCCCTTAAAGAGCTTAAGTCTTTTTATGAAGATCAGAGTGTGGCAAGGCTTGCTGCTTATTATAAGGGTCGTCTTGAAGCTCTTGGGCCAGAACCTGTCGTAGTCCCCAAAGGAGAGAGTAATGAATAAGCTTTTGATTATTTTGGCGATTATCTCTTTGAGTGTCAGCGCACAAGAGAAGAAACCTAAGGTTAAGTATAAGGCTTCAGGGCGCATTGACTTTGAGTCGCTTCTTATCGAGGGTGAGCGCAAGAAGCCAGAAATGGCAGTGGTAACAGGTAATATTGGTGAAAAAGATAGCGGACTTTTGAAGTTTCGCGAAGATTTCTTAGACGTCATGGCAGACGATTTCGGGGAGGCAGTTGAATGATTGCTATTGAAACGGAGCAGGGAGAGCTCATAAAAATTCTTAAAAACGTTGTAAGTGGGGATTTTGGCTTTCACGAGCAATTTGGCTTCATTAGCCAATCACGCGCTGAAGAGCGGGTTGCCACGAGAAAGAGGCAAGGCTTTGATTTCACCAAGCATGCTTGGGCCTGTCGCTTTGACCTTGTGGAAGACAAGGAGAGTAAGGCCGGCTTTACAGTTAAGAATCTTGATAATTGCGAAGCCCGAGCTATTGACGGTGGTTGGCTCTTAGAAACTAAAGCAGGCTCTTATAAACTCGTTAATGGTCAGGCTGATTACGTAAATACTCTACTAGTCGATCATGAAGATAATGCGAGTTGGATGAGTCGTGTGTTGGAATTAACCTTCCTTCTTACCTTTCTTTTGATTCCTATTATTTACTTCATGCAGGACACTCCTGTTGAAGAGGAAGTTGAAGAAGAGAAGATTGTAGAGCCTCTCAAAGTACAGATCATCAAAAAAGTAAAAACTGTGAATGTGCAAAGAAATGAGGTTAAACCCAATATTAAAGTTAAACCTCTAACCAAAGCTCAGCGTTCTAAGCGAGCAGTAAAGAGAAATCTCGGCTTTCTTGGAATGGTTGGCTCAAAGACAGTAAAAGATGTTGTCGGTGGAGTTCCTCAAGACCTTAAAAAGGCGACGGCCGGCGCTGGTAAAGGCGGAGACGCTGGAAGTGGTGGTGAGGTTCTTACCAACCTGGGTAAAGGTTTGAAGAAAACGACTGTTGGAAACACTGGGGTCGCAGGGCTAGGTGGTAAGCTTGTGACAAAGGGAACCTCTGGCGGTGGTAAAGGCGGCTATGGCAACACGCTCGTAGCCTCAGGAAGTGGGACTGGTATTTCTGCTATTGCTGTCAGTAGTTCTGATATGGTTCTTGAGGGCGGTATTAGTCGATATGCAATTAACGCCACTATTGCCAAGTACTTGAGTCAAGTAAGGCGTTGTTATGAAGAAAGGCTTAAAGTTAAGCCTGGGATTCAAGGCCTTGTTCAAACAAATTTTGAAATTAACCCCGCTGGGAAATTGAATTATGCCAAAGTGACGGGAGCGACTTTAAAAGATCCTCAAGTTCTTAAGTGTATTCAAAAGAAAATGATGGGATGGCAATTTCCAAAGCCAAAGGGTGCTGTAAAAGTACCAGTGAAATATCCATTTATGCTTAGACCGATGGGTTCTTAGAAAATAAGGAATAGCAAATGAAAGCATTACAAATCTTATTACTTCTCCCTCTTCTTGGCCTAACTGTTGGCTGTGATCAGGATCCTTATCCCACTGACCAGGAAATACGAGTCGTTCAAAGACAAGATCCGGTAAAACCACTTCCTCCTGTGGCCATCGAGCCAATTGAGGACATTAAGTTTAGAGAGGGGCTCCAGTCTTCATTTAAAATTAGAGTCGCTGTTGAAGAACCCGGGGAGCCGATTGTTTGGGTCGAGGGTCTTCCTGAAGGGGCTACCTTTGATGAAGTCAACCATACCATCACTTGGATGCCTGATTACTTTGCTGCGAATGATCCAAATAATGCGACAGTTGATAGTCGAACATATCCAGTGACAATTTATCTTAATAGTACCGTTCTTGATACTGCTGGAACCAGTAGAACTGTTAAGCTTATTGTCGACGATACTCCAAGGCCAATTACACTCGATACAAGAAGTGTGACACCTTCTGTGAATGAGAATGAAACTTTTGAAAAAATAGTTCGCTTTAAGAATGACGACTTTCCTGACGGACCTTTTAAGCTTACGACTAAAGATCTTCCTTCTGGTTTAAAAGTCGAAGAGGTTGATGGGACAACTTTTCGTTTAAAGTTCACTCCAGATTACTTTCATGTTAACCGCCGTCAGGCAGGGCGAAGTTATGTTCGTTACGAGGGGAAGCTTGTGGCGACCAATCCAAGAAATAATACGAAATCATTTGATTATCGTATTCAGGTTGATGATGTTCGCCAAGGGGTAAAACTCGTGGCACCTGAGGAGATTGAGCAAGGGCTTGATGCTGGCTTTCAAGTTGCCGCTTACGACCTCAATCGTGAGATTGCTCCTAATATGACCTTAAGTGTGAATAGACCTAATTTTGGTGACTTCAAAACTGAGATTAAGAAGAATCCAGCCACTTTCTCAAGTGTCCTCAGCATTCTGTGGAAAGACATTCCACCTCGCTACAATAACACGGTCCAAGAGATCTCTTATGAAGCCTGTGTGCTAGACAATCGTGGGCGTGAGTCAGCTTGTGAAACCCAGAAAACGAAAATTAAAATCTTCTTAAAAGATAGAAAACCCCCTGTTATCGATCGTAAGAAGTGGCCGGTAGGAGAACTCGTCTACCTTGGTTTTAATAAAACTCTTGAAAGAGAAATACCCATTACTGATGCTGAAGACAGCAAACTTGAACCGAAGGTTGAGATTTTCCCTGAGGAGATGAGAGAGTATGTGAGTTATGAGAAAGACGGTTGGAATGGAAATAAACTTGTAATGAAGTTTAATAAAGCGGGAACCTTCCAATTCAATGTAAAGGCGACAAGTGACTACAATGTTAGCTCAACAGAGTCGTTCATTGTCGAAGTCTTCCCTGAAAATAGAAATAAGACCCTAATTTTTGCTGACTCGACGAGGGATAAGGAAGTCACCTTCTATAAAGAGCGCTTCAAGCAGAAAATGGATCTTATGAATCCTGCGATACAGACTGTCGACAAAAGAAATCTTTCTGGTCGCGATACTATCATTCTGACAACGAGCACGCTTCTTGATCCTTCTAATAAGAAAGAAATCTTCGCTGCTGTTGAAGAAGTTGATCACGTCGTAATCGCTTCAGCTCTTTACCAAAAGCTTCCTGAGGAATTCTTAACTCGTCTTGAAGAGGATTATGATCTGCGTGCAATCGGCAGATATAGTGAACTTCCGAATCTTCCCCCTCTAAGTGAAATGAGGTTTCAGACAACGGGGCAATTCCAAACTCCAAAAGGTGCTGTGAAACTAAAAGGTTCGACAACTTCTGAATCGCCCGATCCCATTATCTTTAACGGTGGCCTTGATGAGCCTGATAAAATTTGTAAAGGCGTTCTCGGTCTTACAGACACAGGGAATAATCCATTAAGAATTGGTGTTAACTGTAAGAGAAAGAATGGCGGCAAGCTCTCTATTCTCGGTACGGAATGGGCCGATCTCGATGCCGGTGCCGATGATGAGGGGATTGCAGAATCTTGGTTTAACACCTTACTTAACGCTCAGTTCTAGGGATAATTATGAAGTTAAAATGTGTCTTTTTAAGCTTACTTTTAGGAACATCTCTTTTCGCTGAAGAGAAGACCGCTCTTGAAAATAAACTCGATGGTCTTCTCTTGCCTGACGATAAGGTAACGCCGGTTTTAACGAAAGATAAGTTCTATATCATTAATACCCGTTACTCGAGTCTTGTGAATCGTCATGAGGTGACATTACAAGGAGCGTATAACTTTACAGCTGATAGTCATCTTGATGTTAAGCAAGCTGCTCTTAGTTATCGTTATCACCTCAATAGCAAATGGTCTTTTGGTCTGCGCTATAACCGCTACACGAATAAACTCACAACGACAGGTGAGAAGTTACTTGAGAACCAACAGATCGTGCCCGATCAAGATTTTGCTTATAACTCTCAGGAGATCTTTGCGACCTATAATACGATCTACGGTAAGCTTCGCTGGTCGTCAGACACTGTTGTCTACTTTGATCAATATATTTCTCTTGGTGCCGGACAATTGGAGCTTGCTTCAGGTGATGTTAATCACGGATTAGCTGACCTTGGTCTCGCTTTTTGGATCGGTAATCACTTCAGCATGCGTGTCGGGGTGAAAAATGAATTCTACAATCAAGAAAAACGAACGGGATCAGAATTTACTCACAATGCTATGGGATACATGGAAATAGGTTATCTCTTTGGTGAAGGTGATAGAGGATAGTCATGATGAAGCTTAGTGCTGGACTCAAATTCATAGGCCTTTCATTGTCGATGTCAATGGCGGTCGCCAATACTGATCTTCTCCTTGATGAATCAGGATCCGAACTTGATTTTTCAAATCAATTGGCGGTTCAAAAGGACCTTAAATTAGATGACTCTTTTCGCATTCAACTTTTTAGTCGTTGGAAGGCAAAAGGAGTCGTTAGTGCAAAGACAAATATCGTTATGGATGCCTTCTTTGCCAAGAAGTATCAAGAGGTCTTAAAGGCACTCCCTAAACTCGATGATCCGAAGGTGAATGATCTTAAGAAGCCAATGGAACTCTATCTTCTTCATAGATTAGGTCTGCACCAAAGTTTCTTTAAAGAGTGGATTAGTTTCACCTCACAAAATAACTTTCTTAAAACCGAAACTGGTCTTGCTCTTGACCAAGTTATCGCTAAGAAGGCGAGTGAACTTCTCATTTCCAGTGGTTTTACTCTCGATAAGAGTATGCGGGAGTCTTTAAAAAAGACCGAGTCTTTTAAAGACAGCCGAGTTAATATTTCTCTTCAAGCGTTCAAAGCACTTAAAAGTGGTGAGGACGCCGTTCAGTGGATTGGTAAGCTCGCTCTTAATGATGAGCTTCGTGTTCAGTTAGCGCATACCTCTCTTCTTGCTTATGGCAAGAAGGGAAAGCTTGGGGCTTCCGGAAAGTTTATTAAAAAAGTAGTAGAGCCTTGGATGGAAAAGAGTGAGAAGAGTGAAGAGATCGCTCTTTACTACCTGACTCTTGGCCGTCTTCTTTATCAGGCCCGTGCCTTTAAGGCCGCAAGTTCCTATTACAAGAGGATTCCTGAGTCGAGTGAGTTCTTTCTCCAAGCACGAACAGAGAATTTGTGGTCCTTGTTGCAGCAAAGAGACTTTAGCCAGGCCATGGGGGAATTGGTGACCTTAAAACTAGGTGTTTTTGAGGATCAATTCTATCCGGAAGTTTATCTCGCTTCGGCCATTGGGCATACCATGCTTTGCCAGTTCAGTGACGCTAGAAAGTCCATTCACCAGTTTGTGAGTGTGAATAAGAAATGGGCTCAACTCATTGGTCAGTACAAAGAGAGTGATGAGGCACCTCTCGCCGAAGATAATTTCTACTCTCTTAGAATAAAGAGTCAACTTAAGAGTATCGAAGCCGAGCAAAAGACCTTAGCAGAGTGGGGAATTGAAAGATTTTCAAATGGGCTCTCCACGATGAAGGCACACGCTTCTTTAGAACTGAAAGATGAAGCGAAGAGGCAGTGGCGCAATAAAGAGAAAATCTTAGATTCGGCACTCTATAAAATGAAGTTTGTGAGGATTGAGCTGATTAGCCGTATGCACGCTGTTGCTGAGGGACTCAAAGATCAACTTCCAACCGAAGATATGGTGCAAAGATATGATGCGGCAACTGTCAGAAAGAGCCGCAACGAATTGGTCTTTCCTCATGACGGAATGTTCTGGAGTGATGAACTCTTCAATATGAGTGCTGAGGTTACCAATAATTGTATGCAAGGTAAGTTTTATGAAAAATAGGTTATACCAATCTCTTCTTCTTTTGGGCCTTTCGCTTTTACCAAGTTGTGGAGGGAAGGATCCTGCCTATCTCTATGTCAGTGACCCTCTGCCTATTCAAGAACGTGACGAGCGCTTTTATCCTATGGATCTTCTTAAACTCGATACTGTCGATGTCGTCATGATTATCGATAATTCAGGTTCTATGGGATCCATTCAAGATAATATTAAGGCCAATGCGAGTCTCTTTTTTACTGAGTTCGCTAAGCAAGACTACTTAAAATGGAAGCTTGGTGTAATCTCTACGGATCAAAACCAGGAACCCTTCTTAGGTTTTGCTAAACCCTTTGATAGTGAACAAATCCTCTCGTATGATCCCACGAGTTTTGATCTTGCTGTGAGAAAGTTTCAATCGGCAATTGACGATCTTGGAACAAGTGGCTCGGCCAGTGAATATTCTTTTTACAACCTTGAGAGGCATCTTAATACCTTTACGGGTTCAACTCCTTCTCAACCGGCCTTTGTTCGCTCAAGCAGTCATCTCTTCTTTATTCTTGTGAGTGATGAAATTGAGCAAAGTGAAAAAGACTTTGGTGTAAATTATGAAGCAACGACTTTTTTAAATAGGATAAGAAGCTTTGCGGGAAGTAATAAGAAGGTTCGCTTTTATGGGGCCTTTGATCATAAGGTTTTTACGGATTGTCGAGGTCTCTACTTTACTCAAGATTGGGACGGTAATCCTTTTGACGTTATTATCAATGCCTCAGAAGGTTTTGCTATTAGTGCTTGCATCGCTGACTTTGGCGCCCAACTTTCTCGTATCGCCGAAGATATTGTCTCTCTTGTTAGCCTTCCAAGTCTTCTTCTTAAAAGAAGGCCTAAAGGGGAGACTATTAAGGTCTACTACCAAGAAGCAAAATATGACCCTAATACCGGTGCTGTTAGCTATCCTGAAAGTATCCAGTTAAAAAGTGGAAGTAAGCCTGATGGTGGCCAGTGGTACTATGATGCTTCAACGAATACCATTAATTTTTACAGCGTAAGCTTCGTAAAAGACCTTGAAAATGACCGCTTCGTTATTGACTTTGACGTTGACGATGGGATTAATAGAGACGAATAAAGTCGATGAGCTCATCGTAATTGATGGGCTTATTAAAAACCTTTGAAATGCCAACTTCTTCTAGAGGCTGATCAGGTGTTCCTACGTAGCCAGTGATGAGGATCACTTGAGGGGCATTTTCAATATCTTTAATATTTTTTGCAAGTTCAATCCCATTCATCTTTGGCATGCGTCCATCAGTGAAAAGAAGATCAACGCTGTTATTTTGACAGTAATCTAATGCTTTGAGAGGACAGGAGATTCCAACAACTTTATGTTCCGGCAGTGCATATTCTATCTCTGAGATATAGAGTTCGAGAATTGACTCCTCATCATCACAAAAAACGATATTCATCCTTAAACTCCTTTATTAAAAATTACTTGAAACTTAGTTCTCTCGTCTTGTTTGAGGCGTAATTGGGCCTTCATACCAGTGGCGAGACGGCTTGATAAGCTTAAACCAAGACCCGTTCCCTTTCCAACGTCCTTAGTTGTAAAGAGGGGGGTAAAGATTTTTTCAACTATTGATTGTGGTATTCCTGCTCCATTATCAGCGACTTCAATAATGATTTTTTCACCCTCATCAAGGATGGAGATCTCTATCTCCTTGCCTTCCTTATTTTGCTCTTCTCTTAAGGCGTCGACCGCATTATTGATAAGATTGATGACGATTTGAGAGAGAGCGATTTCATTGGCCTTAATAAAGTGAGCCCTGCCTTCAAGAAAAGACTCTTTAAAGCTTATATCATTGGTTCTTATTCTTTCACTGACAAAGTCACTTATTTCTTTGAGAAAGGCCTGTAAGTCGAGTTCATAGATATCATCGAGATCACCCTGGCTTAATCGCTTAAGATTTTTCACGATCTTACTGATGCGATTGACCGTTGTTTCAATCTGAACTCGTGCTTCTTTTTGCACCTGGGTTGGATTTTCAATACCGCGCACCAGTTGGCGAGCACTTCCCGATATTATTTGTAGGGGAGTGTTTATTTCATGAGCGACTCCACCAGCTAGTTCTCCAAGGGCCGACAAGCGCGAGTTAGATATAGAGTGAAGCCTTAGTTCCTCTCTTTCCGTGACATTAGAAAGGATTAGAAGAACGGAGTCATTATTCTTATTAGGTGTATAGGTTGTTCGAAAAATTCTGTTATTAAATTTTAAGGGGCTTGGATCATATGTTCTTGAGAGACCTGTAAGGTAAATATCCCTAATGAGCCTAAAGCGACCGACTTCCCCATAGGGCGACTCTCGATTCACAATGCTATCTGTTTCGAGTTGTTCTTTTTTTAAACCCGTGTGCTGGAGGACTTGCTCATTTATTACACGACAGGAAAAATCAATGACATCTCCAATTTGATTCTTTCGAGGAGAGAATTCTAAAATGCCATCATTAAGGACATTTAAAATAGATTCGAGATAGTTCTTACGGGCATTGATAATCTTTGTTTGTTCTTGAACCTTCTCCTCAAGGCCTTCATTAAGTCGCTTTAGTTCTTCGTTTGCCTGTTCAAACTGCTTTGGAGAGGGAAGAGCGAGAAGAACGTTTGTGTTCTTTAAGATAACGGCAGCGGTGGCCATGCTCACAATGGCCGTAAAAACTTTAAAAAAGAGTTCAATAAAGTATTCAGCGTGCCAATAGTTGTAGGCTCCAATAAAGTGAGTGATGCCACAAAGTTGGATAAAAAGAGCAAAGAGGATAAGAAGACGAGTAACACTAGGACTAATATCCTCTCTCTTCTTGTAGAAAGTATAGAGCGAGAAGGGAATGGCGCTATAGCTTAAGAAAATGAGAACGTCACTTGCCACCATGGGCCAAAGGATTTCTTCTCGCCAGAGAACGCAATGGCCATGGGGCATGAACTCTGAGCTATCAATTCCAAAGAGGGTCAAGTTGAGATCCTTTATAACAAATAAGGATCATTATAAAGCTGATCGTTTTAGATTCTTAGAGGGGGAGCTAGAATTAATAAATCTTAATCATTCGTTACGGTTTCACTTGTGTAGCGCTTTGGAGGAAGGCGTTCAAAGGCGAAGGCAGGGAGAAAGCTTGAAATGAGTGTATAGATAAAGAGCCCACCAATAAGAGAGTCTTTTACTTCAAAGCGATCCCTAAGGATTGAGGCAATGACCAGACCGAAGATTAGCGTTGGCATAAGGGAAAGAGCAACTTTCCAAGGCCTCTTGACCTTATCTGAAATAAAGTTCTTCTGTGAATAAAAGACAGCACTGTAGCGCATGGGAATAATAAAAATGGCAAAGCCTATACCGATGAGGAGGCTTTCTTTATTAAAGAGATTACCCGATAGACTGAGTCCTGCTTTAAAGAAGTAGAAGGGGATAAAAATACCAAAGAAAATTGAGAGGCTATTAAAGATATTGATGCCTTCAACCTTTCCAAGAAAATGCTTAAAGCGACCAGCAATGATCCCCACGATAAAAGCGCCAACGAGATAGTAAGTGCCTATTTTCTTCGTGACGACACCACAAATAAGCGCGAGAAGGATAAGGAAAGCAACCTCTGACTTAGGAGCGTAGGGAGCAACAAATTTAAGAAAGATCTTAAAAATGAGGGGCAGTGCGAGAAGTAGAAAGATAAGCACCCCAAGACTCATGCCAAGCTTTTGCATATCAT
>Ga0208203_1001061_pt1 | contig 11226 bp, 9 predicted proteins | sample DeeseametaMP2914_FD_184167 | JGI IMG/M metagenome (GOLD analysis project Ga0208203, IMG submission 184167) | Marine microbial communities from the Deep Atlantic Ocean - MP2914 (SPAdes) | ecosystem: Environmental > Aquatic > Marine > Oceanic | place: West of Santa Cruz de la Palma, Atlantic Ocean...
AGTTGGTTGCAAGGTAAACTCCACCCGGAGCAAGACCAAATAGGGTTCCTTATGGCGTGGCCCACGTTGGAACCGGGTAGGTTGCTTGAGCCATAGAGCGATTTATGGCCTAGACGAATGATTATCCAAGACAGAACCCGGCTTATTGGCAGACTCAAAAATTTCCATAACCGCTTGAATCATCAAGCGGTTTTTGGAAACTTTTTTAATACCTAGTTCAGTGTGACACATTGTGTGCCACCTACTGTGACACCGAAAAACAGCAATCTCTTATTCGAGGTAGTTATGAAAGCTGTAATCGGTGCAGATCACTTGTTCATTCGCAAGAATGTTTATTACTTTCGCTATAAATTACGCAACCTATTCTATAAGAAAGATATTCGTCTTTCTCTCAAAACGTCCAAGCTTGAGCTAGCTTTGCATAGCATGGAAGAGCTAAGTCCTTTCATCAATACATTAAAATCTCTACCCATTATTTTGCGATACTCTGATAGACTGGTTATAGAAAAAGTCACAAAATCAGTAATTTTGAACATGAAAAAAGTATTGGAAACTCAAGATATTGATAGGATTATAAAGGAAGAAGAAGCATCTTTCATACAACACCATAAAAGGCTTATGCAAGCTAGTAGGATTAGTGTTGATGAGGAGTTAAGTTCTGAATCATATTTCCCCGTAATCTCTGATGATACTCGTTACGCATTTAGTCTGCTTTGCGAGAGGCACGAATCATTGAATGATTTATTGGCCAATGAAAACTTCGAAGGGAAGCCTGAGCTGTTAGGGCTAGTTCTTGCGTGTGTGAAGCTATCTGTTTTAAAAAGCACAAGGAGCCTAGAGCAAATTTTCCAAGACGAGACGATGGATCAGGAAGTGCGTCTTATGGCGCATCAAATTTTTACTGAGCAATTTAAAAATGAATCTACGAAGAGCTCTTCACTGAAAAGTGCTGAAACGTTGTTTAATTTTAAATATAGCGAACTTGGAGTAAGCCGCACTGAGATCAATAGATTAGTATCTCAGTATGGATATCAACCTCCCAATAGTGATGAAGATTACAGGGTGTTTCATGAAAAATTAAAAGAATCAAGACAGCTACTCAAACGTTACTCTCTAACAACAATCAATAAAGATATTGTTAGTTCTAGGGAAATTGAAGCTTTAGTTGAGCGTGAGCGGAGCCATGTTGCTAATGACGAAAAATCTTTGAATAACAACGTAGGTAAGCTATTTAGTGAAGTATATACAGAGTTTTTAGAGCATAAAATAGTAAAAGAGAAACTTAGTAATAAGATTCAACAGGATTATGAGCGATTTTACGAAGTATGGCAGCTACTTACAAATGATAAAGACATAACAAAGTATGAACCAAAAGATATAGGTTTATTTATAGACCAATGTTTTGACTTACCAAAAATGAATGTGGCACCATTCAATAAAATGTCTATGTCTGAGCGTATTTCGGCTGATGTGCCTGAAGATAAGCGTATCGCCCCAAAATCGGTTCAAGGTTATTACAAATGGTTGCAGAGTGTATTCGCTTATGCTTCTAGAGATACCGTAAGCTACATCAAGCGCTCTCCATGTAATATAAAAAGAGATTTCACGCAGAACAAGCGTGGTCCATTTACAGACTCTGAATTAAGGCTATTGCAACAATACGCATTGGCTGAAAGCGTCTCTTGGAAAAAGTGGTGTATATTACTTGCAATATATACAGGTGCTAGGCGAGGTGAGTTGTTCCAACTAAAAGTTGAAGATATCAAGATTGATTCAGATAGTAGTCTATACTACATACTAATCTCAGATGAACATGAAGGGCAAAAGATTAAAACTGAGAATGCTCGTAGGCGTATTCCTCTTCATCCCAAGCTTATCGAGTTTGGTATTCTAGATATGCTCACACAATCAACTGGAAGGTTATTACAGGGAGTTGACAATCGAAATAGCATTACAGCTTGGTTCGGTCGGATTATGGCTAAGTTAGGTATTGAATCAGCTAATGAGTTATCACATACCCGCTCTTTCCATAGCTTTAGACATTCGTTTATTTCTAAAATTCGAAATGAGTCACCAAGCCTCGACTTACATCTTTTGCAGCAAGTTGTTGGGCATGAACTATCCAGGGGTGGAATTACTGATAATTACACACATAGAACAGCCCCACTTAAACAGCTTCAAAGAGTTGTGAATATGTATCTTATCTGATGGATTTAGCAGTAACCTGAAGAATAGGTTTATTCGCGTTAATAAACCTATTTAGTTAACGCTGGACATAGTTGATTTTTCATAAACTTGTTAGGGTAGTAACAATTGGTATCTACAATGTTTATATGAAGTGGTTTATTTTTTGTTTTTATAAATGGTTGATTTTATATGTTTTTGCGATTATTTGCATCATACAATAAAGTTTCAATAGCTTCCTGAAATTCATTTTTACCAATAGCATGAGGATCAAAAGTTTTTTGGTGAGTCGTCTCTAAATATGTGCATACCTTCTCTAAAATTGAGTGCTCAACCGTTAATGTTCTTTTCCCTTCTCGTGATCTAACTTTCCTACAATGCCCTTTCCATGTTTCATATGAAATGTGATCTAAGTTTTTGATAAAGTTATATAAATTACGCATATAGCGAATTGCTTCACGTTTACTTATTTTTGAATTCGGGGTGGCAATGGCTTCAATTACTTCCATGAAAGTGTTGTTATGATTGATATCGCCAATGTCATCCAAATGAATTGAGTTAATTAGTTGCTCCCATTCTTTTGATTCATTTCTTTTACGAGAACCTGCTTTCTCAAGCTGACGAAGCAGAGCTCGTCGGTGCAGGATGATGTCTGGATATAGTATCTTCCTTTTCCTCACGATAGCGTTCTTCCTTGTAAAGTATTTAACTACAGTGATCATACTCAAATTGATGAAGTACTGTCTAGGTTTCAACTGTAAATCTAGTTTCTTATCGGTGAAATTTAGGTTTTAAATTTCGTGACATCTAGGTTTCAAAATGCGTGACATCTAGGTTTGGTTTAGCTTCTTTTGATGTTCAAAATTAAATATTAAAATATGTTTAATTGAAAAGTGTAAACCCTAATGCAACTAAAGTGAGGGAGTTTTTCTGTGGTTAATTTAGCCATAAAAGAGCTGTAATACAGCAGAGTAACTTTCTTAACCAATATTAAAAATAATGTATTAGGAGAATCTCTATGTACCACAGAAAGCCAAAAGTAGGTGACCACACTAACTTCAATGATCATAAAATTGAAACGGAATTAAAGAGGCTTTATGGGGATTTCGTAATCGGTTCGAATGATGAAGTTAAGAAACATTTCTTATCGCCAGATAATGTTATTAATGTAATATCGAAAAAGCGAGTGGCGATGCAGCAAAACTCCTTATTAGAAAAATACTTGTGTTCACCTAGTCAGAACTTAACACTTGATTGCGATAAGATTACGTTAAATGCAAACATATCAGAAAACGATATGAAGCGGTTTCGCAATAACTTTGGTGTGGTAAAAACTAAAGAGAGAAAAAACTTATTGATCGTTAGGCAGCGTCCGCCTCAATGTGATGAAGAAAGGAAAGGTCGCTTTATTTGTTCCCGCGTTTTTACAATCTATGCTTCGACTAACTTAAATAGCAAGGTTTTTATTTATCTATGTGTGGATAAAAATAATTGGGTCTTACATGTGGCTTTTACTCCAAGGTTATTTGCTGATATTGAGTTGGCTGCTATTTTTCACCATATTTTAACAACACTCGGTAAGACTCGATACCTACAAGTTATTTCGAAAGCTCGCCTTTCAAGAATTGATATAGGGTTTAATTTGCCCAATATCAGTAAAGCTTGTTTAGTTGCTATGCCTAAACATAGAAGGTGTACTGTGAGTAATCATTATCCAAACAGCGATGAACAGGCTTATTTATTTACTCAGGAAGATAACAGGGTGTCAGAGAGTTATTACTGTGGGTCGCAGAAGGGAAGCCATTTGCTAGTGTACGACCGTTATCTCAGAGTATTAAACCTGACGGGGGATGACCTAAATCTAATGGCAAGAGTCGAATATCGACACAAATTACATGCGGATAAAGCATTTCTAACAGTTGAAATGCTCAGTATGTTAAAGCCTAAGTTGCATTTATATAAGTTTGTTAGCCCTTGGGTTTTTAAGGCGATATCAGCTCCTGTGATTGAATTGATGGTTACCAATCAGGGGTTGGCTGGAATTACTCGTGCATGGTTCGAGGCCAAAAAGGAACTGTCGGAGCGAAGTTATAGTATTGATTGTCGTAAACGCAAAAGAAAAGGTAGCTTATCACTTAAAGAAAAGTGGCTAATGAATGAACAGAAAGCCCTGTTAGAACGCTATCAACATTTAATTTTGAATCCTAAGGTTTCTTCACATCAGATCAAAGAGTTCATCATGAATAATGATGAGCACTTGAGAGCGCTTTGATCTGGTGTTGCTAAAAAAACTTGGTTAGTTACTTATCTGAGACAAGTGTATTTGAGTTTGAGAGTAGCTAAAGGTCATGTTAATCACCATTAACATGACCTTTAGCTCAGATGACTCTGTAATAAATAGTCTTATGAAAAAGAATCACTAGATGGTTTATTATTTAACAAGTCTCCATTTTCTGCATCCGCACTTAGGGCAAGGGTACTTTTCTGCAAGCCACTTTGTAATTTCATCAGAAAATGCTAGTAAAGCAACACCCCCAGACACTATTGCAATACAAATAGCCATGGCAAATCCTGTCCCAGCAAAAAAATAAGCTACCCAAGCCCAAAAACCACCGCCAACAAATCCCCCACCTAGAACTTTTAGGAAAAAAGTCTTGTTAGCATCTTCCCTTTTTGAGCATTTTCTGCATTCTACATAAGCCATATTTACCCCCAATAGAGTATTAGAAAATAGAGTGACCACATTCTGGACAGAACTTTATTGTGGTATCAGTAAACATTGCATCGCAATTGCTACAATCGAGAGAGTTATGCTTCTTTCTAAGCATAGCAATATGTACAACACTTGGGATCGTTACTTTGTATGCTGGTCCAGCAATATCTATAGCTGTCCATAGACCTGTAATAGCCCAACCTACGGGCCCTGCCAAAATACCTGCAACTCTAGCAATTGCAGCATTAGTTGCTAGTTGAAGGCCTTTACCTAAAATAAGTCTCGCTATTTGGTTGGCAATAATAAGAGTAAGCTGATAGGAATAGAATCCACCGGCTCTGAATATTGCAATAAAAGCAGCTGTAGAAGCTCCGCCTAAACTGAGATCAAATTTGCCCCCCATTTCTTCCAATAGCTCTTTTCTTTCTTTTTCAGACATTTCATCCAAAGCCTTTGTTAGGATGGTTTCTAAAATAGCGTTTTCTATATCAGCAATATCTTTGTTCTTGTTGTATGGTGCTTTAAGTTTATCAGCCACATCACATACTATTTCATGATACTCAGGTCCTTCACGTCTAAAAGTGTTAGCAAATGAATTGCCCCCCATATCTCTCAGTTCTTTTGCAATAAGATCTGCATACTTTTCATGTTCAGGATAATGCTTTATGTAAGCATCGGTATTAGTTAATTGTTCTGAAAACTTCTGCTTTAAGTACTTTACTAATGGCTCTAAATCTTCATTGTCAGATAATTCCAAAACGGGGTTTAAGTTTTCATCAAAAACAGTTGTGTTTTTCATCAAGTCATCTCTCGTCAGTTGTTTCTAAATATTCGCTTACAAGCTTTTTGATATATTTTTGTGTGACGATATCATCACCTTCAAAAACAGAAGCCGAAGTTGAAACAATTAGTTCAATTGTTTCTTTAGCGAGTTTTTTTTCATCAGATAGTTTTTTTATTGCTAAAGCAATCCTAATTCTTTCATCAAATTTGCCATTTTCTCCTCTGACTAAAAGCGGTTTCATAGCTTCATTTTTAAGCTTCTCTCTACGTTTTCTTTGCCTTTCAGCATCAGTCATTGCCATTTTTACCTCCGTGACTGTCACGATGATTTAAATATAGCCGTGACAGTCACGTTAGTCAATAGTATTGTGTGGTCATTTTTTAGCCGGAAGAATGGGGTGGTTTGTATGAATGTGAATAGCATTTTAGACACAGGTAGAGAGTTCCATTCTCAAAGTTAATTTGGTGCTACAGCCACTTAGTAGCATTTGAAATGCGCTTTATAAACACTTAGCTTATTTATAACTAGTCTATTGATTTATGTCTAGTAATAAATTCTTGGTAATGTACGGTCAGTTTTTTAGGTTAACATCTAGTGTGTATTAGCTAACTATAAAGCTTTAACATTTGGAGCTTTATATGCAAGTTAATAACCCCATCAAGCTATATTTAAATGGCTTAGCAGCTTCAGGGAGACGCTCCTGCTATTCGCAACTGAATACAGTTAGGCAAGTATTAAATTGGCCAAAACCACTCGAAGAACAGCCATTTCATTTACTTAGTTATAGTCAATTAGAAATGCTAAAAGTACAAATGCTCAATCAAGGTCAAGCAAGAAAAACAATTAACAGAGCAATTCAATTGATTAAGGGAATAGTGAATGCTGCATATAGTTTAGAGTTGATTAGTCATAAAGACTTGATGCGAATTAAGTCAGTAAAAAGTGTAAAGAACCAAAGTAGTGATAAAGGTCAAGCACTCTCGCCCGAGAACATTAATAAACTACTCAAAGAAATGAAAATGAAAAGTGATTGGGTTGGGATAAGAGATCTTGCGATTTTTACAATGTTATTATCAACAGGTATTAGAAGAACTGAGTTATGTAACTTGGAGTTAGCCGATTATATTTCTGAGGTTGGTCAGATACTTATTCGTTCAGGGAAGGGAGGAAAGTTTAGGCGTCAATTTTTACCTAAGTGGTCTATTAGTAGTATTGAGCAATGGCTAAGGATTAGAGGCAGTAATCAAGGGCCACTCTTCTTGGCAAGAGGTTGCTTTAAAGGTCTGAGTAGTGATGCCCTATATAGACTTGTAGTTAAAAGAACAAAAACTATTTTGAATCGCCGATATACACCACATGATTTACGTCGTACATACATAACTGAGTTATTAAATAGTGGAGCTGATGTTTTAACTGTCAGTCGTATGGCTGGGCATGCAAATGTTAGTACCACCCAATTATATGATAAGCGGGGTATAGAAGCTCAAATACAGGCAGCTCAAGCTTTAGACTTTAGCCGAGGTGAATAAAATGCTTAATCGTGAGTTATATGATTTAGGGGCTAATTTAGCATATCGCTTAACTAAAAGTAGTATGTTTGACTTGGAGGCTTTGAATGAATTGAAACCAATTACAATCAAAAGTATTAGTGGTAGGCCTTTTCATTTTGATGGTGCCAAATCATGCTTTCCTAATTCCATATATGAGCACTTTAAGAGTGCGATGGAACAAGGTCGAACGCAATCCATATTAGAGGCTAACTGCCAAATATTTAGAAGTGCCTATGATCTGCCTATAGAGTCTGTAAAGTTACTAGCATTCATCGCGTTAAATAGTTTTAGCTCACCTTTTAATGAGTATATCGAAACACAACTCGGTTTGAGTCAGAATCATTTGTATCAATTAATTTCGGATGCACTCGATATAGATTTCTTAACTTTAAAACATACTCTAGAAATGCTTTCAAAAACAGGGTTGTGGGAAGAGTACTCAGTAAATGCAGATGATATGTTACAAATGCATCCTTACTTTGCAAAAAGTTTAGCGTTTAAGCCTTCTAAAGATTTTTCGCAACTACTTTCACATGTTATTTCTAAATTACCTAAATCGACACTGAAGATCGATAATTATAGTCACTTAGACATGGATATATTAACCGACCTTGTCGAGTCTACAGATGAAAAAGGGCTGCAAGGTATTAATATCTTGTTTTATGGTGAACCTGGTGTTGGAAAAACCGAGCTTGCAAGGCTTATCATTGGTCAAATAAATGCTAATTTATTTGAAGTTAAAGCTCTTGGTGAGAGCATTGTTAATCCTCATGATGAGCTCAACTCAAGGTATAGTAGTGCTCAGTTACGATTACAGTATCTTAGAATGACTCAAAGGTTATTCAGCGGTAAAGCAGGTAATTGGCTGTTAATTGATGAATGTGAAGATGTTTATTCTTCATTTCATCATGGAACAAAAGTCTCTAAGGATTTATTTCACGAGCTTTTAGAAACTAATTGTACCCCAACAATTTGGATAACTAACAACCCTGAGTTGATCCCACCGAGTTGTATTCGCCGCTTTTCATATGTATTGGAATTACCAAACTTACCTGATGACGCAAGACAAGACTTATTGGATAAATCACTAAAAGGACTAAGAGTTTCAAAAGAATTTAAATCTCGCCTTTTAACTGTAAGAGATTTAACTCCAGCCTTATTAAATAAAGGGAGGGAGCTTTGTAAGGCTTGCGATGTGCAAGGTGTTAAAGCTGAGATATACATTGAATCTTACCTAGAACAAAGTCTGCAGGTGCAAGGTAGACCCTTTTGGGGCTTAAATAACTATAGAGCTGAGATTGAGTTTGACCCTGAGTTCTGCAATGTTAAAGGTGATGTAAGTAGTCTTTTAGAGGTTATTCGAGCTGTTGATAATTTCAATGAAGCTAGGGTCCTATTGTATGGCGCTTCAGGGACAGGTAAGTCTGCTTTCGTACACTATGTGTGTAAAGAGTTATCAATCAACCTGCTAACTGTTAAGGCATCTGACCTTCTTGGTAAGTATGTAGGCGAAAGTGAGAAAAATATAGCTAGATATTTTGAGCTTGCAACTAAGGAAGGTAAGGCCCTTCTTCTTGATGAGGCTGATAGTCTCTTATCAACACGAGAAGGGGCAACAAGGCCATGGGAAGTGTCTCAAGTAAACGAACTTCTAATGCAAATTGAAAGGTTCCAGTCACCTCTTTTTGTTGCTACAAACTACTTTAAAAGGCTAGATAAGGCTTTACTGAGACGTATGGACTTTAAGATCGAGTTATTACCTTTAACTCCTAAGCAATCCTTAGAGGTTTTTGAAAAGGTAATGGGTGAATACCCCGTGAGTAATGAAAAAGATAGGATAGAGAATATGACTAGTTTAACAATCGGTGACTTCGCATTATTATCGAGGCGAAAACGCTTCAAGAGTATTAGCTTAAGTATAAAAGAAGCTATTGATATGTTAGACATAGAACAGAAGAGTAAAAATCTAAAAGTTAGGATCGGCTTTTAAATTTAATCGTATTTATATGAGTAATGATATTTGACTTTATCAAACCTAATTGTGCTAAGTAGAGGAATTAGGTTGCGAATAGGTGCCTCTTATATTTCTTTTAAACTTTTATCCAGTATCAGGAAAAAGATTTATTCGTAACGGCTATACTGTTAGTGAATGACTGTACAAAGAAGTTCTAAATTTGAATTTAGAACTTCTTTGTTCTTTACATTGGGTGTGTTTTCAGCTAATGTTCATAGTACTTATATTTAACTACTTGGAACTACCATGAATGCATATATTTTACGTTGTAAACCTCATAGCAAAAATCGCGAGCAAGAATTTTTAGAGGGAAGAATTAGTATTGGGTGGCCATGTGGAAAAAGCTTATCTAACAAATCACGCGAAGAGATAGCAAGAGCATACGAAGGTTTAACTGAAACTTCTGTTTCAATGATTAGCTTATTTGTAAATATGCCTGTAAATTCAATTGTATTGACGCCTTCAATCTTAGATAAGTCTTTAGTCCATATTTTTAAAACTGTAAGTGCATACCAGTATGATGTAGATGCAGATAATGATGATGTAGGTAATCCGCATTATGTGTCTGTTGAGTTATTAAAGACAGTCGCTCGTAATGATTTACCGCCTCCAGTAATTCGATCTTTATCAGGGGCTCGCAAGACGCTATCACAAATATCAAAGCATTATGACATATTGGATGAATTTATTTGTGCAGGCTTCGAAATAGAACCAACAGAGCATCTTTTAAACACAGGAAATAAAGTTGAAGCATTAAATGTGCTTTATGAGTTATTAACAAGTGAAAATGAAGAGATTCGTTTAAATGCAGCAATGGGTATTTTGAAGTACGAGCAACACTTATAAAATTTGAAATAAGATATTCAGCTTTAAGAAAGACAATTACTTATTGGAGGGCTCGTTCGAACGAGCCCTCCAAGAGTTCTAATGAAGTTTATATACTATTATTGCCTAATAATTTTTCATTTAAGAATTCTTTAAAACGAACTTGAATCATTTTTCTAGCATCTGATAGGGTAGCTTTATCAGGTTCAAAATCTATGAGTATTTGCTCTAATAATTCAATGCAGCATTGATATGAAAGATCTTTTCTTACTTCATGCATATAAATAATGTAGAAAACTTTTTGCTCTATCTTTTGTAAGGTATCAGAAGCAGTGTCGTAAAGCTTTTTAATTTTAAAATAGTTTTCGATTATGGACGGAGCAGTTGAAATATTAAATCTATCCTCAGAAAAAATATCGTCATAATACTTACCAAATATGTGTTGTTTTTGATTTGATGATTTTTCAGGGTTTCCTTGAATCGCAAATAAAATTTGCCCGAATTGTTCCATACTAATTTTGTATTTGTAATCTTTATTATCATTCATCCCCGTGTCGCCATTCTTGCGAGAATAAATAATATCATGCTCATCAAGTAGTTGTTCGAGCTGAATTTGAAGAGTACTTAAAGATTTTAAGTCAACGTTCGAAATTGAGTTTTGACTATTCGTATATTCAGCAATCTTATTCACAGCATCGCTATTGGAAGCATTAAAGATGCGAACAAGAACCTCACTTTTTGATAGGTATTCGGATATGTTTGCCTCATCCAAAGTATTAAAGTTATGAAGAGTTCGCAGAGTCTGGCCACCGTTTAAAACTTGAAAGTCTTCAATTGAAATTCTAATCTTTTTGTTGCCGTTAACAGGCTCAGCTTTTATGTTTTTTGCCACAATTGTCATACCATTGTTATACATGAAAAACTTACTAGGCTCTTCTTTCAATGATTTAGCAATAGCTTGATTATATTTAGACTTCTGAACAAACCCTCTAACATTGTCAAACAAAACACCGTAGTCTATTCTTTCATGAGCTAAAACACCTATTTGCTCACAGTTATAATTATTTCTTAAATCTAAGTTTTTACATGTGATTCTTATTATGTCCGCCGCATTGAGTCTAACAATGTATGATTTTGAAGTTGAAATGCTATTTTC
>Ga0208203_1001062_pt1 | contig 11222 bp, 8 predicted proteins | sample DeeseametaMP2914_FD_184167 | JGI IMG/M metagenome (GOLD analysis project Ga0208203, IMG submission 184167) | Marine microbial communities from the Deep Atlantic Ocean - MP2914 (SPAdes) | ecosystem: Environmental > Aquatic > Marine > Oceanic | place: West of Santa Cruz de la Palma, Atlantic Ocean...
GAAAGCCAAGACGGCTTGGCTCGTCTGGGTTGCGTACCTGCTCAATAGTGAATTTGTCCCAAGTGGCTGCATCGTTAGCAGTAAGGAGCATGATGGGGTTATCTTTGATGGCATTCGCCTGAGATAATACCGTTACCTGCTCAACAAAGGTATCAAGATTCCACACAGCTTCGCCGTCTGCAACTAACAGAGTTTCATCAGGAAACGTGGTTTCCCAGCGCAATTTGTCGGGGCGAGTCATGGTAAGTTTACCCTGCGCCTCGTGGACGACATTGTTGTCAGCATCCATCACAGATTGCTCAAAGTCAGCGCGAAACTGCTTCATGGTGACAAGCAAGGCTTGTAGTTGCTGCTGAGATAGTTGCCCGTCTTCTTGGGTACTGTCTTCTTGTGTACTCGCCTGCATAGTAGCCGTGTCAACTAACGCACTTGGCGTAGCAGCGTGGGCACTGGTAAGCGTGCAAGCCACAAGGCCAGCGAAATAAATAGAAACTGCTTTATTCATAAACTTATTCCGTCATTTAGTCTTTAGGTGGGGGCGGCGCTAATACCTCACGGTTACCGTTATGCCCTTGTGCACTTACGACCCCACTCATTTCCATTTGTTCCACTAAGCGCGCGGCTCTATTGTAACCAATTCTAAATTTACGCTGTACACTAGACACACTGGCCCGGCGTGTTTCAGTCACAAAGGCAACGGCTTCATCGTAGAAGGCATCAAATTCTTGCTCTTCGCCTTCAGGCTGCTCGCCTGGAAGTAACACCTCGGCACTGGCTTCACCATTAAGAATTTCATCAATATATTCAGGCTCACCGCGTTTTTGCCAATCGGCGACAACCGCATGCACTTCGTGATCGTCCACAAATGCGCCATGTACCCGAGTGGGCACCGGACTACCTGGCGGCAAGTAAAGCATATCTCCCATACCGAGCAAAGTTTCTGCACCTTGTTGGTCAAGAATGGTGCGAGAATCTATTTTGCTCGACACTTGGAAGGCTATCCGGGTAGGAATATTGGCTTTAATCAGGCCGGTAATAACATCTACCGACGGACGCTGGGTCGCCAACACCAAGTGTATTCCCGCCGCACGGGCTTTTTGTGCTATACGCGCGATAAGTTCTTCTACCTTTTTACCCACAATCATCATCATGTCGGCAAATTCATCAACCACCACCACAATAGCGGGAAGCTTTTCTAGATCTGGCGCTTCCGGATCCATGCTTTCTTCGCTTTTCCATAGCGGGTCTTTAATTGGCGTGCCATTCGCAATGGCTTCGGCAACTTTGGCGTTATACCCTTTTAAGTTTCTTACCCCTAACGCGCTCATGAGGCGGTAACGTCGCTCCATCTCACCAACACACCAACGCAGCGCATTGGCGGCTTCTTTCATGTCGGTGACCACTTCCGCAAGTAAATGAGGAATGCCTTCGTATACCGACAACTCCAACATTTTAGGGTCAATCATGATCATGCGAACATCTTCAGGCGTGCTCTTATACAGCAAGCTCAAAATCATAACATTCACACCCACAGACTTACCCGAACCTGTTGTACCGGCCACTAGCAGGTGAGGCATTTTCGCCAAGTCTACAATCACCGGCTTACCAGAAATATCAGCCCCCAACACCATTGTAAGCGGCGATTGATGAGACTGGAACGCGTCACAGCTAATCACTTCACTTAAGCGCACCATTTCCCGTTTTTTATTGGGTAACTCCAAACCAATCACGGATTTGCCTGGAATAACTTCCACTACACGAACAGAGATGGCAGACATTGCACGCGCCAAATCTTTTGATAGGCCAGTAATCTTACTTACCTTCACACCAGGGGCTAAATCAAGCTCGAAACGCGTAATAACAGGGCCGGGGTACACACCAACTACTGTCGCTTCAATATTAAAATCGGCCAGTTTCTCTTCCACCAAGCGCGATATGGCTTCTATTTCTTCTTCTGTGAGTGGGTTTTCATGTTTGTCTGCTCTTTCTAGCAAATCAAAAGAAGGCATAGGAGGTAAGTCTTCCGCCCCCTCCCCTCTTGGGGCTTTCACGGGTTTGGCCCCCATCGCAACCGGGGTAAAGTTAGCAGGCTGAGGTTGGGCGTGAGTTTGTTCCTTTTCTACAGGCGGCGCTGTTTCTTGCTGTTCATCATCTGCGGGGGTAGCAACAGCTTCGTCTTCGCCGATCACATCAGTGGAAAAAACCGGCTCTTCTTTTATTGCCGGTCGTGGGGCTGTGACTTCTGAGCCCTTGTCTTCTAAACGTTTGTCTTCTGAACGTTTGTCTTCAGCGCCTTTTACCGCGTGCACTTTGTTTTTAACGGCTTCACGCATTCCCGATAATGAGAACGGTGAAGGTTTCGCTTCTGATGGCTCTTCCGCTGGCGTATGAGTTTCATCAGGGGCAAAAGGTGGTAAATCGTCGCCAAGTTCACCAAAGGTTGGTTCACTTCTTTGCGTTGTGGTGTGTGAAGCATTAGCCCCGTCATGACGGATGGGGCTGTCACTTTCGTTGTCTGTAGCGGTTGATGGCGCTTCCCCGTGCGCACTGGTTTGAGGTTGGCTAGAGACCTCCTCTTTACCTTGCGGCTCTGCGCGCATGCTAGTTATATCGAACTCAGTGGCGCTAGATTTAGATTTTTTATTCGGCAATGCTAGTCTAGGCATATCAATTGCCAAGGCCTGCTGAGGAAGCGAGAGTGTTTTGCGTCCAAACCATAGGGTTAGCTCGCCAAGCCTATCCACAATTGTCAGCCAACTCACCCCGGTTAACAGCGTAAACCCAGTACAAAAGAAACACAGTAACAACAATATAGTACCTGCGGTATTAAAATAAGGCACTAAAGCGGTACTGATGACATCGCCGACAAAGCCTCCCGCGGAAAAATTGAATATATCGTCGAAGTTAATACTAGCGATACCGGTTGCCCCGAGCGCCATAAGTAAACCGCCGATAATGCGTAAGCCTATGGTGAGATAATCGAATTCGTTGAGGGATTTTATATGTTGGAAAAGAAACCAACCTAAAAATGCTGCCCCAAATGGCATGAGATACGCCAAATACCCAAATGAAAACAGCAAGAGGTCGGCAACCCACGCACCGGTGGCGCCTACCCAATTGTGAACGTCTAGTTGCAACCCAGCTTGACTCCAGCCAGGATCACCAGGATGAAAAGATACCAATGCCAGCAATAAGAAAAAGGCGAAAACACAGGCCATAATCATGCCTGATTCCCACACTCGCTGAACTCCTGTCAATCGCGCCATAACCCTAAATCACTTTTTAAAAACCTGCACTAAATTGCAGAGTTATCAATAACCACTGTACTTTTGCACAGCCTATCACAAATTCACTAACTTGAGCCACGCTTTCATTACTTCAAATTAATTCTAAGTGCCGTGGTACATTTCACTTCTTCCATCACCACATAGGTTCGTGACTCACTCACACCGGGTAAGCGAAGCAAAGTATCACCGAGCAAACGTCGATAACTCGACATGTCAGCCACCCTCGCCTTAAGCAGAAAATCAAAGTCGCCGGAAACCAGATGACACTCTTGAATATCGTCGTGCAGTTTCACCGCAGCAGAAAATTCTGCAAAAATGTCCACGGAGGTTTTCGTTAGGGTGATTTCAACAAACACTAACATAGCCGCACCAAGCTTCTCTGGATCAACGTCGGCATGGTAACCCTTAATATACCCTTGGCTCTCTAACCGCTTTACCCTTTCTAGGCACGGGCTTGGGCTTAACCCCACCTCTTTGGCTAATTCTACATTAGAAATGCGGCCGTTTTTTTGCAGTTGAATAAGAATATTTCTGTCTATTCGGTCAAGGTGTTTGGGTGTTTTTACTAACATACATAATACTGTGAAATGTTACTTTAATAATACTATATACTGACTTTTTATTATTTTCAGCACATAGTTTTTCATTATCTCTCGTATACTGGCACAAAATAAATCACAGCAGCCTTGTCATGAGGCTGAACATCAGAGGAATTTACATGCTAGTTGGTGTACCAAAAGAAATTAAGAACCATGAATACCGTGTTGGCTTAACGCCCGCCGCCGTTAAAGAGTTTGTTAGCAACGGCCATCAAGTGTTAGTCGAAACACTGGCCGGTGACGCCATTGGTTTTAGCGACGATATGTATATCGCTGCTGGTGCAGCCATCGCCTCTACAGCTGAGCAAGTTTTTGCTGAAGCAGAAATGATTGTAAAAGTGAAAGAGCCTCAACCCAACGAATGTAAAATGTTACGTAAAGGCCAAACCCTTTACACCTACCTTCACTTAGCGCCAGATCCAACGCAAACCGAACTTCTTATTGCGTCTGGGGCAACCTGTATCGCTTATGAAACTGTGACCGACGACCGTGGTGGTTTACCCCTACTAGCACCAATGAGCGAAGTTGCAGGTAGAATGTCAGTACAAGCTGGCGCCCATTACTTAGAAAAAGCCCATGGCGGCAGCGGGACGCTGCTTGGTGGCGTACCCGGTGTTGCTCCAGGAAAAGTATTGGTTATTGGCGGCGGCGTGGTAGGAACCAATGCAGCTAAAATGGCGTTAGGCTTAGGTGCAGATGTCACTATACTCGACCGTTCGTTACCGCGTCTTCGTCAACTTGACGACATCTTCAACGGCCAAGTTAAAACCGTTTATTCCACCGTAGATGCTATTGAGCATTATTCTGCTAACGCAGACTTAGTCGTCGGTGCGGTACTTATCCCAGGTGCTGCTGCACCTAAGCTTCTTAATCGCGAGCAAATTTCAGCGATGAAGCCAGGCTCTGTTCTCGTGGATGTAGCCATTGACCAAGGCGGTTGTTTTGAAACCTCGAAAGCCACCACCCACCAAGACCCTGTTTATGTGATTGATGACGTTGTACATTATTGTGTGGCGAACATGCCAGGTGGTGTAGCACGTACGTCTACCATGGCATTAAACAATGCCACCTTACCTTTTGGTTTGGCCCTCGCTAACAAAGGACCAGCGAAAGCTATGTTGGAAGACAAGCATTTATTAAACGGCTTAAATGTTCACGAAGGTAAAGTGACATACAAAGCGGTGGTGGATGCCTTAGGTGAAAAGTTGGGCTTAACCTATACGCCAGCAGAAGAAGCGCTGAAAGGCTAATTATCGCTTTTCATTAGCCAGTTAAATACAATGCCCAGCTTAGTCGCTGGGCATTTTTGTTTACGCTATTGAATGATTCACTGATGTTAAAACCGCAACAGGATCGTCAGACTTCGTTATCGGTCTTCCCATCACCAGGTAGCTTACGCCGCTATCTATGGCTTCATCGGGTGTCATTACCCTTTTTTGATCGCCCGCATCCGCGCCTTTTGGGCGAATCCCCGGCGTTACCAGTAAAAACGCATCAGTGTAGGTTTGCCTTAACACCTGAGCTTCCTGCGCCGAGCACACAATGCCATCCAACCCTGCTTGCTGGGTTAACTTGCAAAGACGAAGTACCTGTTGTTGGGGCGTAACATTATCTATGACATCGCTCAACTGAGCCTGATCCATACTGGTTAGCACCGTCACCGCAATCAACTTTGTTTGAGGGTGACTGCTGCTGGCAATGGCTTCTTTAGCAGCCTTCATCATAGGCACACCACCAGAGGCATGTACGTTTACCATCCATACACCCAGTTCTGCAGCCGCTTTACACGCTTTTGCGACCGTATTTGGTATATCGTGAAATTTAAGATCAAGAAAAACATCAAACCCTTTGCTGACCAAGGTTTTAACAAATTCAGGGCCAAAGAGCGTAAACATTTCCTTGCCTACTTTTAATTTGCACAGTGAAGGGTCAAGTTGCGCCACAAACGAAAGTGCGGTTTCTTTATTATCGTAGTCTAAAGCAACAATTACGCGGGGTTCTTGCATGGTGGACTTATTCTCCGTCTAAACCTTTTATGGGTTTCACTACGCCCCACTTTTTACATGAAGGACATAGCCAGTATAACTTTCGGCCTGAGAATCCACAGCTGTTACAACGGTATTGTGGCCGCTGTAGCATCTGCTTTTCTACTAGCTCTTTGAGTAAGCGCAAACTGTCAGCCGAATTTTTATCTTCAATTTGATCAATATATAACCCCATGAGGGTTTTAAAGCCGCGCATGGTAGGTCGTTTACGCAACTGCTCTAATAGATAGTTTGCGGCTTGGCCGGTGTCACCTTTCATCAGAAGTACATCAACCATCGCCAAGTACGAAGTGGCGCATTCTTGCCAGTGGGCCTCTAAACTTTTTTCAAAGCTGTCCCAATCGCCGGTTTCTTTTGCAATTTCTTCTAAACTTGGTACCGCTTCACTAAACCAGTTGATATCTCGTTCTGCCACTTGCACAAAATACGCGCGAGCGTCGCTGTATCGCTTTTGGTTAAAGGCCAAGTTGCCTAACATTAACCAAGGGCGCACCGCATGCTCATCAGCGTTCACGGCTTTTTGCAGTAACGTTAGTGCAACGCCCTCACTGTCGTTTTTCAGTTCAACGTGAGCCTGTTCACAGTAAAAGTGGGCAAGTCGTTCGCATACATCATCATTATCACCGTGACACTCCACCATTCGCTCCGCAAGCTCAATGGCACGCTCCCATTCTTTTGTGGTTTGATAAATGCTGAACAGTTGCTGTTGCGCAACAAGGTAGTGCTTTTCGCTATTGAGCAATTGTAGGAAGGCGTTTTCGGCCCGCTCTAGAAAGCCAGCTTGAGTATAATCGTGCCCCAATTCTTTAAGTGCATTTTCACGTTGATTTGGCTGTATTTCTTCACGGCTAACTAAATTTTGATGTACCTTGATGGCTCTGTCTATTTCTCCCCGATGACGGAAAAAGTTACCCATCGCAATATGAGTCTCAATGGTATCGCTGTTGATATTGATCATTTTAATCAAGGTATCAACCGCTTTGTCTGGCTGGTCGGAAAGGAGAAAGTTTAAGCCTTTATAGTAATGCTTAGAAAGAATACTCGACTGTTTACGCTGAGCTTGGCGCACACTATTTCGGCCCATGATCCAGCCGTAGCCTGCCGCAACAGGCAATAGTAAAAACAGCAACTCGAGCATAATTAGTGGTCTTTTTTCAGGCTATTAATTTTTGCGTTAGCAGACATCAGCTGAACCCGAAGGTGTAACCAACTAATCGACATGATTAAAATGCCAATGCCAATGCCTAGGGTCAAGAGGATTGCAATTAACGACGACAACCGTAAATTTGCCTGAGCAATGAGGTAGTTAACCGTAATTTCGGCTTCGTTTTGCGCACCAATGACAAACGCTAAGGCCAGTAGGATTAGAACGAAAACTAGTATTAAGATCCCTTTCAAGATCAAACCCTTCTAAATATTTATTGGTTAAGAATAGCAAAATGCTGAGACAGATAATACCAAAACCCCATGATTTAGGGTGATGTTTATTACGCTGCCCCTTCTTTTTCACTGTTTGTTTGGGTGGGTTTGGCAATCAGCTTGGCCATGACTAAATCGTGATGGAGAGCGGACATGTTTGTGACAAAGATACAATGGGTATAACCGGCTTGCATGGTTTCTAACTTGTCGTACATGGCTTTATCTAACTTAGACAACTGCGCTAACCGCTTTTTAGTTAACGGCGTGATAGCACCATGACAGCGAATCGCAGTGACATCTGTTGCGCTAATTTGAATTTTTTCTTCTTCTAGTTGTGACTGAATTTGACTTCTAAGTTTAGTATATAAAAAGTCGCGCTCTTTTATGTAAACAAGTCGGTTGTCACTTTTCCGAACACAGTGCACCACTAAGCTATGATCCATGGCACCTTTAAACATGGCATCTAACATCAGTGACTTCGGTTTTGATTGCGCTTTATCAGCAAAAAAACCGTGAAGTGGAATTATATTCTGCGTACGCGAGAACGGATACAAATCGTCAGAAGCATCACTTTGATAAACGGTTTTTAAGCGGTCTAAGATATGCCTATTCATCACACACAGCACTGATAAAGAAGGCATGTGTCGTACTGCGAGTTCCCATATAAACCTATGGGTCGCGCGCTGGATGCGTGCCACATCTCTTAACTTAAAATACGCGGTATTTTCTTCGACCATGGCATCAACGTTAGCACAGGTTTTCGATTTTTTACCGTCGTCTTGCAGGCAAAGTCGCACGGTTCCTGAACTTTTATCGTAGTGAACAACCCGATACTTTTCATTTTTTATTTTAAGGTCTGGCACAGATACCCTAAGTTCAGGCTGTAAATCTGTGCCTACAGGCACGAGTAATTTCATACCACTTGCCGACAGGTCTGACACTCTAACGTCTAGAGAATTTAACAAGCCTAGTTTAATTTGCGCGGATTTATCAATAACGTAGCGGGTTTCAGAGCGGCGATCTAACGCCTCTTCCATAACATAATCTATGTGCCAACGTTCGCCTGATGCCCTTAAAGACTTCGCTAAGGGTTTAAACTCGCACTTTTCGCTAAGGGTAAGGTTGTTAAGATACACAGTCACATCACGACAATACATAACATTACTTATGGCGCCGAGGTGCTCAAAGTCTTTGCTGGCAATGTCATGAATAGCAAAGGCTTTTTGTTTGTCGTCTTTAGTGATGTCATCCAAACGACACTGAGTACAAATAAAGTCGTTATTTTTAACGAGCAAGTACACAATAGCATTGAGTTGTCCCATCGCTAACAATTGCCTATGGGTAGCCGTAATCGCTATTTCACCGCTTTTGGTTTTAATCTTGCCATAAAAAATATACGCCTCGTTGTAGCGCATTAATTCTGTAGCCAACACATCGAATATGGTTTTGTCTTGCAAACTCTTAAGTAATAACTCAGCGTTGTTATGTTCAACGTTGGCTTTGGTGAATAACGAAATAACCGGCTTGAGTGATTTTTTATTTGGCGCAAGAAAAACCGGCATCCACGGGCTATTCTCTAAAATTCTGTCCCTTTCTAAATCTTGCATAGCCCGTTCAATTTCGAGGTCACGTTGAAGGGGCTGTTTATATGAGACAGCTTTAATGTAGCGTTTAAGTTGGTTTAATAAACCGAGGTCAGTTTCCGATGAAATGGTAAAGAAAGATTCGTATTTTCCTAGATGCTTATTGTACTTAATGGTATCTAGTTCATAGGTAATTTCTGTTGGCTCTTTCGTTAACCCCATCACTTCTGGGATAGTAAAAGTGATAATATCACCGGTAGTTACATTCGGTGGACGCTTAGTCTCTACTGCTAATCCCGTGAATGAAAGCGAACTGACGGTACAGTGACGGCCTTTTTCAAAGTCTGGAGACGAAACAGTAAAGTTAGGTCTAACGGCAATATCGTTGCCAAAATCGATATCCGTAAATGACTGGCTTTCTACTTTAAACGCATCAACGATTTTCTTGAATTGGTCACGTTTGATTTGGGTTTGATAGAAGTCGGAATTCATGACCGACTCAAACACCCCCACAGTATAACGTTCCTGGTAAAGCGAGGTTTCGCTTTTTAAGATTTCCGCGCCCACTTTGTCTAACCGCATAGGGATACCAAAGTGTTTGAATTTCATCACGGGGAATTGGGCGAACGCAGAATTATCCGCGGAGGCATCGGTTAAAGAAGTCAGTCTTACCACTTCTTCTTTTACGATTTTGCGGACACTACTTGGCAGCCTTTTTGAAAACTTATTAATTCCTTCTAACAGTCTATTGTCTTGTTCATAAGGAATTAATGCACGTATTAGCGGCTGGTACTGCTTTATTATTTGTTCTTCTTCGCCGACAGACATTGGTACACCGAGCACCACTTATTATTTATACAGCCTATTACTATAAAACCGTATATATTATGGGGTCAATAGTTAAACTAAAGTTAACTTGTTTAACCCATAGCCAAATACAAAAAAACCGCACTCGGTGCGGTTTTTATTTTAAGCTATTGACGCATCAACACGTTCGCGAAGCTCTTTGCCAGGTTTAAAGTGTGGCACATATTTACCATCTAACTTTACTGTTTCACCGGTTTTTGGATTTCTACCTACGCGAGGCGCACGGTAGTGCAGTGAAAAACTTCCAAACCCACGAATTTCAATACGCTCACCCTTTTGAAGGGTTTGCGCCATTTGTTCGAGAAGTTCTTTAATCGCTAATTCGAGTTCTTTCGCTTGAATGTGACGCGCTTGATCTGCGAGCCGTTCAATTAATTCAGACTTGGTCATATAAACCTCATTGTCAATAATATGGTTAAACAGCTAGCGCAAATCGGGTGTGCATATGCACACCCGCAGCAGCATTATTCGCCTTTAGCAGCTTTAAATGCTTCTGCCATCGCGTTAGCGAAACCAGCGTCTTCTTGCTGGTTAACTTTATCGATAGCTTCTTTCTCGTCAGCTTGATCTTTCGCTTTAACAGAAAGGTTAACAGTGCGATTCTTACGGTCAACGCCCATAAATTTCGCTTCAATGCTATCACCAACTTTCGCTTCTTCAGTTGCGTCTTCAATACGGTCAACAGAAAGATCTGCAACACGGATGTAGCCATCAACTTCTTCAGCTAGGTTTACAGTAACGCCTTTAGCATCAACTGCTGTTACTGTACCAGTAACGATAGCACCTTTCTTGTTATCTGTCAGATACTTGTTGAAAGGATCTTCTTCAATCTGCTTAACGCCTAGAGAAATACGCTCACGCTCTGGGTCGACTTGTAGTACAACTGCAGAGATTTCGTCGCCTTTCTTATAGTCGCGAACTGCGTCTTCACCAGACTTGTTCCAGCTAATGTCAGAAAGGTGAACTAGACCGTCGATACCACCGTCAAGACCGATGAAGATACCAAAGTCAGTGATTGACTTGATCTTACCAGACACTTTGTCACCTTTTTCGTGTGACTTAGCGAAAGTTTCCCAAGGGTTGTCGATGCACTGCTTAAGACCTAGAGAAATACGACGACGTTCTTCGTCGATTTCAAGAACCATAACATCTACTGTGTCACCTAGGTTAACAACTTTAGATGGGTGGATGTTCTTGTTAGTCCAATCCATTTCAGAAACGTGTACAAGACCTTCTACGCCGTCTTCGATTTCTACGAAGCAACCGTAATCAGTTAGGTTAGTAACCTGACCGTTGATCTTAGTACCTTCTGGGTAACGAGACGCAATTTCTTGCCATGGATCGTTGCCCATTTGCTTCATGCCAAGAGAAACACGCTGCTTCTCTTTGTCGAACTTAAGTACTTTAACGTTGATTTCGTCA
>Ga0208203_1001063_pt1 | contig 11200 bp, 9 predicted proteins | sample DeeseametaMP2914_FD_184167 | JGI IMG/M metagenome (GOLD analysis project Ga0208203, IMG submission 184167) | Marine microbial communities from the Deep Atlantic Ocean - MP2914 (SPAdes) | ecosystem: Environmental > Aquatic > Marine > Oceanic | place: West of Santa Cruz de la Palma, Atlantic Ocean...
TTGCAGAAATCCTTAATAGACATTACATCTCTGTTAAAGTTGATAAAGAGGTAAGTCCACAGCTCGATCACCGTTACACATTAGCCCTAGAGTTATCGCAAGGAAGATCTGGTTGGCCAGTTTCTGCGGTTCTAACTCCTTCGGGTGATGTAGTCTTTATTGATGCTTATATAGCAAAAGATAAACTGATAGAGCTGACCACTCGATTAGCTAAAAACTGGCAAAGTAAGCAGGTTTTTTTTGAACAGAGTGCTGAGTTTTTTATGCGCGAAGTGGATAATTTGATGTCTTTAAGTGGTGAGTTAAAAGGCATAGACAGCAGTTCTTTAGCAAAGTCATATAAAAAAGTTGAGTCTCGTTTTGACTTGGTTAATGGAGGAATTAGTGGTGAGGTGAAGTTCCCTGAACCAGCTTTTTATCATATGTTATTGGATTCCGTAGAGAGGAGCTCTGATAAAAAATCACAAAACTTCGTGAAACTATCTTTGGACAACTTATATCAGAATAACCTTTATGACCACCTACATGGTGGCTTCTTCCGATATAGTACAAACTCTGATTACTCAATTCCCCACTTTGAGAAAATGCTCTATACGCAAGCCCATATGATAAAAGTCTATGCAAGGGCGTATAGATTATTTGACGAGCCACGGTATTTGAAAGTGGCTCGAGATACCTTGAAGTTTATAAATATATGGCTTAAAAGTGATGGAGGAATGTATTACTCTGCCATAGATGCGGATTATAACCATGAAGAAGGAGGCTATTATTTCTGGTCAAAAGACGACAAAGAGGTTGTCTCTCAAAGCTTAAAAAGGAAAATTAGATGGGCTCAAGTCTCTGATAGCTTCTTACCCTCATATCCTATCCACGAATCTGAAAGGGACAGTTTAACCTTATTTAAATCATCTCATGGGAAAGACGAGCGACCATTTATCGATAAAAAAATAATAACATCTTGGAATGCTTACATCGTTGATGCGTTAGTAGAGATGTATGCAGCGACTGGGGATAGAGTTTATTTAGCGGAAGCTAAAAGTCTTGCGAAAGTTTTGTGGAAGAAATCCTGGGATAAAAAATTAAATAAAGTTAGTAGAATTATATATTATGGTGAAAAGCAAGCAGGGAGAAGTATAGAAGATTCAGTTCATCTTGGACTAGCCCTCTTAAAGCTTTATAAGTACACTCTTGACTCTGACTACCTTGATAAAAGTAAGAAATTATTTGCCTCTGTAGAAGCTCATTACATGCGGGATGAAAGTGATTCTCATGATAAAGCCTACTCTCAAAATAGTGTAAGTAACTTAATAGCCAACGACGGAGAAGGCTTCTCGGTTTTGGGAGAGTTTGCAAAATTTATTTCAAATTTAAGAGAGGCCGAAGAATCGATCAATCTAAGGTACAAGGATAATCAATTATTCAAAGCTACATCAACAAGGTTCCTAGATAACCCGCATGCAAGGTTGTCACTGTTTTCGCTATTGAGCAATCACATAAATGGCTCCCTCCAGAAGCGACAGTTTTTTGCGAATGGGAATGGTTTTGCTGAGTTGATACAAGATGATAGTACCAACTCTTATAAGCTGAAAATCCAGTTAAAAGAGCATTGGCATGTCAATTCTATTTTACCCAGTAAAAAAGAACTCATCGCAACTAGTGTCGAGCTGTTAGTCGATGGAAAGTTGGTTGAGGCTGACGTTACTTACCCTAAGCCACTTATTAAGAGCTTAAGCTTTGCAAATCAACCATTAAGTCTTTATGAAGGGGCATTTGAGATTGGGATTGTGACAAAGAGTCAAAAAAACGTTTCTTATCAATTAAAGCTAAATACTCAAGCCTGTAGTGATAATGTATGCCTCTTTCCTGAGACACTTGTTTTTCCACTGAAGTGATCTGGTCAGGCCAGCGTCAGAATAATTTGCAAAACACGCATGCTTGCTCAAAAAAAAACGCAAAAAATCAAGACCTCAAGTCATATTTGCATGTAAAGAACTGTAAAACTGTGATAATGTTAGCACTTATAGTGAGGGATCTCTATGGGCCCCTTTATATTAGGAGGAAGTATGAAAATAAAAACTACTATTTCAACACTCTTATTAGCGCTGGGTTTGGTCGGTGTTGCTGGAGCAGGACAGGTTGAAATATCTACTAACGACATCAACTTCAAGTCGATTCAGCATGATCAGCAAGGAGTTTTGAAGGTTACTGGACCAAAAGGATTTTACCAAGAGTTCAAGGTTTCTGAAGGGCAGGCTAGCTTGCCTCTTTATGAGCTTGGCTTGAAGCAAGATGGGTTATATAGCTATGAATTGTTGCTATTGAGCGAACAAGGGCAGGAAACTATTACCGATGCAAGAAATGGTAGAGATAATGCTGTTCGTAAGATTGTAGTTTCTGAAAAAATAACTGGCGACTTTAGAGTCGAAAATGGAGGGGTTACTGAGACAGCTCTTGAAGACGGCTCAGAAAACCCAAAGGAGCAGTTTGGGGTGAATTATGAACGCTAAGAACAAGCTAATATATACGGCAGCTCTAGGGGTTGCTTATTTAATATCACCATCAGCTATCGCTGATATTGTCCATAATGATGACGTTATCATTAATGGTGGCTCTCTGTGTACGGGCATGGATTGTGTGAATGGTGAAAACTTTGGTTTTGACACTGTTAGGCTTAAAGAGAACAATTTACGAGTTCATTTTGATGATACGAGTAACTCGGCAAGTTTTCCGTCTAATGATTGGCGCATTATCATTAACGACACAACAAATGGTGGTGCGAATCACTTTTCTGTTGAAGATACTACTGGTGTTAAAGTGCCTTTCAGAATTGAAGCTGGGGCTAAAAGTGATACCCTTGTTGTAGACTCTAGCTCGCGTGTTGGTATTGGTACTGCTAACCCTGTAGTGAAAGTCCATACGGTAGATGGTAATACTCCGACCTTGAGACTTGAACAAGACGGTAGCTCTGGGTTTACAGCTCAGACTTGGGACTTGGCTAGTAATGAAGCGAATTTCTTTATTCGAGATGTAACAAACTCTAGCGCATTACCGTTTAGAATTAAACCTGGTTCGCCTTCAGACTCAATTCATATTACTCCAGACTCAGTTGGTATCGGTACGTCTTCACCAAACACTTCAGCTGCGCTAGACATTAAAGCGTCTGGTAATAACTCCAGAGCAATTTTAGCTGATAAAGAAATTGCGATTATTAGAGACGGTGCGGGTGGTTTGTTAAGAGTTAAGAATGAAACGAGTGGGCAAACATGGAGAATTACGATGTTGGGTGATGACAGTTTGGCTATTAAAGATCAAACTTCAGGTGTTTCAAACGGAGCTCAAATTATCTTAAAGCCAGGGGGCCAAATAGAGTTAAGAGGCGATGTAGATGTTACGGGTAATCTTACTTGTAATGGTGGAAGTTGTTAGAGTTCATAAACGTAGTAATGAAAAAAGGCCAGTTTCACTGGCCTTTTTTCATTTAATGCGGGAGCAAATAGATTCAGCTGTCAAACCAATTCTTTCTAATAAATCACCTGTACTACCATGCTCGACAAAACGATCCGGTAGGCCTAAGTTTTTGACTTTAACTTGAATATCGCTGTTAAGGATAAATTCGTTAATAGCGCTTCCGGCTCCGCCCTGTATGGCGTTTTCTTCGATGGTAATAAATTGGTCGTGAGTTTCAGCCAGTTCTTTAATTAATGCTTCATCCAGCGGTTTTACGAAGCGCATGTCGGCAACAGTGGCGTTGATTTTTTCGGCGGCGTCGAGGGCGACTGCGACCATGGAACCGAAGGCTAGAATGGCGACTTTTTCACCTTGGCGTCTTACTTCACCTTTACCAATTTCAAATGGCGTAAAGGATTTTTCAGCTTGTATGCCTGAGCCCATGCCGCGTGGGTAACGAACGGCAACAGGACCTTCATATAAATAGCCGGTGTATAAGCATTGGCGGCATTCGTTTTCGTCGCTTGGCGCCATGATGACCATATTGGGAATGCAACGTAAATAGCTTAAGTCGAAAGCGCCGTTATGGGTTGCACCATCGCCGCCGACTAGACCACCACGATCTATGGCAAATAAAACATCAAGGTTTTGCAGCGCAACGTCATGGATCAGTTGGTCATAGCCTCGCTGTAGAAATGTCGAGTAAATTGCACAAATTGGCTTCAAACCTTCGCAGGCTAGACCTGCGGATACGGTCACGGCATGTTGTTCGGCGATGCCGACGTCGTAATAACGTTCTGGAAATTCTTTTGAGAAACGAATCAGATCGGAGCCTTCTCGCATGGCTGGCGTAATACCAACAACGCGTTCGTCTTTGGCGGCGATATCGCACATGAAGTCACCAAAAATGTTGGAGTAAGTTTTTGGTTTTACGCCTTTCGGTAACTCGCTGGTTTTTGGATCAAAAATCGGCACGCCATGGTATGCAATTGGGTCGTCTTCCGCGGGTGCGTAGCCTTTACCTTTACGCGTGACCACGTGTAAAAACTGCGGACCTTTTAACTCTTTAATGTTATTCAGCGTGCTGAGTAGCGTCGGAAGGTCATGACCATCGATCGGACCATTGTAGTTAAAGCCAAGCTCTTCAAATAGAGTCCCGGGTAATACCATGCCTTTCATGTGCTCTTCGGCACGACTGACAAATTCAGATAACGGCTTGATGCCATGGAGTGCTTTTTTGCCCGTTTCACGAACGCGCTGATAAAAACGACCGGCAAGCAGCTTGGCTAAATAGCGGTTCATGCCGCCGACGTTTTCGGAAATCGACATTTCGTTGTCGTTCAAGATAACAAGCAAGTTGGCGTCAGTATCGGCTGCGTGATTCATGGCTTCAAACGCCATGCCGCCCGTTAGAGCGCCATCACCAATGACTGCGACACATTGACGGTCTTCTCCGCGTTGCTTGGCGGCTAAAGCCATGCCTAAAGCAGCACTGATAGACGTACTGGAGTGTCCAACAGCAAAAGTGTCGTATTCAGACTCGGTGCGAACCGGGAAAGGGTGTAGGCCATCGGTTTGACGTATGGTGTGTAGCTGCTCTCGACGCTCGGTTAAGACTTTATGCGGGTAAGCTTGGTGACCTACGTCCCATACAATTCGGTCTTCCGGCGTCTCAAACATATAGTGCAGTGCCACCGTCAGCTCTACCGTTCCTAAGCCTGCTGCGAAGTGACCGCCACATTGACTGATCGTATTGATGAGGTATTGGCGAAGCTCATCCGCCACGTCAACCAGTTGACTTTTATCAAGTTTTCTTAGGTCGTGTGGGTTATTGATGTGCGTCAATAGTGGGTAAAGATCAGTGCTCATAGGTCTAGATAGATGCCATTAAGATTTTCGATGGACAATAAATTCAGCCAAATCGGCTAATAACTGCGTATTGTAGGGTAACTGAGCCAAAGCTTGTAGCGCTAATTGTAATAAATCGTCGAGTTTTTGACGTGATCCTTCAATACCGAGTAGCGCGGGATAAGTGTTTTTTTCTTTCTCAAGGTCAGAACCTTGTGGCTTACCCAGTGTTTCGGTGTCTGACTCAATGTCTAAAATATCGTCTTTGACTTGAAAAGCCAAGCCGATAGCATCGGCATAGTCGATCAATGCTTGGCGTTCGTTAGCTTTCAGCGGTCCGGCACTTAATGCACCCAGCAAGACGCTGGCTTTAATTAAGGCGCCCGTTTTCATGCGGTGCATGTTTTCCAACATCGGCAAGTCGATGACTTTTTGAGTCGACTCTAAATCAATCGCCTGTCCGCCGCCCATACCCAATGAGCCGCTAGCTTCGGCCAACACGCGAATCATTTCCAGCTGTTGTGGCTGAGCTTGTGAGCTGAATGTAAACGATGATAATTCTTGGAACGCTTGTGTGTGCAAGGCATCGCCTGCAAGAATGGCGGTGGCTTCATTAAACTGAATATGACAAGTCGGCTTGCCGCGACGCAAATCATCATCGTCCATGGCCGGCAAATCATCATGCACCAGCGAGTAGCAATGGATTAGCTCAACGGCTAGGGCTGGCGAGCTAAGATCGTGCTGATCGGCGCCTAAGGCCTCGCCAGTGGCGAAAACGAGGATCGGGCGAATACGCTTGCCGCCATTTAAAGCACCGTAGCGCATGGCTTGATGTAACGTATGCGGGACCGAGTCGCTTTGCGGTAGGCGTGCTTCGAGCAACTGTGCGACTTGCTCTTGCCATTGCTGCAAGTGTTGTTCAATGGTCATGGTCGTGGCTTACGCTTCGTCAGGAGCGTCGAAGTCTTGCTCTTGGTTATCTGCCAAATCACTGTCCACCAAGTCATTGTCCATTAAGATCGTAACTTTTTGTTCAGCTTCAGATAACAATTGCTGGCATTGTCGAGACAGCTTGACGCCTTTTTCAAAGACTTTTAGCGCATCTTCTAATGGTAACTCGCCAGACTCTAACTGTTCGACGATCGACTCTAATTCCGTGAGTTGAGTTTCAAAGTTAGTTTTGGAAGATTGTTTTGCAGGCACTTGTTTTGCAGACATAGGTCTTCACGAAGAATTCATTAAGGCTTGCTATTGTCCTATATTGTGGCTTAAAAGAAAAGCAACTCGCCCTGATGATGCATAAAGCTTGTTGAGTTGCGGCTAACCCTTTCCTTAGCTACTATGAACTGATTGCGACTAGAAAAATTATCACCATCAACAACTTAGACTCTTAATGGAATAAAAATTTGGGAATGAACACCAGCCGATATCAGATTAGTGATGACAATGGTCAGAAAGCATTGAAGCTTTGTGGCGATTGGACGATTCGGCATGATGGTAGAGATGCCGAAGCTATTCTGGATTATTACAGGCAGACTCCTTTTATTTTGGTTGATGGCGGCGCTATTACTAGTTGGGATAGTTCGCTGATCAGCTTGCTATTACGGCTGGATAATTTGGGCAAGGAACAAACACAGGATCTGAACTTTCAGTCCTTGCCAAATGGTGCTTTGGAATTAGTTGAGTTAGCTAATAAGGTACCGGAGCGTCAAGGCGCAGGCAAAGAAAAGACGCAGCCAACATTACTCGCACACATCGGGGATAAGGTTTTAACCGATTATCGTGAAGCCTTAGGTTTTTTCTTCTTTCTGGGAGAGAGCGTTAAAAGTTTTTATCGCCTCATCAGGGGGCGCGCAAGGTTCCGCGCTCGGGACCTTAGAGAGATTCTTTCTGACACAGGCCCCGAAGCCTTACCCATTGTCACGCTGATTAGCGTTCTCATCGGCATCATTCTAGCGTTTGTCGGCGCGGTGCAGTTAAAGCAGTTTGGTGCGGAAGTGTATGTGGCCGATTTGGTAGGAATTGCCATGGTGCGCGAAATGGGGTGCATGATGACCGGCATCATTATGGCGGGACGGACTGGCGCTGCCTTTGCTGCTCGAATCGGCACTATGCAGGTCAATGAGGAAATTGATGCCTATAAGACCTTGGGTATCTCACCCATGGACTTTATCGTGTTACCACGAATTCTAGCGCTGATTATCATGATGCCGCTACTTTGCCTTTACGCCAATGTGCTGGGTATTTTAGGCGGCGCCATGATCAGTATCGGAGCAATGGGCTTGAGTTTTACCGAATACTGGACACAAACGGTTAATGCCATTGATATGACGGATATTAGCTTAGGGCTGATTAAAGCGTTTATCTTTGGCATTGTTATTGCGATAACTGGCTGTATGAATGGAATGTTATCGGGCCGAAGCGCTTCGGCTGTAGGCGATGCGGCGACTTCGGCTGTGGTCGCTGGGGTGGTGTTCATTATTGTTATTGATGGATTATTCGCCATCGTTACCAGCTTGTTAGGAATCTAGTCATGGCCGATAAGTCGTTAAATAACAGCATTATCAAGGCAGATAACTTGGCCATGGCCTATGGCGACTATGTAGTGCAGAAGAACCTAACGTTCGATATAAAGCCGCAAGATATTTTTATCATCATGGGCGGCAGTGGTTGCGGTAAAAGTACTTTATTGAAGCATTTTATAGGCTTAAAGCAGCCAGCAGAAGGGCGTGTGCTATTTCACTCAGACCCTGGGCAGGCACAGCTGGACTCTGATTACATCGACTTTTGGCAGTGCGCCGATAGTCAGCGACAACAATTAATGCAGCGATGCGGCGTTTTATACCAAAGTGGCGCCTTATGGAGCTCAATGACACTGGCGGAAAATATTGCTCTGCCACTCGGCGAGTTCACGGATTTGTCGGAAAAGGATATTTTGCACTTGGCGTCTCTTAAGCTGGCTTTGGTTGGGCTGAATGGTTTTGAGGATTATTACCCTGCTGAAATCAGTGGTGGTATGCGCAAGCGCGCCGGTTTAGCCAGAGCATTAGCACTGGAGCCGGATATTTTATTTTTAGACGAGCCTTCAGCGGGGCTCGATCCGATTAGCGCTCGACTGTTGGATGATCTGATATTACAGTTAAGAGATAACTTGGGCTGCACTTTGGTGGTGGTAACACACGAGTTAGCCAGCATTTTTACGATTGGTAATAATTCGGTGTTTTTAGACGCGGAGACAAAAACCATGTTAACCACCGGCGATCCCAACGAATTAGTGAAGCATTCTGAGCACGAAACGGTTAGACGGTTTTTAACTCGCGGTGAGGGTGAGTAAAGGTAAGGAATAACAAACGATGAGTAATAAATCACAATCCACAGCTATTGGCGGCTTTGTTTTAGGAGCCATCGTGTTGCTGGTTGGAGCCATTTTGTTCTTTGCAAAAGCACGGTTCAATGAGCCTGTGAACCATTTTGTAATGTTTTTTGATGGTTCTTTAGCGGGGTTGGATGAAGGCTCTCCAGTGGTGTTCAAAGGCGTTAAAGTCGGCTCAGTGAAGAAGATCGAAGTCGTTTCTGATCGTGAAAGTTTGGATATTTACACCCCAGTTTACGTCAATATTTACCCTGATAGCTTCAAAGGCTTAAATGGGCATGCCGGCGAAGAGGACATGAAGGACATCACCAATCGTATTGTCGAGAAGGGGTTAAAGGGGACATTAGAAACTCAAAGTTTGGTCACCGGTAAGATGAGAATTGCTTTAGAGTTTCGTCCGGAAGTCCCTATCAAAAGACGGGGTATTATTCAGGACGTGACTGAGTTTCCAACAGCTCCGAGCGCCTTAAGTGTCTTCGCGGACGAGGTATCAAAGTTACCGCTGGCTGATATCGCGGAAAATATGAATACCTTGCTGGAGAATGCTAATACCCTGATTACCAGCACCGATTTAAATAGCAGCCTGACGAACTTAAATGAAACCATCAATCGCTATCGTGAGGTCGCCGATACGTTCAATAATGAAATCAAGCCGGTGGCTATTGAGTTCAAGCAGACTATGGATGAATACGAAAAGTTTGCTAAGAATCTCAATGATACCGTTCCAAAGCTCGTTACTAGTATGGAGCAGCGTTTTGAGGGCTTGGAGAAGGTATTAACGGAGACCCAACAATTAGTCGCTTCGGTTGAGCACACTTATGGTCAAGACTCAGAGGTCCAGTTCCAGCTCAATCAAACCTTAGAAGAATTGTCCAAAGCTGCTCACTCTATACGTTTATTGACGGATTACTTAGAGCGTCATCCAGAAGCATTGATTTATGGTAAGGATAAGCAATGAAATATTTACTGATTAGTTTGACGGCATCAGCGTTACTGCTGGTAAGTGCTTGCTCAACGCGCTCACCCAGCTCCAACTTTTATTTGTTGGAAAATGAACTGAGCCAAACTGAGAGAACAGGTAACCTTCGAGTTGGCCTAGGCCCAGTCAGTGTTGCTGATTATTTACATAAACCGCAAATTGCTATTCGGACTAATACCAGCCAAATTATATTTTCTGAGTTTGACCGTTGGGCGTCTGACCTAAGGGGATTGATTATCAGTTCATTGCAGTACGATTTGGCGAATCAATTAAATACCGACGATGTATTCGAATACCCGTGGCGTAAATCGGATCAAGTTGATTATGCTATTCAGTTGGATATTAAGCGCTTTGATGCCAGTTTTGATGAGTCATCAGCTTATTTAGAGGCGAAGATGGTGTTGACGAGTCCGCAGGGGCCGTCCATTGCCCGTGCTTTTGCGATTACCGAAAGCTTGAGCGGCAATAATTATGCCGCTGTGGTGTCTGCTGAACGTCGTTTGCTACAGCAGCTCGCAAAACAAATAGCCGAAATCGTCCAACAGCAATAGTCTTGCTTTTTTGCGTAAAGCACCCATTTTAGGCTAATAGCTATCGCATTAGCCTTTAAATCCCGTTAAAATCACTGGCTTGTGAAATGAACTTGCCTGTTCTTACTAGGATTGGCGACAAGCCTGTGGCTTGATTGAATCAACTTGATACTGTGTGAGCAATTCCAATATGTCTGAGACTAACTCAACGGAAAAAACCACTGAAAATTCAACACCAACGAACTTTATCCGTAATAAGATCAACCAAGATCTGGCCGACGGTAAAAACGATGGTCGTGTGCATACGCGTTTTCCACCCGAGCCGAATGGCTATTTGCACGTGGGACACGCCAAATCAATTTGTTTAAATTTCGGAATTGCTGAAGACTACCAAGCGCCATGTAACTTGCGTTTTGACGACACGAATCCCGCGAAAGAAAGCGAAGAGTTCGCTCGCTCCATCGAAGATGATGTTCGTTGGCTAGGCTTTGAGTGGGATGGTGACGTGCGCCACTCATCAGATTACTTTGATGACTTGTATCAGTTTGCTGAAGAGTTGATCAGTAAAGACTTGGCTTACGTTGATGAGCAGCCGGCTGATGATATTGCAAAGAACCGAGGAAACTTCCAAACGCCAGGGAAGAATAGCCCTTATCGTGAGCGTCCTTCGAAGGAAAGTTTAGAGCAGTTCCGTAAGATGAAAGCGGGCGAGTACGCCGATGGGCAGATGGTATTACGCGCTAAAATTGATATGGCGCATCCTAATATGCTGATGCGTGACCCTGTTTTGTACCGTATTCGTCGTTTACACCATATTCGCACGGGTGATAAGTGGTGCATTTACCCGATGTATGACTTTACTCACTGTATTTCTGATGCAATTGAAAACATTACGCACTCTCTTTGTACCTTGGAGTTTGAAGTCAACCGTCCGTTATACGACTGGGTATTGGACCATATTGATGCGCCTGCACGCCCACAGCAAATTGAGTTTTCGCGCTTAAACTTGGCTTACACCATTAC
>Ga0208203_1001065_pt1 | contig 11194 bp, 8 predicted proteins | sample DeeseametaMP2914_FD_184167 | JGI IMG/M metagenome (GOLD analysis project Ga0208203, IMG submission 184167) | Marine microbial communities from the Deep Atlantic Ocean - MP2914 (SPAdes) | ecosystem: Environmental > Aquatic > Marine > Oceanic | place: West of Santa Cruz de la Palma, Atlantic Ocean...
TACTCAGTTGGCGTTTCGTCATGCGAAACTTCCTATTTAAAATTAGAAAAAGCGGCATGAACACCCGCCAAGCCATTGTTATTGGCGCCACCAAAACTGGGTATAGCTTAGCGCATCAAATTGTTGATAACGAACAGCTGGGCATTAATTTTCAAGGCATGTTTGATGATCGCGCCGAAGATAGGCTGCCACACAAGTTCAAAAACCAAGTACTTGGTGGTATTGAAGATGCCATTGAAATGGCGCGAGCGAATAAAGTGGACTACATCTATATTGCCCTTCCTATGAGTGCGGAAAATCGCATCCGCGACATTTTAGAAAAGTGCGCAGACACCACCGCAAACGTCTATATTATCCCTAACTTCTTTATTTATAATTTGATGAACGCGCGATGGCAAAGTATTGGTTCAGTGCAGGCGCTTAGTGTTTACGATACCCCGTTTCAAGGGGCCAGCGACCTTCTCAAGCGCGCTGAAGATATTGTACTCAGTAGCATTATTTTGCTTATGCTGACATTACCTATGCTATGTATTGCCGCAGCGGTCAAGCTCACCTCTCCCGGCCCCGTCATTTTCAAACAAAAACGTTATGGTTTAGATGGTAAGCAAATTCTTGTTTATAAGTTCCGCTCAATGAAGGTACAGGATAATGGCCCCGTGGTGAAGCAAGCCACCAAGAACGACCCAAGAATTACTAAACTCGGTGCTTTTTTACGTCGAACTTCGTTAGACGAACTGCCTCAGTTTATTAATGTCTTACAGGGGAGAATGTCAATTGTGGGCCCCCGCCCCCATGCTGTTGCGCACAATGAAGAATATCGTAAGCTGATTAAAGGCTATATGCTTCGTCATAAAGTACGCCCCGGCATTACCGGCTGGGCGCAAGTTAATGGGTTGCGCGGTGAGACGGAAACCATAAACAAAATGGTGAAGCGTGTGGAATACGACCTTGATTATATTCATCGCTGGTCTGTATGGTTAGATTTGAAAATTATTTTCATGACAGTGTTCAATGGGTTCATTAACAAGAACGCGTATTAGTCGCTTTTTTCAGGTGCAACCATTCACATCAGGAGAGCATTTACCGCTCTCCTTTTTTATTCGAATTTAACCGTTTTTTCTTGCCGATTTGCCCATACTATTGCTACAAAGTAATCACTTAATGTATGTTTTTACACTTTCAATCAATAAAGCATTGACGACCTGTCGTAAGACATTTAACGTTGGCGTTGATTTAATAAAAAACTGGACACTATGAGCGACGATAATCCTCACTCTACCAACGGCTCCTCAGGCAAAAGTTGGTTAGATAAACTCAAGCTTTCAATCTCTGGCGAGCCGAAAAGTAAAGAAGAACTGGTGGAAGTTATCTCTGAAGCCGAGCGTAGCGAAATTATTGACCCGCAAACACGGGAAATGATTGAAGGCGTGATAGGTGTTAACGAGATGCGTGTGCGCGATATTATGATCCCGCGGGCACAAATGACCACTATTGATGTCGAGCAAGACGTAGAAGCCTTTCTTCCCGTGATGTTGGAATCTGCCCACTCACGTTTCCCTGTTATTAGCGAAGACAAAGACCATATCGAAGGCATTTTGCTAGCGAAAGATTTGCTTAGCTATGCGTTTAATGCTGAACGGGAATTTAATTTGCGCGATGTGTTGCGCCCTGCGGTTATTGTGCCTGAAAGCAAGCGTGTTGATGTGCTTTTGAAAGAATTCCGCCAACAACGCTATCACATGGCCATTGTGGTCGATGAATACGGCGGTGTGTCAGGCTTAGTGACGATTGAAGATATTCTTGAGATTATCGTAGGTGAAATCGAAGATGAATTTGATACCGAGGAAAGCGGTACCGATGATATTCGCCCGTTGAACAAATCGACCTATTCGGTGAAAGCGCTCACGCCCGTGGACGAATTTAACTCCTTCTTTGAAACCAGCTTCAGTGAAGAAGAAGCCGATACTATTGGTGGTATTGTGCTCAAGGCATTTGGCCATATGCCAGAAACCAATGATGAAGTCACCATTGGCGATATTCAGTTTAAAGTGACAAACTCAGATAAGCGTCGTCTTATTCAACTGAAAGTCTCAGTCCCTTCTTTGGAGTAATTCTTCTGAAGACATTACTCGCGTATTTGTTGCTAGCCATTTGCGGTGCAAGCCTTACATTAGCGTTTGCACCTTTTAGTATATGGCCCCTAGTGATTCCCGTATTGGCCTTGGCTATTCGCCAAATTGCCAAACTTCGCCACAGAGCTTTCTTAGCTGGCTGGGTGTTTGGCATGGGCTGGTTTGGTGCGGGAATTAGTTGGGTACATGTCAGTATTGCCGATTTTGGTGGCCTACCGCTGGTAGGGTCACTAGCTATCATGGCGTTGCTTTGCGGTTACTTGTCATTATTCCCTGCATTGGCCTTTAGCCTCACTTCCCGCTTTTTCACGGTGAACTTGTGGCCATTAGCGCTCCCGTTTTTCTGGTGTTTAAGTGAATGGTTGCGTAGTTGGTTGTTGACTGGTTTTCCTTGGCTGTCCTTAGGCTACAGTCAAATTGACAGCCCCTTATCGGGTTGGGCGCCTATTATTGGTGAAACAGGGTTGACGGCCCTGTTACTTATTGCCGCTTCTCTTCTTGCTTGTAATGGGTTTAAGCGAGCGACCCTCTATGGCGGATTAATATCACTGGCCATTTACGTTAGTGGCTGGTTGGCTTTACAGCATGCTTGGGTTTCGCCAAAACAGACTTACTCTGTCGCCATGGTACAAGGTAATATTCCACAATCCTTACGCTGGGTGCCTGAGCAAGATCAACCCACCATGGATAAGTACTTACACCTTACCGAGCCGCTTTGGAATAGCGATTTAATTATATGGCCAGAGGCCGCTGTGCCAAAATTAGAGCCGCTGGCACAGCCCTATTTGGCTAGGGTTAATGAACGTGCATTTAACGAAAATACCGCGCTAATTACAGGCATCGTTAACTTTAATTGGGAAACCCAAGAAGCGTGGAACAATTTAATTGTTTTGGGTAAACGCACGCCTACGGCGACACTTCCTGATTACCAGTACTTTCATAACAATCGCTTTGCAAAACACCATCTGTTACCTGTGGGTGAATTTGTTCCTTTTGAAGACTGGTTGCGCCCTCTTGCGCCCTTGTTTGATTTACCTATGTCTTCGTTTGCTAGAGGGGCGTATCAACAAGCTAATTTAGAGGCAAATGGCATTCACTTAGCCCCTGCAATTTGCTTTGAAATTGCCTTTCCTCGCCAAGTGGCAGCAAACCTTTATGCTAATACGGATATGATTATTACTGTCAGTAATGACGCCTGGTTCGGTCGTTCTCACGGCCCTGCCCAGCATTTAGAAATAGCCCGTATGCGCGCCCTAGAGTTCGGGCGGCCAGTCTTACGGGCTACCAATAACGGTATTTCTGCGTTTATTGATGCGAAAGGACAAATTACCGCCCGCTTACCTCAATTTGAAGCGGGTAGCCTAACGGCACCGGTCACGGCAACCGAAGGGCTTACTCCCTATCGTCAACTTGGCGACCTCCCTATGGGGATATTATTAACGCTATTGCTCATCGTTAGCATCACCAGCAAAAAGCACAGACGTTTATTTAGCTAGTTCAGCGGTTTGACTCGCAAGGTGAACAGGTAATGACGCAACAAAAAAGCGGAAATGACAGGGTCATTTCCGCTTTTATCCATGCAAATGAGCACTCTCTTTGTATTACGCGCCCGCCGCTTGAATAGCCGTAAGTGCAATGGTAAAGACGATATCATCAACTAAAGCGCCACGGCTTAGGTCATTAACCGGCTTTCTCATACCTTGTAGCATGGGCCCTATGCAAACAAGATCAAAGCTTCGCTGAACAGCCTTATACGTGGTGTTACCCGTATTTAAGTCTGGGAATACAAACACATTGGCCTTGCCCGCCACGGGGCTATTTGGCGCTTTACTACGCCCCACACTTTCAATGGCAGCAGCGTCATACTGAAGCGGCCCGTCAATAAGTAAATCAGGGCGTAGCGACTGTGCAATTTTAGTGGCTTCTCTTACCTTTTCTACGTCAGAGCCTGCACCTGAGTCGCCAGTACTGTAACTGATCATGGCCACCCGTGGCTCGATGCCGAACATCTCTGCCGATGTAGCAGATTGTATTGCAATATCGGCCAACTGCTGTGCATTAGGATCGGGGTTGATGGCGCAGTCGCCGTAAACCAGAACTTGGTCTGGTAATAACATAAAAAACACTGAAGACACTAGCGACGCATTTTCAGCGGTTTTGATAAGCTGCAAAGCGGGGCGAATCGTATTCGCAGTGGTGTTGACCGCACCGCTGACTAATCCATCGACATCGTCGTGTTGAAGCATCATTGTGCCTAAGGTGACATTGTCTTGCAGCAGTTCATTAGCAACCACATCGGTAACGCCTTTGTGACCTCTTAGCGCGACCAATCCTTCCACGTACTGCCCGCGAATAGCTGAAGGTGAGAGAATTTCCACCCCTTCACCCAGGGAAACACCTTGTTGTGCTGCCACCCTTTGAATTTCGGCTTCTTCACCTAAAAGTACTGGCCGTGCCAAACCACGCTTTGCACATATCGCAGCAGCTACCACTGTTCTTGGTTCATTACCCTCGGGTAAAACAATGCGCTTATTCACTTGTCGAGCACGATTCGTGAGATAAAAACGAAAGGCAGAAGGAGAAAGCTTTTTCTGACGAGACACTTTTTCTGTTAGCGAGGTAACCCAGCTAGCGTCTAAACTTTCTGCGGTGTGCACCATGACTTTTTCGATACGTAAGCTATCATCAACAGGGACTTCTTGATTAAACGCATGCAAGCCTTGTGCAGTTTGCCAGGTATTAGTATTCACCGACATCACTGGTAACCCGGTTTCCATAGCTTGGTTACAGAGTTTTTGAATATTCTCATCAATACTATAACCGCCGGTTAGCAATAGTGCGCCTAACTTGGTGCCATTAAGCGCCGCTAAGCAACAAGAAACGAACACATCGCTTCTATCTCCAGACAGTACCAGTAGCGCCCCGGGCTTAAGCGCATGTGTCATATTGTGAATTTCTCTCGCACAAAACGTCACACTGCTTAGACGGCGAGAGGCAATATCCCCTTCGTTTATTAACTGAGCGTCGAGGTGTTTCGCCACATCAATAGCGCGAGGCGACACTAAATCAGCATTCCAATCAACACTGCCCAAAAAGGCTAAACCTTTAGAGAAAATAGGCAATGAACGAAGCGCTTCACATCTTTCTTCATCGTGCTCAGGCGCGTCTATTGCACCAATATCAGCGCGAAGCCTTCCATGCTCATCTAATGGTGCATTCACTTTATTGAAAATGCAGCCTACCACTTTCTTACTTTTGTGGCCGCCATAGGTGTCCACCACAATTTCAAGACGATGGTTAATATCCACGGGGTTTTCATTGCCTGGTACGCACACAAATACGATATCGGCGTCTAGCGCACGACTAATTTCTAAGTTCAATCGCTCTGCATAAGGGTGGTGGCGAGTGGTCACTAGCCCTTCAATCACCGTGACCGCGTCACTTTGCTGATGCTGTTCGAATCGCTCAATAATCTCTTCAAGCAATTCATCAGTATTGTCGCTACTGATCATCTGTTCCACATAGCCTAATTCAAATGGCTTTATTGGCTTTACACTGCAGTGGTGACTAATGATGGTTGTAGAGCGCTCTTCACCATTATCACCTCTTCGTGGTTGGGCTAGTGGCTTGAAAAAATTAATCTTGATGGCTTGTTCTTCTAAAGCGCGAACTAACCCCATGCTAACCGTAGTAAGACCCACACTGGTACCTACTGGAATTAACATAATTCTGCGTGACATATAAACTCCTGGTAAATTAGGCGAAGGTTGCGGCTTCAGCAGCAATCACCCACTCTTCGTTAGTGGGTACGACAAAAACACGCTTATTGGATGAATCAGACGCGATATCGCCGCCTTTACCAAACCGTGCCTGTAGATTTCTGTCGGTATCAATATCTACACCTAAATGAGAAAAATAACCCATAGTGGTCTCACGAATAAGGGACGAGTTTTCCCCAATGCCGCCAGTAAATACGATGGCGTCTAGTGATGGCACCGCAATCATGTACCCGCTAATATATTTGGCTAGCCTATAACAGAACATTTCAATGGCTAATTTCGCCCCCTCATGCCCTTCAATTGCAGCATCTTCTAATGTTCGACAATCGTTGCTTAACTCCGAAATGCCTAACAAACCCGACGACTTGTTCAGCAAATCATTAATTTCATCTGCCGTTTTGCCCAGTTTATTTTGCAGTGTTCCGGGTAGGCTTGGGTCTAAATCACCGCTTCGGGTCCCCATAATGAGCCCTTCTAACGGAGTAAAACCAAGGCTGGTATCAACGGCAACCCCCTGCTCTATGGCTGTCACACTGCAACCATTACCCAAATGAGCACTAATAATACTGGTTTGTGCCACTGGCTTATCTAGCAGCGCAGCCGTACTGTCTAAAATAAACTTGTGACTGGTGCCGTGGAAGCCATAGCGTCGAATGCCGTGATCGCGATACAACGCTTTCGGAAGCGCATAAAGATACGCCTTTTCAGGCATCTTTTGAAAAAAGGAGGTATCGAAAACCACCACATGAGGCAAATCTGGGTAGGCTTCTTGCGCCGTTGTAATACCTTTTAAATTCGCCATATTATGCAAAGGTGCCATACTGGCGTACTTTTCAACGTCAGCGAGTACACTGTCGTCCACCAATGCGGCTTGCTTGAAACGCTCACCACCGTGAACGACGCGATGTCCAACTGCAATGGGCGCGACCCCAGTATCGGTAATCACCGTTTGAATCGCATTCAGTGCTTCTGTATGGCCGGCATTAGGCGACAATTGCACTTTATTTTTACTGCCATTATGTTTGAAAGTGAGACTAGCATCGCTATTTCCTAAACTTTCCGCTATCCCTGATAATCCTGCTTCACCGGTATCTGCATCTATGATGGCAAATTTAACCGATGAGCTCCCACAATTTAAAACAACGACGTCTCTTTTCATTCGATCACTTTAAGGTATGAAGTTAACAATACAAACACGGATAAGTGAAACAATTTTGGGCATTTTCACTTAGTAAACAATAGTTTTAATTGTAGCTTAAATATCATGAAAACAACATCTTAAATGAAAGTAATTCTCAACAACCGGGTTAATAATTACTCCTTTCACTGAAAGAAAAATAACGATGACAAAAAAATTTTAATTTTTTTGCTATTTCTTCTTGAAAAGCCATTTCCTCACCCTATATATGAATTGTCGGCGCTGAAAGGTCAGGTCGACAGAAATGCCGCCGAAGTATCGGGGCACAATTTTTTTAAACATATTGCTTTATATTGAGGATATGACTATGCGTACTATCGATCTATCTCCACTTTACCGTTCATTTATTGGTTCAGACCACCTAGCTTCATTAATTGATGCTGCGTCTCGTGCTGAAAAACAAAGCACTTACCCTCCGTATAACATCGAACTTCTAGACGATGATAAATATCGTGTCACTATGGCCGTTGCTGGCTTCAGCAAAGAGGATGTCACCATAGAAGTTCAGGAAAATACGTTAACGATTACGGGTAAAAAGGCCACTGAAGATAAGGAAGCCACTGAACGTAAGTTTTTACATAAAGGTATTTCAGAGCGTAACTTCGAACGTAAGTTCCAGTTGGGCGACCATGTAAAAGTACTTGCGGCCGACATGGAAAATGGCTTATTACACATCGATATGGAGCGTGTCATTCCAGAAGCGAAGAAACCAAGACAAATTGAAATTGGTTCAAGGTTGCTTGAAAACAACTAATTGATCTTCATGTTCCCTGGTTTTTGACGGCGCCTTATGGCGCCGTTTTTTGTCTTTCCCGATTGATTAGAGTAAACCTTTCAGCTTCGCTAGCCCATAAGCGTTGCAGGTTGACGCATCTTTTATTTCACCGCCGACCACTTTTTCATGAAATTTTTGTAGAGGCATGGGTACGATTTTTAAATCTTCCTCTTCAACATCTAGCGATTGCTTACCTTGGGTCAGACCTTTTGCCAAATAAATATGGTAGCCCTGATTACAAAAACCGTAGGCAAGATATTGAAACCCCACATAGATCATTTCATCGGCAAGCATTCCCGTTTCTTCCTTAAGCTCACCTTTCGCTAATTCACAGGGATCGGCATTTGGGTCGTCTTCCCAAGCCCCTTGAGGTAATTCGAGTTGGCGAGAGCCTATGGTATAGCGATATTGTTCAACAAGATAAATGGTATCCTTGTGTACCGGTAAGATAATGGCAAAATCAGGCTTTTCCACCACGCCGTAAAGGCCTTCTTTGCCGCTCGTTCTGACTATTTTATCTTCTCTAACGGTTAGCCATTTATTCTTGTAAACGGTGCGAGACGCTAATGTTTCAATGTCCTTTTTCATTGCTTTACTCTTCACGTTTAAATAAGACCAGTGTAAAGACGCAAAACCGTATAAACAATGCGTAAAGGCAACAATATTCAGTTAATAACACGTTGCCCCGACGCTGCCCCATTTTTTCTTTGGCTTGTGCAAATAGCAAGGCTTGCGACAATGCCCGTTTAGCATCCGGGGCATTGACTAGCATGGTCAGTGCGTTGGTGGCATTTAACGCGCGTTTATTCAGGTTACTGTAATAGGTAAAGGCGTGCTTCCCATTCGCCTCGTCTACTTGCTTTCTCACTTCAGCCTTTTCGTTTAATAGCGCCAATACCGGTGAAAGAATGACGCTAATCGACGGTGACTCCGACCAGTCTGAGTCCATTATGCTGTTGACTTTTTCAACCGCTGCGTCGGCTTTCTTTCTCTGACTTATCACTTTGTTTCTAGATGCGTCACTTGGATTACCTAAAAAACCTGCCGTTAATCCCCGTTCAACAGCATGATGATGAGCCACTCGCTCTACAGCCGTAATAATTGTCACTAGTTTAATGTCTCGATTAGCAGAAGATAAAACGTCTCTAGAGGCGCTTATGTCTTTGTACGCGAGGAACATAATTGATATGAACAAGCAGGCTGTACCTAAAATGGTAAGCTGTAACACCGAAAGTTTTTTCAACGCCATAACGAATGACAGCCTCTTTGTAGATAGGGGTAACGGGTTATTTCATTTAATCAACACCATGTTGGCAATACAGGAAACGCATCAGGTTATTGCTAAATAACACATACACTTTCAAAAAGTAGCCTATTATCGGTGTATTTCACATCTATCAATTAGTTTAAGGCTTGCGACATTGCAAGGCGTTGCACAGATATTTTTGGAGATAAAGAGGGGCTTAACAATGAATGAGAAATCAAGCTATCACGGGCACAAGGGATGCCGTGAAGACGGAGTGAAACCAGTGGCCTGAGCCACTGGCATACGGTTTGTCAGATGTATTCAACTTCTATGATTTCGACTTCAACAGTGCCAGCGGGCGTTTGAATAGTCACCATGTCATCAAGTTCTTTACCTATTAAACCGCGAGCGATAGGAGAGTTAACCGAAATAAGGTTATTTTTAATATCTGCTTCGTCATCACCCACAATGCGATACGTCGTTTCTTCATCAGTATCTACATTTAAAATGGTTACGGTAGTACCAAAAATGACTTTACCTGTATTTTCCATTTTTGTGACATCGATAATTTGGGCGTTAGAAAGCTTTCCTTCGATATCTTGGATACGGCCTTCACAAAAGCTTTGTTGTTCACGCGCAGCGTGATACTCAGCATTTTCTTTTAAATCGCCATGCTCACGGGCTTCGGCAATAGCCTCGATAATCCGTGGGCGTGTTTTAGTTTTAAGCTCATTTAGTTCGTCACGCAGCATTTGAGCGCCACGCGCTGTCATTGGATACTGACTCATGAATACAGTCTCGTCTAGCTAGTTAATTTTAAACAGAAAAGTGCGCCTTCTGGCGCACTTTTATTCATTCACATAAATGTCATATAAATAGGATACCGCGTATCCCTTGTTATGTCATTAGTGTTCGAGTCTTGCGTGAAGCTCTTGTACAGACGCGACTTTATTACGGTCATCGGCCGATTTCGCACGAATAGTGGCAAATGCCGCATTCATGGTAGTGGTATAAGTCACCTTATTCACAAGTGCTTCGCGACGAATATAGACAGAATCCGTAATGGCTTGTCGACCTTCTGTGGTGTTAATCAAATAGGCATATTCACCATTTTTGATAGCATCAACAATGTTTGGGCGGCCTTCAGACAGCTTATTCACTACCGTGCTTTCAATGCCGGCTTCATGAAGTGTCGCTGCCGTTCCGCGGGTAGCTTCAATACTAAAGCCAGCTTCGGTTAGCGCCTTCGCCAAACCAAGGATTTTACTCTTGTCTGTATCACGTACAGAGATGAGAGCCTTTCCTGCCTTGGGTAACGGTGCGCCTGCACCTAAGTTAGCTTTCGCATACGCTTCCTCGAAAGTATCACCCACGCCCATTACTTCACCTGTAGAGCGCATCTCTGGGCCCAATAGTGGATCGACACCTTGGAACTTAGCAAAAGGAAGTACAACTTCTTTTACCGAGTAGAAAGGAGGGATAATTTCTTCAGTAACACCCTGTTCAGCCAGTGTCACACCAGCCATGGCACGTGCTGCAACTTTGGCGAGTGGAACACCTGTCGCTTTCGATACGAAAGGCACAGTACGCGCTGCACGCGGGTTTACCTCGATGAGGTAGACTTCGCCGTCTTTAATCGCAAACTGGGTATTCATCAAACCCACCACCCCAAGTTCGAGTGCCATGGCACGTACTTGCTCGCGCATAACATCTTGAATATCTTTAGACAGTGAATGTGGTGGTAATGAGCATGCCGAGTCACCTGAGTGAACACCTGCTTGTTCAATGTGTTCCATGATACCGCCAATCACCACCTCTTTGCCGTCGCAGATGGCATCGATATCAACTTCAATTGCGTCATCCAAGAAACGGTCTAACAAAACAGGGGCGTCATTAGACACTTTCACCGCTTCATTCAGGTAACGCTTAAGGTCTTTAATGTCGTAAACAATTTCCATTGCGCGACCACCAAGAACGTAACTTGGGCGCACAACCAGAGGGAATCCAATCTCTTCAGCCATGGCTAGGGCTTGCTCGACGTTGGTAACTGTCGCATTCGCAGGC
>Ga0208203_1001068_pt1 | contig 11191 bp, 10 predicted proteins | sample DeeseametaMP2914_FD_184167 | JGI IMG/M metagenome (GOLD analysis project Ga0208203, IMG submission 184167) | Marine microbial communities from the Deep Atlantic Ocean - MP2914 (SPAdes) | ecosystem: Environmental > Aquatic > Marine > Oceanic | place: West of Santa Cruz de la Palma, Atlantic Ocean...
GATACAATTGATGAAAGTTTAAAGAAGTATATTCGTGGCGTCTTTAAACTTGATTCCAATCTTTTAACGTTACTAAGCTTAGATAAAATTTTAGATATTAAAATCCAAGGATAGGTGAACAATGGCAACAGCAAAGAAAATGAATGAGAACTTTAATGTAAACGTCCCCTTTGACAAGATGATTGACTTGGCACCGACCAATATGATGCTTGCCGACCCGTCGGGTATTTTACTTTATATGAATACAAATAGTTTCAATACACTAAAAGGTTTGGAGCAATATCTTCCTGATAAGGTTGAAAACTTAGTCGGAAAATCTATTGATTGGTTTCATGAAAGTCCTGAGCATCAAAAGAAAATTATTGCTAACCCAAAGAACTTACCTCACCGTGCGACAATTAGTGTCGGACCTGAAAAGCTTGATCTTTTAGTTAGCGCCGTTATGGATAGTGAGGGGAATTATCAAGGCCCCATGGTGACATGGGATGTGGTAACGAAGAAGTTAGAGACTGAAGAGGCGATGGCCCGTGCTGAGTCTATGGTTGAAAAATCTCCTCTCAACACAATGATGTGTGATCCTACTGGAACGATCTTGATGTTAAACGAACAATCAAGAAAAACACTGCTCACACTCCAACAGTATCTACCTACAGAGGTCGACAAAATTGTTGGGCAAAAAGTAGATATTTTCCACAAAGACCCTGAACATCAAAGGCGTATTATTGGAAATCCTGCCAATTTACCTCACAAGGCCATTATTGAAGTTGGACCAGAGAAGCTATTGTTAAATGTATCTGCGGTAAATCGTGATAATGGTGACTATCTTGGTGCCATGGTAAATTGGGAAGTTGTCTCAACTAAAGTTGAACTCGTAGAAGCTCTTAAAAAGTCTGGATCTGAGCTTAATCAAAATGCAAATATCCTTGAAGATGTTTCCAATAGTCTTAGTTCTAGTGCTGAAGAGACGAGTGCTCAAGCGAATACGGCAAGTGCGGCTAGCGAGGAAGTTAATGCTGGCGTTCAGACAGTTGCAGCGAATATGGAAGAAATGGTCGCAGCTATTAAAGAGATTACGAAGACAACGAATGAGTCCTCAGAGCTTTCAAGTGCCGCTATGAAAATGGCCATGTCAACAGATGAGATCATCGGTAAACTTGGTGAGTCTTCAACAGATATTGGAAATGTCATTAAGGTGATCTCTTCTATTGCTCAACAAACGAATCTACTCGCTTTGAATGCAACGATTGAGGCTGCTCGTGCAGGAGAAGCAGGTAAGGGTTTTGCTGTTGTTGCCAATGAGGTTAAAGAACTTGCTAAGCAAACTGGTACGGCCACTCAAGATATCACAAAGAGAATTGAAAATATTCAAACTGACGCTCATAGTGCAGTTGAAGCGATCGGGCAAATCAAAGATGCCATTGATAAAATGAATGGATATGCCGGAAATATCGCTGCATCTGTAGAAGAGCAGGCGGCAACGACCAATGAAGTAACAAGAATTGTGACGGAGTCAGCAGAGGGCGTTAAGCAAATTAATGAAAATATCTCTCAAGTGAGTGAGGCTGCTGCGATGACCGGAAAAGATGCTCTTAAAGCTCAAGAGGCTTCACAGCTAATTAAGGATATTTCTGTAAAACTACAAGAGTTTGTTCAGAAAGTTGAGGTTTAATGAAGATACTGATTGTTGATGATTCAGTTGTCTTTCGTATGGCCATAAAACAGGCTTTAGAAAGTGTTGCCGGCGTTGAGATCGTCGGTGCTCTTTCTAATGGTCAGCTGGCGGTGGATTTTCTTAAGGAAGGTAACGAGGTTGATCTTGTGACTCTTGACCTTGAAATGCCCGTCCTTGATGGTATTGGCTCCTTAAAGGAAATACGAAAGTTCAATAAAGAAGTCTCCGTTGTTGTCTTTAGTTCTGTGACAACAAAGGGTGCGGAGAAAACTATTGAGGCCCTTAATTGTGGTGCTGACGATTTTGTGACCAAAGAAAGCACTGGGGGAGCATCAAGTATTGACCGCTCTCTTGAAATGATCAAAGAGAATCTTCTGCCTTTAATCGAGGCTTTAAAGAATAAAAAGCGCAGAAGGATTGAAACTAAAACTTTTTCTCAAGCTCCTGTCGTGAAAAAGAAAGTGACAGTTAAGCCTAACCTCATTGTTATGGCCTCTTCAACAGGGGGACCAGAGGCCTTAAGAAAGGTCTTTGGGGATTTACAAAAAGGAAATAATGCTCCCATTTTGCTTGTTCAGCATATGCCGCCAGTCTTCACAAAGAAATTAGCTGAAGTTCTTACCCGCATATGCCCTGGTTATGAAGTTGTTGAAGCTGAGGCAGGAATGGAGATCAAACCATCGACTTGTTATATCGCTCCGGGTGATTTTCATATGGTGTTAACAGCTGAGAACAGAATTGATCTCAATCAGAAAGAGAAAGTTTGCTATGTTCGACCAGCTGCCAACTGTCTTTTTGAATCAGTTGCTTCTCACTATAAAGGAAGAGTTTTATCTATAGTGTTGACTGGGATGGGAGAAGACGGAGCTGATGGGGTTCTCAAACTAGCGCAAGCAGGGAGTGAGAACTTCTATCAAGATGAAGCTTCTAGCACCGTCTTTGGAATGCCTAAGGCAGTAAAAAATACGGGAGTCGCCCATGAGGTAGAGCTCTTAAATGTAGCTGAATTAATTAATATGGCAAACAGTAAGGTATAAAATGTTTTTAAAGTACTTACATGAGAAAAAAGTAATAAGCTCAAGTGACCTTGTTGAGTTGTTGTTTGAGAGATTAGAAAAGACTCCGTCCCTCTTGAGAGTTGCTACCGAGAATAGTTTTATTGATTCTGATAAGGCTTTAGCAATTGTGATAAGGGGATCTGAGCAAGGACTCAGTAGTGTAGAGATTTTAAAAGAAGAAATGTCTAAAGAAGACTTTGAATCACTACTTCTGTTTCAACAGAAAGAGACAAAGAATTTAGGAGACCTTATTATTGAACGTTCTCTTCTTTCAAGAGAAGCCTTTAATAAAGTTGTTGAGGATTATGAGACATGGAAAGACGAAGGGAATAGAGAACCCCCCAAAGAAGAGGGGAGAGTTGAAGAGAATATTACTTCAGCGCCACCAATTAATGCCGCTGCTCTTGAGAGTTTGATGGGGATAGAGGGATTAGATCCGAACGAGCTGGCTTCACTAGAGGCAAGTGTCGAAAATAAAAATGAAGCTTCACAAGTGGAAGAAGTCATTGATGAAGGGACTCTGAAAATGGAAATCCCTGATGGAAGCTCAGATGAAGGTGAAGATTATAGCGAATACTTAGACTTCTATAGTCAGAACCTTCAAAATAATCTTTTGGTTCAGTCGAATATGTTTAAGATGAAGGGAAAGGATAAGGACCTTAATCAAATCCATAAGTCCTTTTCCCAGATTTTGGGTCTTTGTAAAATTCTAGATTTAAAGTTTCAAGAAAAAATTCTTGTTCCTCTTGAGGAATACATTTCCTCGATGATGAGAATATCTGAAGAAGAACGTCAAAGTTGGCAAAGGGAGTTTCCCTTTGATGCTTTAGAAATCTTGTGGGCATTTCGTGAAGCTGTCAATAAAGGTCATAGAGAAGGGGAAGCGTTATTAAACCCTTCAATAAAAGAAAGTTATATGAAGCTATATAAGAATATAAATCAAAATTTAAAGAGGGTTGCATGAAAGTTTTAGTTGTAGATGATTCAAAACCAATTTTTATGATGGTCAGTCAAATGCTTGAAGAACTTGGACATCAAGCTGTATGGGCTGAAAATGGTCAAGATGCTATTGAAAAGATAAATGAAAACGCTGATTTTGAGCTTGTTCTTCTTGATTGGAATATGCCTGTTATGGACGGTCTAGAGTTTCTTGTTAAAAATGGGACTGAATCATTTTGTCCGGCACCAATAGTGATGATGACGACTGAGAATAAGCCAGAAAAAATTCAAGAAGCTCTCAAAAATGGCGCTGTTGATTACATTATGAAACCCTTCACTGCGGATATCTTAGAAAATAAAATTGAAATGGTTTGCGACTAAGGAAGAGATATGGCCCGCCCAGAAATTTATAAATTTTTCAGTGAATATGTCTATAAGCACACTGGTATTCTCTATAAAGAAAACGATTACTATAGGCTTGATAGTCGTTTTAACACACTAGTGAAAGATCTTGAAGTTAAAGACGTCGATGAGCTTTATAATCTCTATATTCAAAAAATAACTCCCGCCATGCATACAGCGCTTATCGATCTTTGCACAAATAATGAAACTTATTTCATGCGCGATCTGAAACCGTTTAAAGCACTTGCCAAAGAAGGGGTGGAGTACCTTAAAGAAACCTTCGGCCAGGTCTTAAAGTATAATTTTTGGTCAGCGGCTTCTTCGACAGGTCAAGAGCCTTACAGTATTTTGATGGCATTAGAAAGTTTTGGAACCAATTTTGATCTCAATAAGATTGATATGAATGCCTCAGACATCTCCACAGAAGCCCTTAAGAAGGCTAAGAGTGGCACTTACACTGGACTTGAAGTCCAACGAGGCCTTCCAGCCAATCTTTTAATTAAGTACTTTGACCAAGTTGAAAATGATTGGAAGTTGAAAAGCGAAATTATGTCACGGGTTCGTTTTTCGGAGTTTAATCTTCTTACAGGTGTTTTTAAATCAAATCATTACCATGTCATTTTTTGTCGAAATGTTCTGATTTATCAAGATGTAGAGAATAAGAAGAAAATCCTTAAAGAAATATGTAACTCCCTTAAACCTGGAGGCCTCCTCTTTATGGGCGCAGGAGAAAGTCTCATTGGCGTCGACATTCCCATGAAGCAGATGGAACTTGGAAAAGCCTATTGCTATGTGAAACAAAGCTCTTAATTTTTAATATTCCTATGCCGAAAAGGATGGGAAGGCGGCTCTATGACAGATAAGAAAAAAGTATTTTTAATTGATGATGATCATATCGTACTCAAAGTAGTTTCTAAGCTCTTTAGAGAGTATGATGTTGAGATTTTTACCTTTACCGATCCTACAGTGGCGCTTGAAGAGATGAAAAGTCTAAAACCAGAGCTTGTTTTCCTCGATTATAATATGCCATTGATGGATGGGATGGAAGTTATCATTAAAGTGAGTGAGATTAAGTTATTTTCGCATAGCTCACTCTACCTTCTTTCAAGCAGCCAGTTTAGCGATTTTGATCAAATGAAGCTTAAGACCTTAGGTTTCTATGGGATATTGTCTAAGCCGCTCAAAGTTAATGATATCGAAAGCATTTTTCTTGAGCATTTTGGTTCGGTCCCTAGGCAAGCCGCTTAGAATTAATAAATCTAAATTATTCAATATCGCTCTTATATTTCGCGTCTTTAAACCGAAAAGAGAGTGTAGAAACGGCCAATAGGTGGATGTATGGATAGTTTATATAAGATCGTCGTCATAGATGATGAATTAGGTATTTTAGAGCTTTATGAAAGCTTTATCCCCAGTGACAAGTATGAGGTTGTTAAGTTTGAGGAGCCCGTAAAGGCGCTTGAGTTTATTCTCAAAGAGCAAAATAATATTGCCTTCATTATTTCTGATTTAAAAATGCCTGAAATGGATGGCTTCACCTTAAGAGAAAAAATGTTGAGTGAAGGAGTTGATATTCCCTTTGCCATGATCACCGGCTTCTACGACAAGGAAATGGCTACAAAGGCCATGAAGCTTAGAATTTGTGAGTTTCTTGAAAAACCAGTTCATGAAGAAAAAGTTCTAGAATTAATTGAGAATGAAGCATCACAGAGAATTGAAAGTCTTGAAGAAGACAGAGAGATGATTAGTGAGTTTCTCAATGAAACAAAACCAATGCTTGAGGAGATTGAGGATTTGATTCTCTCTCTTGAAGATGATCCCCATGATGAAAGAGCTGTTAATACCTACTTTCGTCTTCTTCATACTATTAAAGGCACAAGTTCTTGCCTGGGTCTTACAGAAATTTCAAATTACGCCCATTCCTATGAAGACCTCATTACTTCTGTTAAAGATCATGTGATTGGCGTAAATAAAGATGTCATTAATGCTCTTCTTACTGGTTTAGATCAACTGAAGGAGCTCTATAGCTTAGCTGAGTCGTTTCAACCTTTTCCAACTGATCTTGAAGAAAGGGCTAAGATATTCTCTCAAGACTTTAGTGCTGTAGCCAAAGAAGTGGTTTCCGAGGACACCTCGGGCCAAATTCAAGTCGAGAAAAAAGAGAAAACAAAAGATAAAGATGAGAAAGTTTCAGTAAGTGAAGGTCTTCTTGCCGAATTTTTAGAGATGTCTGGAGAGCTCACGGTTATTAGAAACTCAATCTTTAAGTGTTTAACTAAAATTCAAGAGAAGCTACCAGGTGATCATGATGTTGAGCATCTTGATGAGAGTCTCGTTGAAATGCAAAAAGTAAGTGGTATTCTTCAGAATCAAATAGCGGAGATGAAGAAGGTTTCTATTGAGAGTGTTTACCGTCCGATGAGGCGAGTCGTTCGTGATTCCTGTAGTGTGCTTAGTAAAGATGTTAATTTTGAGATTGAGGGGGAAAACCTCAAAATTGACACGACTGTTGCGAAGTTACTTAACGGTGCACTCGTGCATTTGCTTCGAAATGGTGTCGATCATGGCATTGAGGATAAAGCAACGCGAATAGAAAGTGGAAAGCCTGAGCAAGGGAACCTAACTCTTAGAAGTTATGAGACCGGAGAGGATATTATTGTCGAAATTGTTGATGATGGTAAAGGCCTTGATAAAGAGATGCTCAAAAGAAAAGCCATAGAAAAAGAGCTTTATACGGAAGAAGAATTGGCCCAAATGAGTGATCAGAAAATTTACTCTATTATCTTTGAGAGTGGCTTTAGTACCAATACTGAGGTAACGAGTGTCTCTGGTCGCGGTGTTGGTATGGATATGGTTAAGTCCAGTATCGAAGAGTTTGGAGGAAAAATTCTCATTGATAGTGAGGTGGGAAGAGGATCAAAATTCGTTCTTGTTATTCCTATTCCAAGATCTATTCTCATTATTAAATCACTGATGGTTCTCTCTGGTCATCAAAAATTTAATATACCAGTTGATGATGTTGATGAGGTTGTTCTCTTTGATAAGAATAAATCGGATCAAAGTATTTACCGCAATAATGGTGGTCTTATCCTCAAACACCACGATAAGCTCTGTCCCCTTATTAGCTTAAATAAGACTTTAAACCTCGGGGATGAAGAAGAGGATTTCACCCATCAAAATATTGTCATCGTTAAAGGGGAAGGCTTTCGCTATGGGATTATGGTGGACGCGATTTTAGATATTGAAGAAATTGTAGTTAAGAAATTAAGCCAGCACTTTGAAATTGGGGAATACCTGGGTACGACATTCGCCGATGACGGCGAGCTCAGTATGATTCTTGATTGTAAGGGAATTAGCGCTCGTTACAAAATTGAGAATGAACTTGATGAAGAGGATGGCCACTTTTTAACAAGAAACCAAGAGAGTGTTGATAAGCGTGAGTATATGCGCTTTAGTCTCAAAAATGCTAAGAATTGTGCTCTCCCTCTTGATATGGTTTTTCGATTGGAAGAGGTTGCCACTAAAGAGATACAGTTCACGGGGAGCCGAGGTTTAGTACGCTATCGTGGCTCCAGTCTCCCTCTGATAAGCGTTGAATTTGAACTTGGTCTTAATGATCAGAGTCCCTTTGATATTTCTAAGAGCGAAGAGATGATCTCTGTTTTAGTTGTTCAGATTCAGGGCAAGCTCTATGGTGCTATTATTGATGAACTGCATGATATCGCAACCACACAAGAGCAAGTTCAGGAATGTTTCTCTGATCGCGTGGGTATCGCGGGAACGGTTGTTATAGAGGAAAAAATTGTGTCTGTTGTTGATATTGAGTCTCTTATTCATAATAAGAAAGGGACCCTAAACTTTAATAATATTGAAAAGAATGTTGCTTAAGGAAGTAGAATGATTGATTTAAAAGATCCTGATATGAAAGAAATTGTAGATGAGTTTTGCCAGGAGTCCTTTGACCTGATTGAGGAGCTTAATTCAATTCTAGAAGAGTTTGAAGATAATCCCAGTGATAAGACTCTTCTTGAGAAATATGGCCAAACAGTTGACCGTATCATGGGCGCAGCTAAGACCTTGGGTCTTGATGAAGTGGGCCATCTCGCCCAAATGGGAAAAATTCTTGGGTATAAGTCTAGTCAGGCTGAGAATGAAAACCTTCAAGAAATTGCAGGTGGTGTCCTCTTTGATCTTTGTGATCTCCTCGAAGTGATCATAACCAATGTTAAAGAAGGGAAGGATCAAAACGATCATGAATTTAATATGGAGGCCTTTAAGGGGCGCCTGCAATGGTTAGCGGGGAAACTCCGTCATATTGAAAGAGGCAGTTGTGCTGTGCCTGGTGAGGAGAAGAAACCGGCGAAGAAGAGCACAACGGCTGAACTTGATCGACTTATCAATCAATTTGGTAAGGCCAGCTAGACGACCTTTTCATCCTTTAGAAATTTTTGAAACTTGGTAAGAAGATCTAAATTGTAATTTCCAAGCTCATCGATCATCATCTCTTTGATGGCTTCAGCTGGAGTGACTTTATTGGTGAGGATCTTCTTATCGTAGGCATTGACCATGGAGAGGATCTCTTGTGGTTTAGTTAGTTTTGCCATTTTTAAGGGACCTGACCCTTGAAGATTTTCTTCATGCCCCTCAATTAATTCGATGATTTTATTGTTGATATAAGGTCTTTCAGCGAGAAGTTGAACAACACCCTTGCAGTGTTCGTAATAGGTAGTTTTTTCTTTCGGTCCTAGCTCTTTCTTGGGTTTATTAAAAAGATCCGCACTCTCTTTATCCATTTGCATGACTCCGACATCATGCATGAGCGCTGCCGTAGAGAGATAATCAATATCCTCATCCGATATCTTACAAACGCGAGCAAACTTAATCGTAAGAACTGCGACATTGATACTGTGCTGAATGACTTCTCCGGCCTCACTGTCTTGACCAAAGATTTGATTAAGAGAATCAGGGTTATTAAAGATGAGATTTTGGAGATTCTTTGATGCCTTGCGGGTCATATCAAAGTTACTCTCATTGCCGGGATCATCTTTAAGGCGTTCTACAGCCGTTTCACTTTGGCCACTCACCAGCTCGACCTTCTCTTCAGTGGAAGTGTTAGGGTCATTAATAACTTGATCGAGAACCCCATCAAGAAACTGTTGGTACTTTCCTTCATCAGCATCTTGAATAAAGAATTTAGTGATCTTTTGCTTTCGAAGCTTCTTGTACTTTTCTTTTTCGATGCTTTGACCGGATTGAATATACTCTAAGTACTGTTCTTTAAAATAGATAAAGACAGGAAAAGACACCTGTCGGTCCGCTTTAATTGTGGTTATGCGTACGGGAGTGAATGCCTTATTGTCCATGCAACCTTTCGTAACTGTGTTTTTTATAATGATAATAGAGTTCCAGAAGAAATCCATCGTCAAAAACTTGCCCATCAAGATGGTCTTTATAAAGCTTTAGGCTATAAGAGGGGGCAACACCCATCCACTCCTTAATGAGAGTGTCTTGTACTCTTTTTTGAAGCCATAGAAAGATACATGATTGGCGCAAGGACTTTGCTGTAATCTCTAGCATGAGCCTTTCTCGCCAGTCTTCAAAGATAACTTCAATACCACGAGAGCTCAGTCCCCCGGAGAGAATACGGTAAGGGTTGGCATTAAAGAGAAGTTGTTTGAACTCTATATTTTGTGCTTTTTGCTGTTCTCTTAAGAGATCTAAATATTCTTCGAATACAGGGACAAAAGCCTGACCTAGGGGAACTGTATAAGGGTCTCTTTTAGGGGGATGAATGAGAACTCGAGGTGACTCCTCTTCATTCTTTGGCAGTGTCACTTGATCGACTTTGAGATTACTGAGGTCACTTACTTTGAGACCACCTGTATAAATCAGAAGGACCATGACTTGATTTCTTCGGGCGAGAAGGCGGGTCATCCCGTTACGGCTATGGCCTTCTTCAAGGAGAAATTGCCACAGGGTCTTAAGATCAACCATGGCCGCAGGTCTCGGTTTGTCTAAGAACTTTGGGGAGGTTGGGATCTTTCTAACGGGATTGCTTGAGACGACCTTTTCTTCGACCAGAAAGTCAAAGAAGAGTCTTAGGGCCTGAACCCTACGCCTTCTACTATTGTCTGAGGTGTATTTATTTTGTAGGTAATCGCCGTATTCTAAGACATGAGGAGTTTGCATATCCTCAACACGAACGTGTCCCGATTCTTTCTTTAAGAAGGTGTTAAAGCATTGAAGGTCAGTTCGATAATTCTTGAGGGTATTTACCGAGCGCCCTTTATTTTGAAGGGACTTAAAGAACTCTTGTTGATAAGCGAGGAGCTCTTTGAGTTCCTTTTCGTCATTATTCATAGGGGCCGTCTTAGCTTTAGTCATAAGCCAATATGTTAGGGTAAATTGTACAAATTGGGTAGTATGGGGTTGCCGCCTTGAGTTATCTTAGGTATGTTCCCAGCACATAGACATTTGAATACTGAATTGTAGGGTTTCCTTGGGAGAAGCCTCTAGACGACCTCTGAGTGGATTAGCGAATGACCATGAATCGTGATTACTTTAAATTAAAGAACTACTTAGAGGATAATTCTCCCTATAAAAAGTGGCTTAAAGAGCGCGAAATCCTTCAATTTGACGCCAAGAATCCTGAGCTTTTAATTCAGGCCCTCACTCATTCAAGCTTTGTTCATGAAAACCAAGACTGGACTCTCGGTCATAACGAGCGTCTTGAATTTCTTGGAGACGCGGTCTTGGACTTTGTTCTTTCAGAGCACCTTTTCAATACATTTAAGGATCTGCGCGAAGGAGAGCTCTCTAAACTGCGCTCAAGTCTCGTTAATGAGGATCACCTTAGTCAGTGGGGTGAGCTGCTTGGAATCGATCAGTTCATCTTGCTTGGAAAAGGTGAATTTAATAAAGACAAGGTTGAAAAGGCCATTGTTGCGGATGCCCTTGAAGCCCTCATTGGCGCTCTCTCCCTAATTGATGGGCAAGAGACTCAACGGGTTCTTCACCGCTGGATTGAAACCTTTGATGAATTAAGCGATATGCCCTTTTTGAGCTTGAAGCGACTCGATCTCTTTGATCCCAAAAGTAAGCTTCAAGAGCTTACCCTTGA
>Ga0208203_1001072_pt1 | contig 11159 bp, 9 predicted proteins | sample DeeseametaMP2914_FD_184167 | JGI IMG/M metagenome (GOLD analysis project Ga0208203, IMG submission 184167) | Marine microbial communities from the Deep Atlantic Ocean - MP2914 (SPAdes) | ecosystem: Environmental > Aquatic > Marine > Oceanic | place: West of Santa Cruz de la Palma, Atlantic Ocean...
CAAGCCTACGCCTCCTGACTCGCGCTCTCTGGCAAGAGTTGCCCTGTAAAACGGTGAAAATATACGCTCACATTCCTCACTGGTTAACCCGTCGCCGTCATCTGTAATGTGAATACACCAATGCTGCGCATCTTCGCTAAACGCAATATGCGTGACGAGTTTGCTATGGCGTATGGCATTGCGAAGAACATTCTCGACAGCGCGACAAAACATCATGCTGTCAATGACTACCGTTTTTTTAGGTATATCGTCAATTTTTAACTGCTTGTTTTTGTTTGCCACTTCAAAGTTAGCGTCGGTCAGCACATCGTTGAGCACTAAAGACAAAGCGTGTTTTTGCATGTTGGCTTCGCCAGCTTCAGCACGACTAAGAGTAAGTAATTGGCTTACCAGCGCTTCCATACGATCAGCCTCCCGCTCAACACGAGATAACGTGGCAGGGTCTACATTTTGCTGATGAGCAAGACCTAGCGCCATTTGCAGTCGCGCTAGGGGTGAACGAAGTTCGTGAGAGACATCAGCCAATAATCGCTTCTGTGCGCCCCACATTGATTCGAGCTGTTCAGCCATTTTATTGAAATCGCGCGCCAACTGACCTAACTCATCCTGACGCTTGGCAGCCTTGCCCACCCGCGTTTGCCAGTCGCCGCTTGCTAAACGTTTTGCTGAACCCTGAATGTGCAAAATAGGGTTGGTCAGCGTTTTGGCGAATAGCCAGCTCAAAAGCGTGGTAGTAATAAGTGCAATCGCCAAAAACAGCAGAACCGGAGGAGTTTGCTTTTCGGGCATATCTAGCTTTACCGCAAAAAGCGCAAAGCGTGAATTGTCTCGCTCGAAGAAAACCGGGCCGAGAATTTTGAATGCGCCGCGCTTTACTGCAATCGGGGAGGTTTGATTTACCAAACGCAGTAAATCTTCTTTATCGTTGTCACGAAGCGGAGGGCCTCCACCTGAAATAAGGCGGTTGTCGCGAATATCTACCGCAACCAGTCGACCTCTCACGCCACGTGAATTGCGATCTAGCGTCTCATGTAACGGTAGGTCCTGAAAGCGCCCACGCTGCATCCGCTCAATGGCTTGATTTAAATCTTCTACTTCGCGAGGCTTTATTTGCACAACTTGAAGGTCTTCAAAAAAGAGGCGACTTCCCCAAATGGCCAAAAGCGATGTAACAATGAACGTTGCCCAAAACCACAGAAACAAACGGCCCATGATGGCCCGCGTTGGGCTGATGCTGCGTAACAGTTTTACCATTAATGGCTTCCAACAATTAACATGTACCCTACTCCGCGGATGGTTTTTATTTTTTCATCTACGGCTACTGCACTGATTTTCTTTCGCAGATTGCTAACATGCATATCAATGCTTCTGTCAAAAGCTTGCAGTGGCTTGCCGAGTATCTTTAAGCTTATTTCTTCTTTCGTTACCCGCTGAGCGGCATTTAGCATTAGTAAGCGCAAAATTAAAAACTCAGTTGTGGTTAGCGTTAATTCCACATCGTCTACTTTAGCGAGCTGGCTACTTGGGCTTAAAAAGATGCCATTCACAAATAAATCTTGTTCCACCGCTCCTCCCGTTGAGGAAAGATTATGACGACGCACAATCGCTTTTATTCGCGCCACCAGCTCACGATGGTTAAACGGTTTCGGTAAATAATCATCGGCGCCCATTTCCAGACCTAAAATGCGGTCGTAATCATCGCCTCTTGCTGTCAACATAAGTACAGGCGTGCTATGGCTGACACGAAGTTTTTTCAACACATCGAAGCCATCCATCTTTGGCATCATCACATCCAATAAAATAAGATCGTAATGTCGTCCAGACACAGCTTCAGATAACCCTTCTTCGCCGTCGTTACGCACTTGCACTTGATAACCCATACTCGACAGGTACGTGGAGAGCATTTCAGTTAGCTCAAGGTCATCATCAATAACAAGGATAGACTGCAAATGAAAATCTGAACTCATGGTATTAAACTCTTTAACGGTTGGAACTGCTGACCTTTGATTCATGAAAGTGCCTGTAATTTTTATAAACTTCAACCTGCGCTTGTGGTGAGTCTTGTCTAAATTAAACGAAAAACACTGACAAACGCATACTATATCTTTTCAGACCTTTACAATCACAAAACGGCATCACCTTTACAGAAGCTTTACAGTGTGTTGACTGCTTTTTGTATTTATCACGCTAGGATTAACGTGTCCGAACAAAAAGGAGACGACAATGAAAAAGTTATTAATTGCTAGTGCAACTGTAGCGGCGATTAGCTTAGGTGGACTTGCGTTGGCTCAGCCAGCAGGCCCTGGTATGCGTCACCACGAACCGGTTAAAGAAATTGTTAAACACCTTCGCGGTTTAAGCTTAAGTGACGCACAACGCGAAGAGATAAAAACACTCATAAGCGCATTTAAAGACGCTAACCCTCGACCTGAAAATCACGATAGTGAAAAGCCAAGTTTCGATTTTGAAACTGCTTCTGAGGCACAAATCAGCACCTTTATACAAACTCAACTTGAAGAGCGTGAGTCGAAACACTTTGCGCTTGCGCAACTACGCCACAATATTTTTAACGTGCTAAGTGAAGAGCAGCAAGCGAAAGTCTTGGCACGCGAAGAAAGTAGAGATCAAAAAAGAGCGGCGAGAGGCGATAAGCGACGCAACGCGTCTGACGAGCAAAAGTCACAATTTGCAAAACGTATGGATGATGAAGGCAAAGGCAAAAAATTCCGTGGTCACGGTAAAGGTGAAAGAGGCGACAGAGATCACCAGCGGGATGGCACGCCGTTTAAAGGCATTGACCTGACCGATGATCAGCTGGCAAATCTTGCTGAACTTCGTGAATCATTCAAGGATACATCCAAAGCCAATAGAGAAACGTTGCGAAGCTTCAAGGAAGCCCAGCGCGATCTGATTAGAAGCTCGTCTTTCTCACAAGACTCTTGGAACGCTCTTGTTGCCCAGTACAAAGACGACCTTGTCAGTGCTGGTGTTGAAAAGGCCAAACAGCGCCAGGCCATGTTTGCAGTACTAACGCCTGAACAGCAAGCTGAGTTAAAAGCGCAGCGCGAAGAAGGTCGAAAGCTACGTGACTTACTGCGTTCTTAGTATTCAGTAACACCCTAACCCACCGTAAAAAGTGCTGGCCTTGGCCAGCCTTTTTTATGGCTGGCTTCCAACCTGCTGACTTTCTTTTAAACTACGTTTCGCCGAGAGAGTTAACGGCGTGACAAAATCACCAATATGTACGCTATCACTACCTGACTCCGCTTTAAGCAAGCTGACGTCATCAGAAACTTCGTACACCTGCAAAGTCAACGTCTTCGTTGAAAACAGTCCCGGCTTTCTTGATAAGCCCAACGCAGGCAGCGCCCGTTGCTTAACCAATGAAAACTCATCGCCCACGGCTAACCCACTATTTTTACCCAGATCTATAGCAATGTAGTCAGGCGAGATATCAATGACCTGCGCATAAGTCGTTTCGCACTGAAGTGCCGCGTGAATGTCAGTAATAGCAGCGTGTACCGTATTGAGGACCATGCGCCCAAAATCACTGCGCCACAACAAGCTGTTGCTCATATCCACCGAATAATGTTGAGAAAAGGGCCAATCGGCCTCGCTGTGATAGCTATCATTAAAAATCACCTTGGCTTTGAAAGTGTCGAGCACGTAAACCTGAACGGTAAAATTCCGGCGAAGCGCGACACCATCAGTTTCAAATACCGAGGTAGCCTGCGACACCTGTTCGAAAAGAGAAATGTCCTTTACAAACCCGAATACCACGAACTGCTGCCCATATTCACTTCGCAGAAAGGTCGACATAGCCGTTAAATCAATGTCTGACAAACTGGAGGTTAACCAGGTGTTAGCGTTAATAAGAGAAACAGGAATCTGGCTTACATCTCCACTTTGATAAAGACCGTTGAGTTGCTGAGCAAATCGTTGAGACACGTGACAGCCAAATGAATAGAGCATGCCAGTAGCGGCCTGTTGGGGTGATGTTAAAGGAAATTCTGTCACTAAAATGCGATGGGCAAGTCCGTTGTTAGCGCAATTGAACAGAGGCGTAATGTTTACATTCACCACCACTGTAAGCGCGTCGTCTTTGAGTGTTTCGCTTATGATCTCTACTCTTTGAACTCTGCCCTGAGAACGAATTTCGGCTTTGCTGGAAAGGAGTAGCCCGTCTACCGTGATATCCTGCGCGGAAATGGTACTGCCACTGCGAAAAGCCGCATCAGCAATAGCATTTTGTATGGCGCTGGTTCTCACGTCGCTAAGTTCTGCGCCAGCGAGTGCCATTGTAGCTTCACCCTGTACCCATTGAGCCCATGCGTGCTGAGTAACCAAAGAAGGAAGTAGTACCAGCAAAGCAGTAAGACTGATGCGTAAGCTTGGCAAAATAGTGCCTTTCATCGCGCTTATCCAAATATTGAAAACAGCTTGCCAATCACCGTTCGCTGCTGATTATCTTGCAGCTCACCCGTACCGCTATACTCAATTAACGCGTTGCCGACTTTTGAAGACAATACGGTATTACTTTCATCCACATCTTTTTTTCTGACCTCTCCTGAAAAGCGAATGTATTCTTTTCCTCTGTTCATCGTTATCCACTTTTCACCCGTTACCAGTAAATTCCCTGCCGGCGTTATTCCCGTAACATACACGGTAATGCTGCCACTCATCGAATTTGACTGCTTAGTTTTAGCAGAGCTGGCGAACTCACTGTCCTGTTCGTGCTCCACCTCAACGTCATCTTCGTCAATTCGAATTCCCCCCACTTTTAGTGTGACGGGAGACAAATCAAAGGATGTGTTTTTGTCTGTATTAAAATCGAGCGACTTCTCCGACTGCGTCTGTTCTTCAAGCTTAACTAGAATCATATCCCCCACTTTGAAGCTTGCGTGGCGTTCATAAAGCCCTACAGAGTGCTCAGGATTAAATAGCGACCCCGTGGGTACATGCAAGGTCGACGTTGGCTCCATCCTAGGGGGTGAGTAACGGGGATCGCCAGGCGACGGCTCTTCCTCAACAGGCTTTACAGCTCGTTGCGACACATTTGGGTTGGTAGGGCTACTTTGAACAACCTGTTCTTCGTCAGTGAGTGTTTGGGCACAACCACCAAGTGTAAAGATTGCGATTAGTGTGTGTATATGGCATCGAACTTTCATGACATTGCTCAGTATTAGTTTTTATGCAGTGTGTAAATTAAGTGCCATCCATGACCTAACAGGAGCAAGTGTAAACGAACAAATTAAAAGAAATCTCGTTCACTTGACTTATTTGCAAAACCTTTACAAATCAAATATATGCCTGCGGGTAAGGGGATGTTATGGCCTTAGAAAACACAACAACTAACACTGCTGAAAATGGCGTCAGCGCACTACTTTCAAAATTTGGTTTACATACTGCTGACATTGAAAATAAATCGGCAAATTCAACAGAAGTAGCCAATGAAGCGGCAACCAGCGGCCAGTCTTTGCCGTCTTTGTTCGCATCGTTACTCGCAATAGAGAATCAACCGAATGAAGCTGATGCAATCGACAGCAAAATATCAGGCGAAGCTAATCTCTCAACACAATCTAATATACTTACCGGCACAGCCAGCGATGTTCAAGGCGCATTATCTTTGCTTTCTGGTACGAGTAGCGTCAATGGGGTTTTATCGGATGATGCAATTGCCACCATGCAAGGCACGCTGTTAAATGCATTGCAAAACAATGTATTTCAATCGCTAGTTACCAACAATGATACGTCCGTAAATGCTACTACTAGCGTTCTGGGAAATGGTGATAGCAACACGGCTGCCAATAATCAAAGTGATACTACTCCAACACTCTTCGATAATTTGTATTCCGGCGCTTTCGGAGACGATGGGCTTGATCTTAAAGACGGATTTGATGCGTTAAATATTGCAAATCACCTACCCATAGTTTCGGATATTTATGAAGCAACCACGTCAAATCACACGGCCGCGGCAGCAAGCTTGGCGGGAAGTTTTTTATATGGCGGAATAGGCGGATTAATGTATAACGCTATCGATTTGACCGTAGAGAATGTGACAGGACAAAGCATCTCAAACAATATGTGGTCGATGGGGCAGTCTTTACTCGCGTCAGTTTTTAGCAATCCAAGCATCGACAGTAAGGTAAGTGCTAACATTTCAGGTGCGCCACAAACGCAGGCGAGTGATGCCACCGCATCTATTCAGACTGATGATATAACCGCCGGAATAACCAACAAGGCAGCAGATGCTGCCTACCAGTTCGTTCAACGAGGTTTCAATTAACCTAAAGACCAGCTTCTGCCCACCAAACTACAAGGCCGTTGACTTAACCAATCTTAAAAATTCGGTTTAACTGGCTTGTAGTCGGGTGACAGAAAAAGCGGCGACGTTATTACTAGGTCAGCTGTGGCGGGTGTGCAGGCAACTGGTACATTCCATACCGAACACAGTCGTAGCAGCGCTTTAACGTCTGGGTCGTGAGGCGCTGGGTTTAGCGGATCCCAGAAAAAGAAAAGTGCATCTAGCTTGTTCTCAGCGATGAGTGCTCCTATCTGCTGGTCGCCCCCAAGCGGGCCACTTTTGTAGCGCGTAACTTCTAGCCCCGTTTCATTGGCAATTAAACCGCCTGTTGTGCCTGTTCCCACTAAATTACACTGTTTGAGCACATCAATGTGCTGCTTAACCCAAGCAAGTAGCTCAGGCTTTTTATGATCGTGCGCAACAAGCGCCAAGGTAAGTTTGCCCATTTTATTTTCCGAGTTAATCCTAACAACCAATACTCACGGCCACTGTCGACATACGGTAACAATTTACCAGCTTTGCATGGTTAGACACTGTAACTAGTCATATCACGCATTAATGATGAACGACGTGCATTACTGGTAAACATTTCCACTCAACCATATCGTACAGTGAGTATAAATATTCAGTTCTATTGCGTAACTTGTCAACTTACTGTCACAACTATAAATATATTATTAGTTATATTTTTTGTGGCGTAGTCGCTGCAACCACCCAATAAAATATTTATACATTTTTATTGCATAAACATTCAAATTAGATACACTAGTCGACGGTTAAAGCATCCAACTCATAATTTTGAGTTGCGACTTGATAGGAATTGATGATGACACAACCAACTCGCGTTGTTGGTTCAACCACTGGCAACGATAAAGAGTTTACCTCTCCCCTGGCTGGCTACACGATGCATAGCGTACGACGATGCGTGCGCCTTTCTATGCTTTTGCGGTAGCACACTTTTTACCTTTGTAATGTGGTAGCGGTTAGGCAAGGATTTACGCCCAACCAGTTTACAAAGGTAAAAAGTGTTTTTTTCTCCTTTTATTGAATTTTTAATTATGTACAGCGTTTCGATTATTGGTGCCAGTGGTTACACAGGGGCACAACTTGTTCAGTTAGTTATTCAGCACCCTAAACTTGCATTAGCGGGGACTTACGTATCTGAGAATAGTAGCGATGCGAGTAAAAATATTGCAGAGCTTCACGGCAACTTGGCTCACGTTAATGCCACACTGACGCCTATTTCGGATGCGGCATTAAAAGAAATGGCTGACGGTGTCGATTTTATCTTTCTTGCCACTCCTCACGAGGCGAGCCACGACTGGATGCCTGTCCTATCTTCGGGCAAAGCCAAAGTGCTCGATTTGTCGGGTGCATTCAGGCTAAAAGACACCAATGTCTTCGAACAGTTCTACGGCTTTCCACATACGCAAGAGCAAAGCTTGGCTCAAGCTGTTTACGGCCTTGCCGAGTGGCACGAAGCGCAAATTGCCTCTGCCGACGTTATCGCTGTGCCGGGTTGCTATCCCACTGCGAGCCTTAGTGCACTTAAACCTCTTGCTCACAACAATTTACTAGATGAAAGCGTACGCCCTGTAATTAACGCTGTTTCCGGCGTATCGGGTGCAGGTAGGAAAGCCAGCCTAACCACAAGCTTTTTTGAAGTTAGTCTGCAGGCATATGGCGTGCTAGGTCACCGCCATACCCCTGAAATTGAAGCTTACTTGGGTACCCCCGTTATCTTTACGCCGCACTTAGGTAATTTTAAAAGAGGAATTTTGGCGACCGTAACCGTTAAGGTTAAAGCTGGTACCACCAGCGCACAACTTGAACAAGCGTACACTGACGCCTATGCTGATAAACCCATTGTGCGTTTGCGCAAGAGTTTTCCAAAAATTGATGACGTTGCTCATACCCCATTTGTTGATCTGCACTGGAAATTAGATGAAGCATCTGGATACGCAGTGATTACCGCTGCAATCGACAACGTAATGAAAGGTGCTGCCTCTCAGGCAATACAGTGCCTTAACATAATGACGAAACAACCAGTAGAGACAGGGTTAGTACTATGAGTGTTTCACCAATTGTAATTAAAGTTGGCGGTGCATTACTCGACGACACCGCCGCAATGACACGTTTATTTCTAAGCGTAAAAGACGTGCAGGCCACACGCCCCGTCGTAGTGGTTCACGGAGGCGGACCATTAGTGGAAACGCTAATGGCGAGTCTTGGTCTTCAAAGCACAAAAATAGATGGCCTTCGGGTTACGCCCGATGAACATATGCCTTACATCTGCGGAGCGCTTGCAGGCTCTGCCAATAAGCAGCTATGCGCAGCGGCTTTGGCTTCAGGCTTAACCCCTGTTGGTTTGTCGTTGTTAGACGGCAATATGGTGGTGTGTGAGCCACTAGCTGACCAGTATGGTGCCGTGGGCGTGCCGTCGACAGCAGACGCATCATTTCTAAAAAGCGTATTAGCCCAGTCAACACTACCGGTTATCAGTTCTATTGGTTCAAGCCCACAAGGCAGATTACTAAATGTAAACGCCGACCAAGCCGCAACGGTTATTGCCGAGCTTCTTAACGCTGAACTTTTACTCCTTTCCAATGTTGACGGTGTGCTTGATGGCGACAAATTGCTTATTAGCGAACTTAACGCAGCAAGCATATCGAAGTACGCAGATGAAGGCGTTATCACCGACGGGATGAAAGTAAAAGTGGATGCGGCACTCGCGTCTGCAGAGAATTTAGGCCGCGCAGTTTACATCGCGAGTTGGGCCGCCGACATCAACGACATTTTAAATAAGAAAACGGGCACGCAAATACTGCCCTCAGCCCTGACAAATACACCGTCAAAAAACGCTGATTTACCCCACACCGACTTTACAAAAGGCAATGCCGGAGAAGTACAATGAAACAGGACCTACTAACCTTTGCAGACTGGACACCCGACGCAATGAAAAACTTGCTGCAATTGGCTGTAGAAATTAAACAAGCCCCAGCAAGTTACAGCAACGTGCTAGCGGGGAAGTCAATTGTTGCCCTGTTTGAAAAGCCGTCTTTGCGAACCCGCGTTAGCTTCGATATTGGTATCAACAAGCTTGGCGGCCACATGGTGTATTTAGATGTGCAGTCGGGCAAATTAGCGGGCCGTGAAGACGCAGTAGACACCGCCGCTAACCTTGCGTGCTGGGCTGACGCCATTGTTGCTCGCGTATTTTCTCACGATACGCTAGAAACCTTTTCTAAGGCGGCAAACGTGCCGGTTATCAATGCGCTGTGCGATAAGTACCACCCATGCCAAGGCCTTGCCGACTACCTCACAATGTTTGAACGCTTCGGCAAAACCGAAGGTCTTACCATGGCCTATGTAGGCGACGGCAACAATGTAACCCATTCTCTGTTAATTGTTGGGGCGCTTCTAGGTTGCAACCAAGTTGTAGTCACGCCAGAGGGGCACGAAGCGGCACCTGAAATTGTGGCGCAAGCCAAAGCGATTGCCGAGAAAACGGGTGTATCGATTGTTGAAAGCACAGAGCTTAGTGCTGCTAACGGTGCAGACGTTATCTATGCAGATACATGGCTTTCAATGGGTGACGAGACGCCACTTGAAGTGATTAAAGAAAAGTTCATGCCTTATCAGGTGAACGAAGCGTTGATGGAAGCAACCGGTGCTAGCTACGTTATGCACTGCCAACCTGCCCATCGCGATTTAGAAATTACGGGCTCGTTGATTGATAGCGATAAATCGCTATTAATGCAGCAAGCCGAAAATAGAATGCATGGCCAAAACGCCATTCTTACTCAATTACTTAACGCTTAAAAAGACGCCTACAAAGACGCTTAGAAGGATTATTTAGATGCAAAACGTTAAAAAAATCGTGCTGGCCTATTCAGGCGGGCTTGATACATCAGCCATCATTCCATGGCTTAAAGAAAACTATGGCTGTGAAGTTGTCGCGTTTGCAGCAGATGTGGGTCAAGGTGATGAAGAACTAGAAGGGCTTCATGAAAAAGCTATCGCATCTGGCGCAAGCGAATGCCACATTGTTGATTTGAAAGAAGAGTTCGTAAGCGAATATATCTTCCCAACTATTACTACAGGTGCGGTTTACGAAGGTGAATACCTGTTGGGTACGTCAATGGCACGCCCGGTTATCGCCAAAGCGCAAGTTGAGATTGCGCGCAAAGTAGGTGCCGACGCACTATGCCATGGCTGTACAGGTAAAGGTAACGATCAGGTGCGCTTTGAAAGTACCTTTGCTGCCCTAGCCCCAGACCTTACGGTAATCGCGCCATGGCGTGAGTGGGACATGGTAAGCCGTGAAGACTTATTGGCTTATCTAGCTGAGCGCAATATTCCAACCACGGCGTCAGCAACCAAAATTTACAGCCGCGATGCAAACGCATGGCACATTTCACACGAAGGCGGCGAGCTTGAAGATCCATGGCAAGAGCCTACCAAGCAAGTGTGGACCATGACCGTTGATCCTGAAGATGCACCAGACACACCTGAGCGCGTAACCCTGTCTTTTGACGAAGGAAAACTGACTCATGTTGATGGTGAAGCACTTTCGCCTTATCAAGCGCTAGTTAAACTTAATACTGTTGCTGCGGCACACGGTGTTGGACGTATCGACATTGTTGAAAACCGCCTTGTAGGTATGAAGTCTCGTGGCTGTTATGAAACGCCAGGAGGCACCGTACTGCTTAAAGCGTATAAAGCCCTAGAAACTATGGTGCTAGATAAAGCTGCGCTTAAATACCGTGAGCAAATTGGCCTTGAGTTCTCTCACGTGATGTACGACGGCCGTTGGTTCACCGCCCTTAACGATGCGCTACTTGCTGGTGCTGCT
>Ga0208203_1001085_pt1 | contig 11077 bp, 8 predicted proteins | sample DeeseametaMP2914_FD_184167 | JGI IMG/M metagenome (GOLD analysis project Ga0208203, IMG submission 184167) | Marine microbial communities from the Deep Atlantic Ocean - MP2914 (SPAdes) | ecosystem: Environmental > Aquatic > Marine > Oceanic | place: West of Santa Cruz de la Palma, Atlantic Ocean...
CCATTTGCAGCACGGGGCCAAAAATCTCTTCTTCCATTACTTTCATATTATTAGTAACGTTACTGATAACTGTTGGCTCCATAACTCTAGCGTTATAACCACCTCCTAGGTGAAGTTTGGCACCATCGCTCAAGGCCTCATCGACCATGTTCTTTAGTCTCTCACCATGTCTTTCAGTAATAATTTGAGAGTAATCTTTATTTTCTTGAAAATTACTTGTGGGGTAAAAATCGTTTACAGACCTCTTTAGTGCTTCGACAACTTTCTCTAATTCGCTTTCATAAACAATTAAATAATCAGGAGCTACACAAGTTTGTCCAGAGTTAACTAGCTTTCCCCAAGCTACCCTTCTACACATGGTCTCCAAATCAATATCACGGTCCATAACACATGGAGACTTTCCGCCAAGTTCAAGAGAAACACTAGCAAGACTTTTAGCAGCTGCATCCATGACGACCTTCCCCACACCTGTTGAACCGGTGAAGAAGATATGATCAAATGGTAGTTCTAAAAGCTCTTTCGAAACATTTGCCTCGCCCTCAAAAATAGAAACTTCATCTGGAGAGAAAACCTTCGAGCACAGTTCAATGATAATCTTATTCGTGGACGGTGTGTACTCAGAGGGCTTTACAATACAAGTATTCCCAGCGGAGAAGGCTGTTAAGATTGGATAGACTGTAAGTTGGAAAGGATAATTCCACGGAGAGATTATCAAGCAATTTCCCTTCGCCTCTCTTCTTATCCAGGACTTAGTTCCAGTGAAAAGCAAAGGAGTTTTAACCTTCTCATCCTTCATCCACTTTGACAGTTTCTTCTCCAAAAGATTAATCATCGAGATCACTGGTAAAATTTCAGTCAAATCAGTTTCAACTTCAGGCTTGTTAAAATCTTCTCTTAAGGCCTTACATATATCCTCTCGCCTGGTGACCATTAGATCCCGAAACATTTTTAGCTTTCCCAAGCGATACTTGGCATCAGTGCTTCTTGCTGAATACTTATAATTTTTCTGAGAATTAAAGACGGACTTTATATTACTTGGACTTTCCACTGCTATCCTTTTGCGAATTTTTAAGCAATTATACGCCACCGCGGGCATATTTATAACAACTTATCTTCTTAAAAAAGGATTTTTTTTAAAGTACCCATTAAGAAAAACAGTCTATTGTTCGATAAGCCTGTTAAGAAAATGGAGTTTTACCTTATGAAAAAAAGTTGTGCATTGTTAATATTGACCCTTAGCTTGGCCTCATGCCAAATGACACCATCTAGAAACAACTCTAGATCCTTGGCAAATACCACACTGTTGAGAACGTTCATCAGTGAAGTTGCAGGACAGTCTGAAAATTTGGCAGCTAAACAGATTCAGAGTCAAATTGATAAAAGGTTTAAAGAGTTCATCAGAGAAAACTCCGACAGCAAGAACGGAAACTGGGTTAGAATGGGGATTACTCGAGATCAAGCAATGAAGATTGAGAGTCTCTCTGATGACCTACCTTATATGGGTAAAGTTCATAAGTGGGTTATGGAGAATATGACTACACTTGTAAAGGAAGTTAAGCCATCAGTTGCCGCAAAGGCCTATGCCAATATCACCGGAAAAACTGGAAATATTCATAACCCCTATGCCAGCATGTCAGATGATGCTGCAGACCTTACAGCTAGTGCTAGAAACTTTACCATGCCAAGTCATGTAAAGGTAGAAGCTAAGAACTCGGTGGCAAGTGAGCTTAAAAGAAAAAATGGTCGCTTGATTGCAGCGGTGGATGAAATTCAAACAGCAGATCCCAACGCCATTAAAAACTTGAAAGCTAATTTGGAAAGCACTGCAAAGATGATTAAAGAAAATCCCCTGAGTGCTGCCAATATTCAACAGAGTCTCGAGGGCTCTTTAGCAATTACAAGAAAGACTGGAAAAGTTTCAGTCGGACCAGGATGTGAAAGTTTTAATGCCAAGGCCTCAGAGCGTGTACTCGAGTTAAAGTCTAGAGTTGATCAAAAATGGGCAGAACTTATTGAGAAGAGAGCTTATGATAAAGCTGGTTTTGAGTTCAAGACAGTGGATGAAGTTCCCGGAGCAAAAAGACTTACAGAGAAGGAAATTATTGAAGAGCAAGAGAATGCATTTTCAGAAGTTCTTGGTTATACAAGGTTGGAAGCAAGGGCTGCAATAAAAAGACTTAAGAACAAGCCTTGTAGAGTTTATTAGAATTAATGAACTACCATGATCTAAAAGTAGCGCATATTTTCTTTGCGTTTTTGACCATAGCCTTATCTTCGGCACTTTTCTCGGGTGCCGAAGGAAAATTCAAAAAGATCATTTACGGAATATCTACATTATTGCTTTTAGTCACAGGATTTACTATCATGGGAAGGTTTGAAATAAAGCACGCTCCTCCCTATCCGATGTGGATAAATGTAAAGATTGGGCTTTGGCTGGCCTTGACGATTGCGACTCCTATTGTGGTAAAGCGCTATCCAGCCAAGGCAAAAAGACTGTTTTGGCCATGGCTAGCGATTGCTTTGGTGGCAACTGTAATGGCGGTCTACAAGCCTATGTAGTTTTATCTGGTCGCTTCTCTAAGCTCCCTTTCAAGTTGTTCACGAAGTTTGCTTAACTCATCAGACTTTACTGCTTGATGCTTCATGAATGACTCATAGAAGTTTAGAAGATCTTCCGAGTCCGACTTAAAAGAATTTTGAATATCCACAACCTCCCCTCTGAAGAATTCTTCTGGGTAGTCTGAGCTTGGCTCAAAGTTTCTTCCAGGGTATCCACTTAAATATCCCAACGGCCGAAGCCCTTGAAGTACCTTCTGATAATCTTTAAACACAGGCTTAAATTCTCTCATCAACCCTCTTGATTTCTTAGCAACCTCTTCCAGCATTAAAATCTCTTGATCAGATAATGTTCGCAAGAATTGCTCAATCGCAACGCCATCCTTATAGTGCCCAGCAGTCACAGCCTTTTTGAAGTCCTCTAGCTTATTCGCAACTGATTCAATATTTTTTGCCCTCTGCCCAACAACTAGGCCTTGAGCCTTTTTCATCTGTGACCATACCTCTCCAAAGTTTGTGAAAAAGTTCACCACCTCGGAGACCTTGCCTGTCTTAATCTTTTGCCAAAGAGTTCTAGGCAAATAGGCCACAGCACTTTCTTTAAAATGCTTAATAATTTCAGATGGCCTTAAGGCACCATTTAACCTAATCTCGCTTTCCACCCTATTACTTGCTGTTACAAAGTCTTCATAATTGGAAAGTCTCTTTTTAATATGAGAGTTGTACTCATTAATATCTTTCAAAAGCTTCCATGGACTATTAGCAATATCTAGTGACACGGCCTTTCTGATCATTCCCATTCTTAATGCCGTTGTACGGATCATGTTCTCAGGCAAGGCCACATATCTTGGCATGTAAGATTTTATTTTGTTAAAAGGTTTCTTCATCTGTGCCCAGCTTGCACTTAAGATTCCTCTATGCTGTTTCATCTCTGAGAAGCTTGGCATATTTGGAGCGCCAGCAGGAGGTGAAGACCACCCTTTAAGTGCTGTACCAGTCAATCTTTCAAAGGCAGCTTTTCCTGTAGCGCCTGTCTCAATCATTACGTGCCTGTACAGCATGGCACCATATAAAAATTCGAGTGGCATTAAACCTATAGTCCATGCTTTTGAAGACTTCGAGCCTGCTTGATCTTCATTTAGGGTATTCCAATCAATAAGCTTTCCTTCAACCTGAGATGTAGCCAAAGATTGCTGAAACCTAAGCTGAGCCGGCATTTCTATAAAGTTTGTGTTAATCCTTGTGTATAATGAGCCCATCATCAATGGAAATGAAACAAAGAACTCTATTGCCAAGAAAGTTGATGCAGCTGTAAAAGCACCACCCATGATTCCTGGAGTTGCGACTCCTCCACTTCCGATAATCATAACAACTCCGAGGGCCACTACGGCAGCAATGCCAAGGACATTTAATGTTGGTTCCAAGTAGTCTTCATTAATGGTTTCGGATTTTGAACGAATACGATTCTTTATGCTTTCATCAAATTCATTGATTTTTTGAACAGTCTCTTTGGCCTGCCCATAAGGAGATTTTAATGTGCTTCTCAAATACTTTGAAGATTTAAAAATCTTTTTAAAGGTAGGATCATTTTTGAAATTGAAAAAATTAGCGTTACAAAATAATTGAACTTTATTTTCAATATTCTTTTCTGTTTTTTGAATGATAGATTCAATTAGCTCCTCAGCCTTGCTATCTTTAACAGAGTTGGTAACCGGTGAATAAGCTTTACGGGCAATAATATCCAAAAGTGAAATTGAGACAGTTTCCTCATAGTCACATGCATACGGAGTTCCCGTGCCTCTGACAAAGCAGTATTTTTTCTTTTTAACCTTTATATCATCCTCAATTCTCAACAAAGGAGAGACTTGGTAGGCCTGAGTGGTAAAGTATGTCGCTTGGATTTGCTGAGCAACTTCACTGCTGGCAAAAGAGCCTATATTCTTATTAGAGTATGCGTCTTCTAGCTCTAGTGCTTCCAGAACTCTAAAGAAAAACATCGTAGGGTTATCGATTACTAAATCACTAGGACCAAGATCTACTTCAGCACTACTTTGCTTAACTTCATCTTCTTTATTTGAATCTTTTATCAAATTAAACTTTTCAAATAGACGTACAAGTTCTTCATGGTTGTAACTAGTTTCGCCATTTTTTGTACGAATAACTCCAGGAGACACTATCTCCAAGGGGTTCTTTAGTGTACCGAGAGAAAGCTTGTCAGGGTTGTTTCGCTCTCTAATCAAGCTGTAACTCTCTTGGTCTGTTTCTCTATATCCAAAGACTTCAAGTATCGAATTATTTGAATCGGACTTAATTGATGGTCCCTGGCCGACTCTGATTCGATCAATTCTTCTTTTCAATTCTTCATTGCTCAAAGATGATTTGCTTTCTGTCAGAACCTTTTTAGAATCCAAAATCATTGGCCCTTGTCCAATCCTTATCCGATTGATTCTTTCCAAAAGTTCTTCATTGGTTAGACCTGCGGGGGTTCCATCCTCAAAAACAGGGATTGTTCCTTCTTCATTACACAGGAGAAGGTTTCTTGTTTTAGGATTTCGAATAATGAAAGGATACTTCTCAATAAGACTCTTTGCCTTAAGCACAGCGATTTCTCTAAGTGCCTTGGCCCTCTCTGTTCTGGTAGTTTCCTCTATCATATCTTCAGGAAAGCGATTCTCGAATTCCACCTCAATTTCTTTTATAAAGTCCGAAAAACCCTTTGAGAGTTCTTGGTTATGCTTCATAGTTTGGTCAACATCAGCAAAGTCTTTCTTGATAACCTGTTCAAAAAGCAATAGAAGCTCAGCAATACTTGCTGGCTCCAAGATGGGATCTTTTTCTAAATCCAACTTCTTTTCTCTTATGGCATTGGCGATGTAGGCCGCCTGTGCAACTTCTTTTGCAACTTTTAGCGTTTCTTCTATCTTCTTTGATCTTTTACTCTTAGCGACTTCTTGAGAGCTCCTATAGTTAAAGTTCTTGTCTAAGTGATTATATAGCCTAGTAGTAAAACTCTTTTTTAAGTTTTCATCGAGGTACTTTTCAATCTTACTCTGTGCAGCTTCCACCGAATCATCGCTTACCCATCCAAAAGATCCCAAGAACGTATCCACTATTGCCTCAGTTTTCTTAGCATATGTATCTTCCACGATTCGGTTTAGGATATTCTCTTTCACAAGAACACCATCTCCTCTTAGTACAATACTAGGAAAGAACAGTTCACTAAATGCTCTCCAATATAATGCTTCAGCCTCAACCAACTTGGGTCCAAATTGCTCGGCGACACTTTCAATAGTGTGTCCTGCTTGCTTTAAAAGGTCTCCAAACTCGGATATCTCATTAAAGATATGAAGCTCAAGCTCAATTGCAGACTCATCATCTAGTAGAAAAACCTCTCTAGAGGCCAAGGCTAATTCTTCTTGCCTATTAAAATATTCATTGCGAAAAGTATCCTCTTCTAAAAGTTCAATATAAGCAGGAGACTCTTTCATTAAATTATTTTCAGGTCTAAAAGATAAGAAGTTTCCACAGCTCCTTATTTCGTTGTCCCCAAGGTTTTTATTACTCATTCTTTGGATTCCCCAAAGGTTTGTAACCGTTTCCCTAAGCCCTAAAAAGGTTATAAGTTTTGCATAACCCTTTTCTGTCGTTGGAGATTGCATAGAAAGGTATTCGTAGCTTTGTCTTTCTTGTTGAGATATAGAAAGCTCGACATCTTTTCCATTGTTAACATTTTTGGCGTAGTAATTAACAACTGCCAGAACCTCAAGAGCATGAGGTTTTGCTAGAACAAGGTTTAAGTATTCAAGATTCTTAAAATCATAAGTCTTTAATACAAAGTGATTTTCATGAGCGACTGCACTATACAATCTATAAAGCCTTGCAAGCACACTTAGATATCTAAAGCTAAATTCTGTAAAATCAGCAATTTCGTAGTTTTTAGAATCTACTTTAAAGTGGCTTCTTTTATAGAGTTCCTTCTTAAACATGTTCATCTTGGCCATAAGGCTTTTTACAATATCGGTGTAGAACTCCTCAGAAACTTCAAAGTTATTTATACCTAGTGCTCCCTCAAGTCCCTGTCCATCCACCATTGTCATGATTGTCTCAATCTCTTCAATATCAGAAGCAAGGCCTTCGATGAGTTTTTCCTGCGAGACCTCTCCTCTTGACTCTGAAGCAGCTTCCAATGAGCATTTGTCTCCATCGACCTCAAAGGGAAAGTATCGTGATCCATATGTTCTGCTACATAAGTTCGCAGCTTCGGAAGAATCCAAAAAGGCACACTCTCTTTTTACTCCTTGTTCATAGCTCATGCAGGCCACTTCAGAGGCCTGAGCTGATAGAGAAAAGAAAATGGCAGTAACGAGAATAAGCAAATTCATAATGTCCTTTTTATCTAAGACATTAAATTTGCAATGGAGATGCCAAGACTGAGTCATAAATTCAAGTACTTAGAATAGCTATACTGTCAAATTTTCTCGACTGTCAAATTTATTGACACGCCCCTATCCAAAGGGTCCTTGATGCTGTATATAATCGCCAAAGGGAAAGATATGAGTAAGTTATTAGATAGATTTGGGATTTGTGCCTCCAGCATTTGCCTGGTTCACTGTTTGGCCACACCCTTTGTAATCTTCTTCTTTCCAAGCTTTAAAGAAATCTTCAATGAGCAAACACACGAGCTTTTTGCAGTAGTCGTCATTGCATTTATAGTAATAGCAGTATTCCCTCACTGTAAAAGACATGGCCATAAAGATATCATCGCATTGGCGTTTTCGGGAGTCTCATTTATCCTGGCCGCAATCTTTTTAGAAGATTTAATGCCACTGCTACTTCACTACGGCCTAACAATGGTGGGCTCAATCCTTCTGATTATTGCCCACCTAAAGAATATTCGCGTAAGACACGGAAATTGTTCTCACAAGTAATTACTAGGCCGCAACTTTTAACTCCTCCACTTGCGACAATAAGTTCATAAATTCTTCATATTGAGTGACTGTGTGATGAAAGTTTTCCAAAATTTCCTGTTTTACACCGGACTTCTCAATTTGTTTTAAAACCTTCTCCAAGTGATCTTGGTCTTCCTCCACATGAATATCCACAAACTTAGTTCCCTTTTCAAAGTTACTGTTTACTTGTTGGGCAGCCTTTTTCCCTAATGCCGCAATCCCCTCGAGTGCCAGTATATAACCCAGAAGGATCTCCCCATCTTCAATGACAAGCTCGTATTGTTTTCCATAAAACTTTTGAGTCCACTCCCACTCCGGATAGTCTTTAATGCTAGCACCAAGCTTTTTTATGTCATTTAAGGCAATCCTTTCATGGCCACTCTCCTCCTTAATGTGCTCGATTGAGCGTTGAATAAAGTCCTCGTTTTCGCTATGCCTGATTGCAAGTTCTAACAGGGGCACTGAGTGACATACAAAATAATAGGTCTGAGCAAGGAAGTTTAAATACTTTTCCTTGTCGGTAACAAGGCCTGCACTTGAGATTTTTTCCATAACACTGCTTAGAGACTGTTCTAGTTCACTTACGTTCATGACTTCCTCCAAATAGAGCGACTATGCCGCTTTTTTAATGATTTCAGATTGTGCTTGAGACTTATTCCACAACTCTTTTACAAAGCTTTGGGTTTGTTCAGGGAAAACATCAATACCTTTAGGTAAATAGACCATGTCGCAAGGAGTGTCATACACCAACCTCTCTCCAAGCTTAACCCCACCGCATGCCACAGTTTTTTTGGCCAAAGGAATATCGTTTCTAATAGCGGCGATCATTAAGTCATAGCCTAGAAGCTCACAGGACTCGCTTGCAAGCCCTCCCATAAGGTCGATCACCGAGTACTTTTTATTGTTTCTTGAAAAGAGCACGTCAATAGTGAGCCAGTTAATAGACATCGCTTTAGGCGTCCCCTGCTCAATCAAGGCACTCTTAAAACTCTCGTCAAAATTAGATTGCATGTACTTTGATCCCAGACAGGGGTCCAAATTTAGATTTTGGAGCCCATATAGGTGAAACCCCACTGGACGCTCTTTGTAAGTAAGAAAAGAGAGATAGTCATGTCTGTAGAATTCGTCTTCCCAGTGGGGAAAATCTAAGTTCTTTTGAACAAAGAAGTCCTTCCACATTGTCTTCCAGAATCGGAAGGCCTTGTTAACGATCACAGATTCTTCGGAAGTGGCATTTCTTAGGGAGATTAGAGCAAAATTATAGTTTTCTTCTCTCATTGTGCGCCTCCTAACACTGTAAATTGTTCTCTTAAATTGATTTTAAGTTTGGTTTAGTCCAGTTGGAGTATATAAAATTAGAATTAAGAATAAATTAAGCCACTTACACATTAAGAGTTGGGAAGGTTTTGTTAATGTTGCATGCTGAAAAAGTTCAGATTCTAGCGCCTTATCTGTTGGCGATAACGCTATTTATTGTAGCGATGAATCTGCTCATTTACAGTCTTTATTGGAAGAGTCGTCCAACCACAACGACAAGAAATTTTGGCATCTACTGGCTGGTTCAGCTAGTTGGCCTTTTATTGTCTGGTGTTTTCACAGAGAACCACCTACTGATGGGAATCCCTTTTAGTGCATCAATTGTTAATTTTTGGATTATCTATAAGTCCTTTATTAAAGATCTCGAACCCAAAGTTCTGGACTTTAAGGTGTTTCTATATGGCTATGGTGTAGCATGGTGTTTTGCATTTGCCGCAGAGATAACTTGGAATGACTTCACTTACACTACGATGCCGCTTGCAATAGGTCTGTCGCTGCCGGCAATCTACATAATGAAGGTTCTTGGTCAGGCCACAAATTCTGATCTAAAAACATTTCATCACAAACTGTTGTTTGCATTCATGCCATTTTCGATAGTTCATATTTATAATTTCCCGCTTTTTAGAGGTGATGAAACAAATCTTCTCTGGGGGCTTACTGTTCATATTCTTTTGATTATTGCTGGCTCGATAAATCTAACAATGTTTCATACATACATCTTAGAGCTTGCTGATAAGAAAAAGCTAAAAGGCCTTGTTGAGCTTAGAACTGAAGAACTTAATCGACGCCTAAGCCAACTGCAGGTTGTAAATGAAGAAAAGTCAGCACTCTTCAGAATTGTTCTTCACGACGTTAGCAATCCAATGAGTGCCATCATGGGCTACCTTGACTTTGCTCTTAATCCTAAAATCGATGAAACAACTAAACACAAATACCTTCAGGGTGCCTTACGGTCGGCCAAGACTGTAACAACCACAATTCGTCAAATCAGATCAATGGAAAGCATGGCGGAGACAAAGAAGAGGTTCTACGCCGAGGAAATTGACCTACATGAAGCATTTGCCACAGTAGAAACAATTTTTAGACCACAATTTGATAAAAAGAATGTAACTCTTAAAGTTGATTACCCTAATGAAGAGATCTACCTAACAGGAAATAAGGATCTATTTTGCCAAAGCGTTTTGGGCAATCTTGTATCGAATAGTCTAAAGTTCTCACACCCTGGCTCCACAGTGTATCTGACTTCTAAGAAGGAAAATGGCAATCTTAAAATCCTAGTTAGAGATGAGGGAACAGGCTTTGAGAAAACCAAAATCGCGAACATGTTTGATGTCTCTAAGTCAGAGTCTTGCAGAGGAACTCAGGGCGAGTCTGGCACAGGCTTTGGAATGCCTCTTCTAAAGAGATATCTTGATGTAGTTAAGGGTGATATTGATATTCAAACGATAACCCAAGAAGAGTCGCAAACTGATCACGGAACTAAAGTAGAACTTTCCTTTCAAATTTGATTGGTGGCGAGTGTATAATTTCTCAACACCTTAAGTAAAAAATTCTAAGAATATATAACTAAACCTAGTTTTTAGTTATGCTGTTCTAAAACTTAAGGAGTCCTAATGAAGTTTATTTCACATCTTTTGGTATTACTTAGTGTGGTTGGCTGTGTTGTGAAAAAAGAATACACAGTTGAAGCAACTAAGAAAGATCACAAAACCCAAGCGGACAAAGATATCAGCACACAACAAAAAGAATTTTCCCTTACAGAACATTCTGCAACCTACAACCAGGCAATAATTGAAGTTTATCCTGAAAATAACTCAATATTTGTTGAGCAAGGATTCAATCCTAGTGAAACCCAGACTTATAACGGAGATGGAGAGCTCACCGGTAAGTTTCAATGTGGCTTTGAGCTTAACAACGAATCAGTTCTTAACTACAACCTAGTGGACTCTTCTACGCTGAAAATAGAGTTAAATGGAGAAATTTACGAGCTTAAGAGGATTCACGACTCAGGAGAGAGCCTTTACGGCGACTGGTCCCACCTTAAAGGTGGGGACAACCCTAGCCAATTATGGAACTTTTACATTCAGGAAAATGGCCTTATGTACGTGGATTTCCATTGTGCACGTTAATATTTAAATAAAAAAAAGCTCCCAAAATGATCTGTACCCCATTAGTGGGACCTAAAATAAAAAAGCCTCATCTGTGATAAGATGAGGCTTCAATTTTTAGGAGTACAGATATGCATGATTTTTCTG
>Ga0208203_1001087_pt1 | contig 11060 bp, 8 predicted proteins | sample DeeseametaMP2914_FD_184167 | JGI IMG/M metagenome (GOLD analysis project Ga0208203, IMG submission 184167) | Marine microbial communities from the Deep Atlantic Ocean - MP2914 (SPAdes) | ecosystem: Environmental > Aquatic > Marine > Oceanic | place: West of Santa Cruz de la Palma, Atlantic Ocean...
TAAGTCTAATGAGCGCACTTCAATATACTGTACACCCGCTCGATTCAAAGCCTGCGTCGGACGTTCACCACTATTAATCACTCGCTTAGGCCGGATCTTAGCGTAATACTCATTCTCAATTTGCAGCAAATTGGCGTTGAGCTGGCGGTACTCGCCATCAACTTCCACACCAAGTTCTTGATAAAACTCATCAGGAGTACGAATAGCACGCTCTAGTTCAGCTGTATATTCATGTAAGTCATTGTGACGTATAGAGAATTTTGCCTGCGCATTATTTTGGTAACCTAAGTCACTCATGCGCAAAGAGGTCGAGTAATCACCGTACATGGTGCCGTCTGGCTGCTCGCTTAAAAAGGCACCACCCTCGCCCTTCATGAACGACTTACAGATCGCGGGAGACGCGCCAAACAAGTACGGCAACAACCAGCAATAACGTAAGTAATTACGGATTAAGCCTAAATACTGCTCAGAAATGAAGTCCTGCAGTTTAGATGAATCACCATAAAATCGTTGATACTCAGGCCAAAACTCGTCAGGCAGCGAGAAGTTATAATGAACCCCAGCAATAGTCTGCATATAGCGCCCATAACGGTATCCAAGCCCACGGCGATAGACATGCTTCATCATACCCACATTCGACGAACCGTACTCAGCAAGTGGCACATCGTCTTCCTTGGTCATAATACACGGCATACTACCGACCCACAGCACCTCATTATCCATGTGCTGATAGATATACTTATGGATATCGTCCAACCACTTGCGAGGAGCCTCGCGACCTTGGGCCACAGGTGTAATCAGCTCAGGCAAAGCTTCAGAGTAGTCGGTAGTAATATATTGATTAGTCAAAGCCGAGCCCCACTCACGAGGATGTGGGCGCTTAGATAAGTAACCATCAGGCGTCACGCGCAGGCTTTCTTTTTCCACACCACGGTTGATTCGCGTCAACGATTCCGCAGCTTCTGACTCAATAAAGGATAAAGCAGACCTATTCAATTTAGGTTCAAACATATCTCATGGGCGGGATAGAAAATAGTTCGCTTACTATGCCACAGTGTTCCATAATTTTGAAGATAAGTGTTTGTTATACAATGTATACGGACTATGCATAGATTGGAATTTTCTATCGTTGAATGGCATACTTCGATGCTTGGGAATAATAATGATTAATATGCATGAAGCTTTCTACTAAAATTCTAATGGCCTTTTGCGTTTTTGGGGGCATACTAGCAATACTTCTGGGGTTGTTGTTAATCGATGACGAACTATCCCCAGAAACTGAAGCCTGGATTCTGAAAACACAGTCTGAGCTTACCTCACCCAGTGAATCTTATTATTACTTTCTCGGCATCATGGCTCCGAAAGACAAAGATCCTGTAACGCTAGGTAAAAAAGTTCATCAAAAAGCACTATCCGCAAACCCTCAACAGAATGATCAGCCTTACCGTATTTCTGGGAAACAACTAGCTACTTATAGACCCCAGGATTACTGTCAAGTCTATAAAAGAAGCTGTTTTTCTTTATTACTGAACTCAAATCTTGCTGATGAAATCATAGAAAAGAACTCAATACTCATTAAGAGGTATGAAACATTTATTAATTACCCGAACTATCAGCAAAGCCATCCTGCTCATGATTGGTCAAGCTACCCTAATTATACAGATCTAGGATTTGCACATGAGGTCACTTTAATTAAAGTCCTAAAGTCTCTGGCTCACAACAATAAATCAGGCCAAAATACTCTGAAGAAGCTTGAATCAGCTTTAAAGGAAAAACTTGCTCAATCGGGCACGCTACTAGAAAAGATGTTCTACTTAGCGCTATTCAACCAAACTTTAGAGTTTAAAAACCTAGCCTTTAGCAAGAATATCCTTAAAAGCCCTAGACTTAGCGACAGACTTTCTAAAAAAGAATTAGCTTTAACTAAAGCGGTTAGGTTTGACTTGCTCTCTCATTACTATGTCAATAAAGACCTAATGCGAAACCAAAACAAGCTTATTATGTCACTCTTACTAAAGCCAAATATGGCTGCAAATAAACTTACTAGATTTTTAGAGTATTTTAAGCGCTTTGATCATATGACTGCTGAGGACAAAGCATCCTATAAATTTGATTACGTTGAAGAATACACTTTGCTTGAAAGCGTTAGAAACTATGTTGGTTATACCCAGTCTCTGATAGACCTTGTGCCATATAAATCATATGCAATCAGGCTTCACGATCTAGACGCGAAAATTGCTGTCCTCAATTGGCGCTTACAACAGCCCCATGATGCGGACATCAATGAAGAGTATCTTGAACAACACGATACTGCGAGACTAAACCCTTACAAAATAGGCAGCTTCTTCATCAAAAAAGAAGAGTCGGGTAAACAAAAGCTTCTCTGCGTACCACTTGAACAACACAGAGACCCCAGAAACGTAAGATGTGTACAGTTATAAAAGGAAGATACCATGAGTAATAAAAACAAACCGTCAATGGCGCAAATGTTTGTCGCCTTCTTAGTCGCTTTTTTTGGTTCAAAAGCCATCTTTCACTTTATGGACTTTAACTACAGTTTATTCAAAGATCCTTTTGATATAGGCAAGCTACTTATCGATATCGGCGTGTTCTTTGGGCTGTTCTTTATCGGTATGATGGTTTACAACTTATTTTCTGCGAGAAAAGCATCATGAAACTTACTAAAAAGGCTTTAAGTATAATTGCCCTTACCATAACAGCGCCGTTTGCTGCTGAAGCAACCACAGATGACGAACTGTTTATAAAAAAAGATTTAGAAAAGTTGGTAGGAACCGCGCAGCTTTATACAGAGTTTAAAAATAGCTCATGCGGAGATCTTTTAGATAAAGACTTCCCGAACCTCATCAAGAAGATACATACCTCGCTTAGAGAAGTTGAAACTGAGGTGAAGCCTCAATATCCCAAAGTCTGGCAAGAGGTCACAGCTGAAAATAGCAAGATGAATAAACAAGCCAAGAAGTGGGTATCACAAAGAATCGAGAAAATCCCTAGCTTAAGCAGCAACCAAGACTTTGGTTGTGGCGTAATCTTTGGAGAATTACTCAGCTTTGGTTACCGGTTTGAGAGGGAGCGTGTTAGTTTGATGATCAACCTTAGAAAAGCGTCAGAAAATCAATCAGAATCGACTCCTTAGTCAAATAAAAGAAGGAACCGGATATGGAAGCATTAATCAGTTTAATAATTATAGTTGTCCTACTTGTATTACCACTAAAGTTCGCCGCACAGTTTATCGGCGCAAAAAATACAGGCTTCTTCAACTGCCTTTTCGCCTTAATCGTCTCCGCCCTATTCCAATATGGAGTAAACCACTTCTTCCCCAACCTAGACAACACCTACGGCTGGCTCGTCACCGTACCCGTCGCCGCCATTGCCTACATGCTTGTTTTAGGCACAAGCTTTATCAAAGGTGTATTAATCGCCATCGTGCAAGTCATCTTAGCTGTGCTATTGACCGCTTTAGTCGCGAGTTTAATGGCGGGAGTATGATTAAATTATTTATCTTTTTTATATTGATAGTTTGCTCCCCTTTACTATATTCATCTGAAGATTGTTCTATTGGGAAGCATTGCGAGCTAGAAGGAGTACTGAATTTACGCTTTACTCCACCAGAACTTACAGCATCGCTTTCCATAAGAAACGACGATTGCATGCCTTTAGCTTTCGAGCCTTCTTTTTATGAAAAACATAAGGAAAGCAATGGGGAAAGGGTTGAGGTAAGAGGTATTGCCTATAGCGCTCTCTCTGCTGAAAACCTTGTTACCTATGAGGTGAAAGGTCGCCATGTTGATACTTTATGTAACAGTGAGCTCGTACTTTTTGTTTCAGACATAAAAGTAATAACTGAGTAAACGTAACTGGACTAGCTAACTACTATATACTTGTTAAGTATATAAATGTTCATTTTCTTTGCGTGCCCAAAGAAAACGAACCAAAAGAAAAGGCACCCCAGATGCTAGGTGCTTCGCACTCCCCTCGCTCAGCAAAGTTACTGACGCGCCGCTAAACGAAACTTCCATGTTTCGTCTTAGCTAAATTAGGCTCCATGCCTAATTTACGCTATAACTTTGCCTCATTCGGCTAGCTTCAAGGGGTAATTGGAGCAAGCCTGTTATTTTTTGCTCCGAAATCACATGTAGGTAACCTTTCTTAAAAAGCGTATTATTCTAATTCTAGTTATACGTTAGTTGTTTAACACATTAGGAAGATATAGTATTTAAGTTAGAATTAAAGTTTTGCGGAAAAGTAGTTAGCTAAACTTAACTTACATACAATAACAGGGAGAGCAATATGACTAATGAAGAGTTTGTTGAGACTGCCAATCCGCATAGTTGGTTTTTGGTAGCCGACGATCTTCATTATCAAGCAAAAATTTTAATGCAAAACTTTGGTACCAGGACCTTAACTCGCAGAGACTTAACAACTGGTGATTCAATCTCTTGGGATAATTCCAATAGAGCAGTTTTTTTATTAGCCTCATTTGCATTAGAAAATGCTATCAAGGCATTTCTCGTTTATGATCATCCAGGCTGGATTTCTAACGGAACTCTTTCAAAGCACCTGAAGACACATAGTCTAACTAAGCTTTCTAAAATGTCTAATCTAGTACCATACAAACAGAGAAGCCAAGCTATATTGAAAATTTTTGAGGATGGGAATGAATCTTGGGCAAGATACCCATGTTCATTAAAGAAAGACTTTACTAGGGAGCCATTGATCTTAGACCACGAGCTTTGGTGTGGATACCTGTGGCTCATGAAGGCTTACGGTAAAAAGTTGATAAACCTACTCTCTAAACGCTGGGATGGCCCTCATGGTTTTTCTGGTCACTATAATATAGATGGAACATTTCTTGATAACCACATTAATCATGCAAAAGACTAACTCTATAATAAACGTAGGTTGGTCTGGAGGGAAACTTTGCCCAACAGATATTGTGATTTTGGGGTTCATAAGCTCAACCCAGCCTACTGATTCTAATAGTAAAATCAGAATTTTTCTTTCTAGGCGAGGCGTATCAAGATTTTAAATGACGAGTTTACTAGTAGTAAATGAGTCACTTTAAAATCTTGATACAACAAAGCATAGGGAGAAAAAGGCGATTTTACCCTATGTGCTTACGGGCGTTATAGAATATGCGCTGCCAAGCCCCGTCTTCTCTCCACTCATCCGGTCTCCACGAGTTCTGCACCGTGCGCGCGACACGCTCTGGGTGTGGCATCATGATAGTGACACGACCGTCGGTTGTGGTTAGGCCGGTAATACCGTGTGGTGAGCCGTTTGGATTGGCTGGGTAAGTATCTGCAATGTCGCCGTAGTTGTTGACGTAGCGGGCTGTGACTAAACCTGATGCGTTAACTTTTTGCGCTGCTTCGGCTGATGCGAATTGTGCGCGACCTTCGCCATGCGATACGGCGATTGGTAGGCGCGAACCTTCCATGCCTTGCGTAAATAACGATGGTGATTTCGCCACTTCGACCATGGCGAAACGTGCTTCAAACTGAGCCGATTCGTTTTTCACGAAGTGTGGCCAGTGATCAGCGCCAGGGATTAACTCTTTTAAGTTCGACATCATCTGACAGCCGTTACAGATACCTAAGCTGAAAGTATCTTCACGCTTAAAGAAGGCTTCAAACTCGTCACGAGCACGGCTGTTGAATAAGATCGATTTCGCCCAACCTTCACCCGCGCCAAGTACGTCACCGTACGAGAAGCCACCACAAGCGACAGCACCAATAAAGTCTTTTAGGCTGACGCGGCCGCTTAGAATGTCGCTCATGTGAACGTCAACACATTCAAAGCCAGCTTTGGTTAGCGCCGCCGCCATTTCTAGGTGACTGTTAACGCCCTGCTCACGCAATACTGCAACACGAGGACGAACACCGCCGTTAATCATTGGCGCTGCAATGTTCTCGTGAATATCGAAAGTCAGTTGTGGCTTAAGACCTGGGTTATCGGGGTCGAGCTTGGTATTGTACTCTTCTTCAGCGCACTGAGGATTATCACGCAGCTTTTGCATGTGGAACGTTAATTCCGACCAAATCGCGCGCAGATCTTTCATCTCGCGAGAAATAATATCTTGGTCATCTTTAGTCACGCTGAAGGTTTTGGTTTCTGCCGGCACACCAATGAAGTGACTGAAGTCATCAACATTGTGTGCTTTCAATAGCGCTTCAACTTCTTCGCGCTTAGACGCAGGAACCTGTAACACAGCACCCAACTCTTCGTTGAACAAGATTTCTTCTGCTGTACCGTTTAGGCCAGTTAGGTCCACGCTAACACCACAGTTACCGGCGAAGCCCATCTCAACTAGAGTCGTTAATAGGCCACCGTCTGAGCGGTCGTGATAAGCGCTGACTAAGCCAGACTGATTCAAGCCTTGAACCGCGTTGAAGAAATTACGCAAATCATCACTTGAATCAACGTTAGCTGGCTCAGTACCTAATAATTTATACACCTGAGTAAAGGCTGTTGCACCTAAACGGTTTTTGCCACGACCTAAGTCGATTAATAATAACTCTGTTTCACCAATGTCGGTTCTCAACTGAGGCGTTAAGCTTTTACGCACGTCAGTGACTGGCGCGAATGCTGTGATCACTAGCGATAGTGGCGACGTGACGCTTTTCTTTTGCCCGTCTTCTTCCCATACCGTTTTCATCGACATCGAATCTTTACCCACAGGAATCGTGATTCCAAGCTCAGGGCAAAGCTCCATACCAACGGCTTGTACCGCCTCATAAAGATTGGCGTCTTCGCCCGGTGCGCCCGCAGCCGCCATCCAGTTAGCCGATAAACGAATCTTTTTAATGTCATCAATTTTTGATGAAGCGATATTGGTTACTGCCTCACCAACTGCCATACGAGCCGCAGCCGCACTATCCAGCAACGCCGCAGGGGTACGCTCGCCCATCGACATAGCTTCGCCAGTGTAGCTGTTATGAGTCGAAGTCGTTACCGCACAATCCGCCACAGGAATTTGCCATGGGCCAACCATTTGGTCACGCGACACCATGCCGCCAACCGTTCTATCGCCGATGGTGATTAGGAAGGTTTTGTCGGCAACCGCAGGCAATGCCAAGATACGGTTTACCGCTTCGTTGATATCATCAACTTGTGGTAAGTCTGTTGATGGCTTCGATAACGTTTTAGCTTCACGATGCATCTTCGGTGGTTTGCCAAACAAAATATCCATCGGCAAATCAACAGGCTTATTGTCGAAGTGCTCGTCATTAAGCTCTAGGTGTAGCTCTTCGGTCGCCTCGCCCACTACTGCAAACGGACAACGCTCGCGTGAACAAATCGCTTCGAATTGCTCAACATTGTCTGGAGACACCGCCAAAACATAGCGCTCTTGCGCTTCATTACACCAGATCTCGACAGGTGCCATACCTTTTTCAGCATTCGGCACACGACGTAGCTCGAACTTACCGCCACGCTCGCCGTCATGCACTAATTCAGGGATTGCGTTAGATAAACCGCCAGCACCCACGTCGTGAATAAATTCAATAGGGTTGCGCTCGCCCATCGACCAACAACGATCGATGACTTCCTGACAGCGACGCTCCATTTCAGGGTTATCGCGCTGTACTGAAGCAAAATCTAAGTCTTCTTGGCTCGAACCTGATGCCATCGACGAGGCAGCACCACCGCCTAGACCGATCAGCATCGCTGGACCACCCAGTACCACAACTTTATAGCCTGGTTTAATTTCTTTCTTCTCAACGTGTTGTTCACGAATGTTACCCATACCGCCGGCAATCATGATCGGCTTGTGGTAACCACGAACTTCTTCGCCGTATTCAAAAGTGAATTTTTCTTCAAAGGTACGGAAATAACCGTTAATCGCTGGACGACCAAATTCGTTATTAAAGCTAGCGCCTCCAATCGGCCCTTCTAGCATAATATCCAACGCCGTAACGATTCGCTCAGGCTTACCAAAGTCAGTTTCCCAAGGCTGCTCATAACCCGGAACACGTAAGTTCGATACCGTAAAGCCGGTTAAGCCCGCTTTCGGCTTACCACCAATACCAGTCGCGCCTTCATCACGAATTTCACCGCCAGAACCCGTTGAAGCGCCCGGATAAGGAGAAATACAGGTTGGATGATTGTGTGTTTCGACTTTGATTAAGACATGAACTGGCTCAAGGTGATATTCATACTCATAAGTATCCGCACTTGAGAAGAAACGATGCGCACTAAAACCTTCAAATACTGCGGCATTATCTTTATACGCCGACAAAACACCTTCAGAGTTAGTGGCGTAGGTATTTTTGATCATTTTGAACAATGACAGGTCTTTCTCGATACCGTCAATATTCCAAGACGCATTGAAAATCTTATGGCGGCAGTGTTCTGAATTCGCCTGCGCGAACATCATTAACTCAACATCAACAGGGTTACGGCCTAGCTGAGTGAAGCTATCCACCAAATAATCAATTTCATCATCAGCAAGCGCCAAACCAATTTCGACGTTTGCGACCTCTAAAGCCTCACGGCCACCGTCTAATATATTTACCGTTGAGTAAGGTTTAGGGCTTTCTTGAACAAACAGCTGCTCAGCTTCTTCATGTTGCGTTAACACCACCTGCGTCATGCGGTCATGCACCAGAGGTTTTAACGTCTCAGCCAATTCAGCGTTCAGTGGCTGGCCTTCTGGGTTGTTAAAATAAACAGCCACGCCTCGCTCGATACGAATAACCTTATCCAAACCACAGTTTTGCGCGATATTGGTTGCTTTCGACGACCAAGGCGAAATCGTGCCTGGGCGTGGAACAACAATCATGCGATGCCCCGAGTGCTCGCTGGCAGTGCGGTCAGGACCATATTCCAGCAAACGGTCTAATACTTGTAATTCATCGTCTGAAAGCTCAGCACTAACATGCACATAGTGCACAAACTCACCATAGACCTCAGCAATACGAGGTTCGATAGCGCTAGCTTCTTCTAAAAGACGTTGTTTCTGGAACTGTGAATAGGCAGGATTTCCGCGTAGTATGAGCATAAACTTCTCGGCTTTTCTAAACTGTGTGAAGGGTGGATACCAACTAGTGCGCAAATTTTACTCCATCTAGGACTTTTTGATAAGTCATTGAGGAAATTTAAACGCTTAAATTTGCACTTTTTTAGCATTTACCTTCATAATGCGGGTAGTTGCTCATCAGGTAATAATCTTTAATGATAACAAGCTTCTACAAAAAACTGGGCTTTCTAGCGCTAATCATCTTCTCCTTCGGGGGTCTTGTATCCTGCGATTACCAACAAAAAACGCAGTTGGAACGAATCCAAGAACAGGGCTATATCAAAGTCTACAGCCGCATATCACCAACCACCATGTCGGTTGGCGAGAAAGGCTTTTCAGGCTTTGAATACGAGTTGGTTAAACTATTCGCTGAGGACTTAGGAGTCCGTTTAGAAATCGTTACTCATAATGATATCGCCAAAATTCTAAACGAAGTTGAGCAAGGTAAAGTTGATTTCGCTGCAGCTGGCCTGACGGTGACGCGCCAACGCCAAGAACGTTTACGCTTTGGTCCTCCCTATCAAAACATTACCAGTAAACTGGTTTACTTAAAGGGTAACGATAGACCTCGTGACTTCTCACAAATTGACGAGCAGTTAACCATTATCGCCAACAGCTCGCACTCTGAAGACTTATACGACATTCAAAAAGACTACCCAGAGCTGAGCTGGACTGAGCGTTCAGACTTAACCTCTCAGGATTTGCTGGATATGGTGCTTGCTGGTGAGATTCAGTACACCATCGTCGATTCCAATGAACTCGATTTAATGCGCCAAGTCCAGCCTGAACTGGCGGTGGCTTTTAGCGTGTCAGAGCCAGAAGAGCTGGCATGGGCATTTAATAAGAATGGTGATAACAGCCTATTCATTAAAGCTATCGAATTTTTCAGCAAGATAAGAGAAGATGGCACCTTATCGTATCTTGTTGAGCGTTATTACGGACATTTATCGAAGTTCGACTATGTTGGCAGCCGTGCCTTCCACCGTGCGATTGAGAGCAAGCTGCCAGAGTTTAAGCCTTTCTTCTATGAAGCAGCGGGCGATGATTTGGACTGGCGATTCTTGGCGGCCATGGGCTATCAGGAGTCTCATTGGGAACCTGATGCGCGCTCGCCAACCGGGGTTCGTGGCCTTATGATGCTGACTCTGGATACGGCTGGTCAGTTAGGTATCGAAAATCGCCTCGATCCGGAACAGAGTATTATGGGTGGCGCCGATTACTTTAGGTTAATGAAGAAGAAAATCCCCGAAAGGATTGGCGATCCTGATCGCACCTGGTTTGCACTAGCGGGTTACAACGTTGGCTTTGGGCACTTAGAGGATGCTCGAAGACTGGCCGATCAGGCCGGCGAAAATCCCGATAAGTGGTTAGTCGTTAAAAAATTCTTACCGTTACTGCGGCAAAAGAAATGGTACTCGAAGACACGCTTTGGCTATGCACGCGGTGATGAACCCGTTAAATATGTCAATAATATACGTCGTTATTATCAGGTGCTGAAAAAGGTCGCCGAACCCAAGCCTGGTATTATTGAGTTAGAGGAAGAAACAACTGAAGAAAACATCGAGCCTGCAGAAGAGGTGATCGAAGAAGCTATGGAGCAGCAGGGTGACGTTGATGCGGAGGAAGAGGCAGATAAGCAGTAAGGAAGTTTTATCACAACTACCTTGCTGCAAAAGATTGTAACGCTAATTATTATCGCGTGGAGAAACCCTTAAGACTTCCTCAATCGTTGTGAGGCCTTGAGCGACTTTGTAAGCACCACTAACTCTGAGCAAGTTCATCCCCTGCTTTTGCGCCTGCTTACGCAGCGTTCTAATTTCAGCATCATCATGCACCAAGGTTTTTAACTCATCGGTTATGCTCATGAGTTCATAAATACCTTGCCGACCTTGATATCCCGTATGACGACACTCATCACAACCCACAGGCTCATAAATATACCCTGGCTTAGCCAGAGTCCCATTTAGATTATCTCCGACCAAACTATCCCAAGCATCCGAATTCACCTCAACTTGACGCTTGC
>Ga0208203_1001089_pt1 | contig 11049 bp, 8 predicted proteins | sample DeeseametaMP2914_FD_184167 | JGI IMG/M metagenome (GOLD analysis project Ga0208203, IMG submission 184167) | Marine microbial communities from the Deep Atlantic Ocean - MP2914 (SPAdes) | ecosystem: Environmental > Aquatic > Marine > Oceanic | place: West of Santa Cruz de la Palma, Atlantic Ocean...
CGACCTCGACAAAATGCTTGCCAAAATCAAGAGCACCCAGTGGGCCCTGTCAGACATTGACTGGGATGCCCCGGGGGCGGAACTGATTACCGAAGAGCAGTGGCCAAAACTGAAAGAGTTCATGGCCGATCTGATGTGGATTGAGCATGTGGGGGCACGCGGTTTTGCGGCGCTGGCAAAGAAGGCGCCCAACGATACCCTGCGCGAAATTTACACCTACTTCCATGCGGAAGAGCAGCGCCATGCGAATGCCGAGATGGCCCTGATGAAACGCTGGGGCATGCTGGAGGGGGATGAAATTCCTGAGCCCAACATCAACCTGCGTATCGTCATCGAATGGCTGGATCGCTATGCCGATGAAATGCCGCTGTATGTGCTGGGTACGGTGATTCCCATGCTGGAAATTGCCCTTGACGGCGCCCTGTGTACCTTCCTGCTGGAATCGGTGAAAGACCCGGTGTGCCACCAGGCCTTCGAAAAAATCAACGATGATGAGTCGCGGCATCTTGGAGTGGGCTTTACCGTCATGGAAATGCAGGGGCGTGGCAAAACCTTTATTGCTGCCACCAAAATGCTGGCGCCGTTGCTGGATCCGCGATTGATGCTGGGCATTGCCTCTTATGTTCCCTTGCTCAACAAGATGCGTGACAACATTGTAGAGATGGGGTTGCCGGAAGAGCGTTTGTACAAGGCCATGAACAAGTTCGAGCGCATTGGCGGACGCACCGAAGACGGTCGTCGTAACCCCTGGTTCCAGATCATCAAGCAACATGGGCGCTGGGTGACCAACCGCTCCAATCGTCTCTATCACGTGCCGGTGGACGGGTTGGTGAAGTTGACCCAGTACGTGCCGCGTCGGGCACTGCCGGCAGTGCCGTCCTGGGTGAAGGAGTTGACCTACGAGCCCACCGCCACTCGCTGATCTTCGCGATCAATTCATGGAACAACCGGTCATGGGGCTGGCCCAGCCAGTCCCCTAACCTGTATTGAGTCACAGCAAGAGCCCAATCCTATGTCTGACACTCCAAATAGCAAGGTAATCGCTGAAGGCAAGGCGGCTGCTACCAAGGCCCCTGCGCGCAAGAAATCGGCTGCGAAAAAAACGGCCAGCAAGCGCGCTGCGACCGGCAATGTCGCCGCGCGCAAAAAGACAGCGGCAACGCCCAAAAAGGCTGCGCGAAAGAGTGCAGTCAAGCGCAAGCCAGTAATCAAACCGGTATCGGTATTGATCGTTGGCGCCGGGTTTGCGGGCATTGGTATGGCGATCCGGCTCAAGCAGGCCGGCATCGAGGATTTTCTGATTCTTGAGCGGGATACGGCTGTCGGCGGTACCTGGAGGGATAATCAATATCCCGGTGCGGCCTGTGATATTCCGTCCAACCTGTATTCCTATTCCTTTGCGCCCAACCCCAACTGGTCACGCAGTTTCTCAGGCAGCCAGGAAATTCTTGGTTACATCCAGCATATGGTGGCCGAGTTCGGTCTGGAAAAACACATCCGTTTCCAGCAGAACGTGGCCGACCTGAGCTTCGATGAGAAGGCGGGTCTCTGGACAGCGACCACTGACAAGAAGGAAATGTTTGCCGGTCGTGCCGCCTTGATGGCGCAGGGTCCGTTGTCCACTTTCGGCTTCCCGGACATTACCGGTATCGACGACTTCAAGGGCAAGAAAATCCACAGTGCTGATTGGGATCATGATTATGATTTCAGCGGCAAAAATGTGGCGGTGATTGGCACCGGTGCCAGTGCCGTGCAGATCATTCCCGAGCTGGTCAAGGTGGCCAAGCATGTGAAGGTGTTCCAGCGCACTCCCGGCTGGGTGTTGCCACGGCCAAACTTTGTCACGCCGGAGTGGAACAAGCAGTTGTTCCGTAAGCTCCCTGCCAGTCAGCAGGCCATGCGCAATCTTCTCTACTGGGGTCATGAAAGCATGGCGCTGGCGTTTATCTGGAACTCGCCGCTGACGCGTCTGACCGAGCGATTGTCCAAGTTGCATCTGCGCACCCAGGTGAAAGACCGCTGGCTGCGTCGTCAGCTGACGCCGGATTTCACCATCGGCTGTAAACGGGTGCTCATGTCCAATGACTATTACCCAGCACTGCAGAAAGAGAACGCCAAGCTGATTACCTGGCCCATCGCTCGCATCAGCGATAACGGTATTCGTACCGTGGAGGGTATTGAGCACCAGGTGGATTGCGTCGTGTTTGCCACCGGCTACAAGGTTTGCAATGCCAGTACTCCGTTTACGGTGAAGGGGCTGAACGGCCGAGTCATGGGGGATGAATGGAAGGGCGGTGCGCAGGCCTATAAAAGTATCAATGTGTCCGGCTTCCCCAACCTGTTCCTGACCTTCGGACCTAACTCTGGCCCTGGGCACAACTCTGCGCTGGTGTACATGGAGTCTCAGCTGGAGTACGCACTCAAGGGAATTCGCAAGATTGTGGGCGAAGATCTGAAGGTGCTGGATGTGAAAGAGGAGGTGCAGGCCCGTTACAACAAGAGTATCCAGAAGCGGCTGGCGAAAACCAACTGGAACTCCGGCTGCAAGAGCTGGTACCTCACTGAAGACGGGTTCAATGCCACCATGTATCCGGGGTTTGCGACCCAGTACGCCGCCCAGATGTCGGAATTCAAAGAAGAAGATTACCAAACCGCCTGATGAGAATTGGGTAGGGAGTGGAGTGCTCCCCTGGTTTTTCCGGTGAACGCGGGCCTTTGGCCCGCGTTTTTTTATGGTGGATCGCGGGTTGCGGCAATCGGGTTTTCTTCTCCTCCGCGATGCCCCTTGTGTGTTGCCAGCCATGGCGTACCGAAGTGAGCCAAAAAACTGTCACACGAATGTCGTTCAACCTTAACCCCTGATCGGTAAAACGCAGTGTTCACCATTGCGTACCAATACAACCGAAGGGGATACCGATGAAATCCTGGCATTTTTTGGGGGCTGCCACGCTGGCAGCGATGCTGGCTGCCTGTGGCGGCGATGACAGTAATGACAATAACAGCACGAACGAAACCGGTGACCCGGTGGCAGAGGTGACCCCGGCTTCCATCAAGCTGGCGTTTTCCGGCCGTTATCAGGCCGGCAGCTTTGATGCCTCTGCAGCTGAAATTCCGGCCTATGATGCGGCCAGCCAGCGGTTGTTTGTGGTTAATGCTGAAGCCGGGGAGCTGGATGTGCTGGATCTGAGTGATCCTTCTGCGCCGGTGAAATTGAGCAGTATCAATGTGTCTGCCATCGCGGCAGGTGCCGAAGTGAATAGTGTGGCGGTAAAAAATGGCCTAGTCGCCGTCGCCATTGAAGCGGACCCGAAAACCGATAACGGTTTTGTCGCGCTGTATCAAGCGGACGACCTGACCCTGTTGGGCAGCACCGAAGTCGGCCCGCAGCCAGATATGATCACCTTTACGCCGGATGGCATGACGGTGCTGACCGCTAACGAAGGCGAGCCCAGTGACGACTACAGCGTGGACCCGGAAGGTTCCATCAGCATTATCAACGTGACAGACACCGGTTCTCCGGTCGTCACCCATGCCGACTTTGCCGGTTTTAATGCCGCTGACCTGCGTGAAGCCGGGGTGCGTATTTATGGACCGGGTGCGTCTGCTGCCCAGGATCTGGAGCCGGAGTACATTGCAGTTTCTGCCGATGGGGCAACCGCATGGGTCACGCTGCAGGAAAACAATGCGCTGGCCAAGCTCGACATCGCCACGGCCACCGTCACCGACATTCTCCCCCTTGGAGAGATTGACCGCAGCCAGGCCGGCAAGGGTATTGATGCCAGCGATGATGATGAAGTGATTGATATCAAGACCTGGGGCGGTGTTGTGGGGTTTTACCAGCCGGATGCGATCCATGCTTACAGCGCCAATGGCAGCACCTACCTGGTGACTGCCAACGAAGGGGATGCCCGTGCCTGGGGTGAGGATAACGATGCCTATTGGGGTGAAGAGGCCGATGATTCGGAAGATCCGCCGGTGCTGTGTGAGCCGGATGCCAGTCAGGGCTTTGTGGAAGAGTTTCGTGTAAAACACCTTGTTCACACCGATGGCTTCGACCGTCGCTGTGGTGATGACATGCCTCCCCAGCTGCGTGAACTGGCAGCGGGTGCGCTGCTGGATCCGACGGTGTTCGGCTACTGTGGTGCTGTCGCGGGTGACCCGGAAGGTTGCCGTGATGATGATGTGCTCGGCCGATTGAACATTACCTGGACGGCCGGCTACAAAACCGATGCGGCAGGCGACCCGGTGATGTACACCGCCGAAGGGGTTCAGGATGCCGCGGGTGACCGCATCATGTACGACACGCTGTACAGCTACGGCGGCCGTTCTTTCTCCATCTGGGATGAAGACGGTGTGCAGGTGTTCGACAGTGGTGATGCCATTGAGCAGTTCCTCGCAGGCGACGATTGCAAGCTGGGGAGTGACCGGTCCATCGACTGCAAGACCTGGTTCAACAGTGGCCATGACGAAAGTGGCGCCATGGATAGCCGCAGTGATGCCAAGGGGCCGGAGCCGGAAGGCCTGACCATTGGTGTGATGGGGGAAAAAACCTTCCTGTTCCTGGGGCTGGAACGCATGGGGGGCGTGATGGTGTATGACATCACGGATCCGACCGCACCGATTTTCCAGGACTACCTGAACAGCCGTGAACTGTGGGACGGGGAAGACCCGGACAATGGTAACCTGGCCGGTTTTGGTGATCTGGGTCCGGAAGGGCTGGTCTTCATTCCCGCCAGCGATGCGCCGCAAGGCAAGCCGCTACTGGTCGTGGGTAATGAGGTCAGCGGTACCACCGCGGTGTATGAGGTGCTGGTGTCAGAAGAGTAAGGCGCTGAGCCCACTGCGATTCGGTGGGCATGGTTTGGTTCATACGGATCAACGGGAATGCCTCATAGCAATGCCCATTCCGTAGGCGCGTCGCTCGCGGCGCGATTTAAGACCAGGATCAAAAGCGTTTTCACCACAGAGGGCGCAGAGTTCACGGAGAAACCCCGTTTTCCTTCCTGAGCACTGTGCCCTCTTTGGTGGATCTGTATTTAACAACGGCTATCGCGCCGCGAGCGACGCGCCTACGGAAAGGGAGGGGAGGTTTAGATCGGGTTTTCCCGGGAATCCCGTAGTGACCGGCTCTGGTCTGCCGTGGGAGCTGTGGTTCCACGGCGATGCTTTTGGCCGGTTTTCAGCCTCTAGCAGTCGTCCGACGTCAGACCACCGACCAGATTTTCATCACGATTTGGCTTTTTGTTTGGCTTCAAACGCCGCCAGTTGTTCCGGTGTGGCGGGTGCTTGAAACTGGTCCTTCCATTCGCTGTAGGGCATGCCGTAGACCCATTCCCTGGCCTGCTCATAATCCAGTTCTACTTGCCGTTCGCTGGCGGCCGCAGAGAGCCACTTGGACAAACAGTTTCGGCAAAAGTCCGCCAGGATCATCAGGTCGATATTCTGTACGTCCTTGTGTTCATCCAGATGCTGCAGCAAACGCCGGAAGGCGGCGGCTTCCAGTTCGGTTCTGGTGGTCTGGTCGATATCGGTCATGGGGGCTCCTGCTCTGTTTTCAGACGTCTATGCTACGCAGGTAGTCATCGTAGCTGCCACTGAAGTCACGAATGCCTTGCGGGGTAATTTCCAGAATGCGCGTGGCCAGGGAACTGACGAACTCCCGGTCGTGACTTACGAAAATCAGTGTGCCCGGGTAGTTCTCCAGTGCCAGGTTCAGGGACTCGATGGATTCCATGTCCAGGTGGTTGGTGGGCTCATCGAGCAACAGTACGTTGGGCTTGGTCAGTGTCAGTTTGCCGAACAGCATGCGGCCCTGTTCGCCACCGGAAATTACCTTGACGGATTTTTTTACCTCGTCGTTGGAAAACAGCATACGCCCCAGAGCCGCACGCACGGCCTGTTCGCCGTCGGCGGTCCATTGTGCCATCCAGTCGAACAGGATCATGTCGTCGGCAAAGTCATGGCTGTGATCCTGGGCAAAGTAACCCAGCTCGGCGGCTTCTGCCCATTTGACTGTGCCGCTGTCGGCGTTCAGATCGCCGGCCAGGCAGCGTAGCAGGGTGGTCTTGCCGATGCCGTTGGGGCCGATGATCGCGACCCGTTCACCGGCTTCGATCTGCAGGTTGAGATCCTGGAACAGGGTCAGATCCTCAAAGCCCTTGCCCAGCCCTTCCACAGTCACTGCCTGGCGGTGCAGTTTTTTGGTTTGCTCAAAGCGGATGTAAGGGCTGACCCGGCTGGAGGGTTTGACCTCTTCGAGCTGGATCTTGTCGATCTGGCGGGCCCGGCTGGTGGCCTGCTTTGCCTTGGAGGCATTGGCAGAGAAGCGGCTCACGAAGCTTTGCAGCTCGGCGATTTCCTTCTTCTTCTTGGCGTTGTCCGCATGCAGGCGTTCGCGTGCAGCGGTGGCAGCAGTCATGTACTCATCGTAGTTACCCGGGAACAGGCGAAGCTCGCCATAGTCCAGATCTGCCATGTGGGTACAGACGCTGTTCAGGAAGTGGCGGTCGTGAGAGATGATGATCATGGTGCTGGATCGCGCCACCAGAATATTTTCCAGCCAGCGAATGGTGTGGATGTCCAGGTGGTTGGTCGGTTCGTCCAGCAACAGCACGTCCGGGTCAGAGAACAGTGCCTGGGCCAGCAATACCCGCAGTTTCCAGCCGGGGGCTACGGCGGTCATGGGGCCGGCGTGCTGTTCTTCCGGAATCCCGAGCCCAAGTAGCAGATCCCCTGCCCGAGCCTCTGCGGTATAGCCGTCCATCTCGGCAAATTTCATTTCCAGATCGGCCACCCGCATGCCGTCTTCTTCGCTCATTTCCGGCTGACTATAGATACGATCGCGCTCGGCTTTGACCTCGGCCAGTTCCGTGTGCCCCATGATCACGGTATCCAGCACGGTGTGCTCTTCAAACGCGAACTGGTCCTGGCGCAGCTTGCCGAGGCGGTCATTGGTATCAATCATGACCTGGCCACTGCTGGGTTGCAGTTCGCCTCCCAGAATTTTCATGAAGGTGGATTTGCCGCAACCGTTGGCGCCAATCAGGCCGTAGCGGTTACCGTTGCCGAATTTCACGGAGACGTTTTCGAACAGCGGCTTGGCACCAAATTGCATGGTGATGTTGGCAGTAGAAATCAAGAGACAATCCTGTAGAAACGCAGCGGCAGGCGGGCCTGCACCGGGGTGAAAGAGGCGGCATTGTACCGGCTCGGGCAGCAAAACACAGGCCCGCCGGGCAGATCGCGGGCAGGTGTTCGATTTGCACCTACTCACGGGTATGATTGATGCCTTTGCGCTGAACCACTGAGGATCCCATGTTTGAACTGACTGTGATGCCCCGTTTCTACGAAACCGACGCCTTTGGCCACGTGAATAACACGGTGGTGACGGGCTGGTTTGAAACCGCCCGCTCTCCGCTGTTTGAGCTGTTCAACACCGAAGGCAACAAGCCTGCAGAGTTGCCCCTGATCCTGGCCCGTATCGAAGTGGATTTTGTCGGGCAGATCTACTACGGCAGCGACGTGCTGCTGCGCACCGGCATTGAGCGGCTGGGGAACAGTTCCTTCGTGGTGCTGCATCAGGCATGGCAGAACGGCAAGCTGGTGGCGCGGGGCAAGGCCGTTCAAGTGCATTTCGAGCACGACAAGCAGGCGTCCTCGCCGATCCCGGCCACATTCCGTCAGGTGCTGGAGCAGCATCTGGGAGCGTTGCCGGAGGAAGAGCAGCGGTGAGCTTTGAGCCACGAGCTACGAGGAAGGTCAAAAGCCAGGGTGTTTAGGGTGGAGAGGGCTTTGTGGGAGTGGTCGTTCGACCACGATGGCGCGTAGCGCCTTCCCGGATCGCGGTGGAACCACCGCTCCCACTGATAGGGGCGCGATGCTGGAAGGGCCAGGTTTTGAAATTGGCGTCAGTCGTCAGGCCCTATCTCCCCCATAGATACAGTCATCATGGCGTCTTGACGCGATCTCGCTACACTAGCCCCTTGACGATTTGCTGAGTGAGAGAAATAGGGATGGCCTACAAGGGACAGGACAATCTTGACCACCTTCAGCCCCACAAGGTCGGGGTGCTAATCACTAATCTGGGAACGCCGGATGCACCGGAAACCGGCGCGTTGCGCCGTTACCTGCGCGAATTCTTGTCTGATCCCCGGGTGGTCGAGATTCCCCGGTTTATCTGGTTCTTCATTCTCAATCTGGTGATTCTGGTCATTCGTCCTTCCAAATCGGCCGAGGCCTACAAGGGCATTTGGACCGAGCAAGGTTCCCCGTTGCTGTTTCACAGCCTTGCCCAGGGCGACGGGATTCGCGAGCGCCTGCAGCGCAAGTACGGGGATGCGGTGGAGGTTCGTGTCGCCATGCGTTATGGCAACCCCTCCATCCCCAGCCAACTGCAAGCCTTTGAGGATGCAGGTATTCGCAAGCTGCTGGTGCTGCCGCTGTATCCCCAGTACTCGGCTTCTACCAACGCGTCGACCTTTGATGCCCTTGCCCGGGATTTCATGAAGCGCCGCCTGCTGCCGGACCTGCGCTTTATCAGTCATTACCCGGACTACCCGTCCTACATTCAGGCCATGGCTGACCACATTCGTGCCTGGCGCGACCAGCATGGCGGCGCGGACAAGCTGGTCTTCAGCTACCACGGTGTGCCCAAGCGCTTTCTGCTCAAGGGCGACCCGTACTTCCATGAGTGTCACCAAAGCTCGCAATTGCTGGCTCAGGCGCTTGGTCTGCAGGAGCATGAGTGGATGACCACCTTCCAGTCCCGCTTCGGTGCGGAAGAATGGTTGCAGCCTTATACCGATGCCACCATGAAGGCGTTGCCTGGTGAGGGGGTGAAGTCCGTACAGGTGTTCTGCCCGGGATTCTCCGCGGACTGTCTGGAAACCGTGGAAGAAATTGACGAAGAAAACCGTGAGTACTTCGAAGAGGCTGGGGGGGAGTCGTTTGCCTATATCCCGGCGCTGAATGCGGAGCCGGTACATCTGGATGCACTGACCCAGCTGATCGAGGATAACCTGCAGGGCTGGTCGTTACGCGCTGACGGGTAGCCAGTTCACGGGGAACACTGAGCCATCGCGAGCCAAACCGGATTTTTCACGTTGAACTCAGTGTCCTCGGTGGATGCCCCCTCTTTGACAGCGGGGCGAGCGGCCAGTCTCTGCAGGGTGGTGTATGCAATCAGGCAGTAAGATGCCGGATCAGCTCATCGGTAAACTCGGTGGTGCTGGCTCTGCCGCCCAGGTCCGCTGTCACTACTTCACCTGCGCCAACCACTTGCCGTACCGTGCGGCGTAGCTGTTTCGCCTTGTCGTGCATTTCCATGTAATCGAGCATCATGGCACCGGCCAGAATGATGGCGGTGGGGTTGGCGATACCCTTGCCGGCAATATCCGGTGCGCTGCCATGCACTGCCTCGAACAGACCGCCGTGTTCGCCAATGTTGGCGCCGGGTGCCACACCCAGGCCGCCGATCAGGCCAGCGCACAGGTCGGAAAGAATATCGCCGAACAGGTTGGTGGTGACGATCACATCGAAGCGGTGCGGATTCATGGCCAGCTGCATGGCGCAGGCATCCACGATCATTTCTTCGTGTTCCAGGTCCGGGTAGTCCTCACGCACGTTGCGCGCGACATCCAGAAACAACCCGGATGTGGATTTCATGATGTTGGCCTTGTGCACCACGGTGACTTTCTTGCGGCCCTGTTTCATGGCGGTGTCATAGGCAAAACGCAGCAGGCGCTCGGATTCTGTGCGTGTGATGCGGCTGCGCAGTTCAGCGGTTTCCCCATCCTCGCTGACGGTCTGACCCAGACCGGAATAGATGCCTTCGATGTTCTCGCGCACGGTCATGATGTCCACGTTGTCATAGCGGGAATTGACGCCGGGAATGGAGAGCGCGGGCCGCACATTGGCAAACAGGTCAAAGGTTTTGCGCAAGGTCACGTTCACAGAAGTAAAGCCGCCACCTACCGGAGTGGTGATCGGGCCTTTCAGGGCCAGGGGATTACGCTTAAGGGTCTCCAGCGTTTCTGCAGGCACCAGGTCAAGTCCCTGATCCAGGGCTGTCTGGCCGGCGATGGCGTATTCAAACTTGAGTCCACAATCGAGGGCGTCCAGTACGCGTACCGTGGCATCCACGATATCCGGTCCAATTCCATCGCCGGGAATCACGGTTACGGTGTTGTCATTCATGCTGCCTCCTGATTGCGGGAAAGGTGACGAGTGTGACCATTTTGCCCGCTCAAGGTTGCAAAATGAATGCCGACCAAGGTCGCAGGGCGCTCGGAGAAAGAGGGGACCGGTGTTGTGAGCGGCTATATATGTGGGCCGGGACCCTTTTCGGATAGCTCGTCACAGGGGTTGCGCAGTCGGCAGGCCTTGATGGAAAGACAGCCACAACCAATGCACTGATCCAGCTGGTGACGCAGGACGGTCAGATCATTGATGCGCTCATCCAGCTGCACGCGCCAGCGGGCGGACAGCCGTTTCCAGTCCCGGGCAGTGGGCGTTCTGCCATCGGGGAGCTCGCTCAGGGCCCCGGCGATTTCTGCCAGTGGAATACCAATGCGTTGTGCCACCTTGATCACCGCCACCCGGCGCAAGACGTCCCGATGGTAGCGTCGCTGGTTGCCGGCACTGCGCTGGCTTTGAATCAGGCCTTTGGTTTCGTAGAAGTGCAGGGCAGACACCGCCACGCCACTGCGTTCCGCGACTTCGCCTACGGTAAGTGCCTTGCCGTGATCTTCCGGATTGATACGCATAGTCTGGTCTCCGGGCCATGCTGTTCGCGTAAGACCTAAGGAGCCTCTGAATAACTCCTTGCGTACTCAGCGTGGCCTGAAGCGTGCAGCAGTTGTGTCTTGTCTCGAAGGGAAGGGTGGCTCCCTTTTCAAGAGGCAAGGCGCAGCTGATGGGCGCTTCAGGCCTCGCCCTCCGGGTCTTCCAGGCTGATCCACACTCGTTGTTGCACTTTCTCGACAGGCAACCAGCATGCCTTCAAAAGTGCGCCTAGATTGTGAATCAGCCTGGAAGACTGAGCATGCAAGG
>Ga0208203_1001091_pt1 | contig 11033 bp, 7 predicted proteins | sample DeeseametaMP2914_FD_184167 | JGI IMG/M metagenome (GOLD analysis project Ga0208203, IMG submission 184167) | Marine microbial communities from the Deep Atlantic Ocean - MP2914 (SPAdes) | ecosystem: Environmental > Aquatic > Marine > Oceanic | place: West of Santa Cruz de la Palma, Atlantic Ocean...
GGCGCAAAAATGAATGCGTTCACTAAGCGTGCTATCGGTAAACGCATGGCAACGGTATTCATTGAATACAAGCCATCGGGTAAAACAGATGAAAACGGTAAAGCGCTTCCGCCAATTAAAGTGGAAGAGGTGATCAACGTGGCAACCATTCAAGCTCGTCTTGACCGTTCATTCCGTATTACTGGTATCGATAACCCAGCTGAAGCACATAACCTAAGTTTATTACTTCGTGCCGGTGCACTTGTAGCGCCAATTCAAATTGTTGAAGAGCGCACAGTAGGTCCAAGCCTAGGTCAAGAGAACATCGAAGCGGGTATGACTGCGGTTGTGCTTGGTTTTGTGTTTGTACTTGTATTTATGCTTGTTTACTACAAAGGTTTCGGCATGGTGGCAAATTTGGCACTGGGCGCAAACTTAGTATTAATCGTCGGCGTAATGTCGCTTATCCCAGGTGCAGCGTTAACGCTACCGGGTATTGCAGGTATCGTATTGACCGTAGGTATGGCGGTTGATGCCAACGTACTTATTTTTGAACGTATTCGTGAAGAACTTGCTGATGGCCGTAGCCCGCAACAAGCTGTTCATTTTGGTTACGACAGCGCATTTAGTACGATTTTCGATGCTAACATCACAACGCTAATCGCAGCAGTGATCCTATTTGCAGTGGGTACTGGTCCTATTGCTGGTTTCGCAGTAACACTTGCGATTGGTATTATCACCTCTATGTTTACAGCCATTGTTGGTACCCGTGCGGTAATCAACTTATTCATTGGCGGTAAGCGTATTGAGAAGTTGTCGATTTAGGAGTCAGCATGCAAATTTTAAAACTCGGTGGTAAAACACTCGGCTTTATGAAGTTACGTAAGTTTGCCATGACAGTATCAACCTTGTTGATTTTGGCTTCTTTCGTATCGTTTTTTACTAAAGGCTTAAACTTCGGTCTCGACTTTACTGGCGGTACCGCTGTTGAAGTAGGCTTTACAGAAGCACCTGATCTTAAACAAGTACGTGATGCAATCACAGAAAGTGGTTTTGAAGATTTCTCGGTGCAGCTGTTTGGCTCAAGTAAAGAGATTTTAGTACGTCTTGCACCGCAAGGTGCAGGCGTTAAAGCAGAAGTTATTGGTAACCAAATCATTACGGCATTGCAAAAAATTGAGCCGACAGTAGAAATGCGTCGTATCGAATTTGTTGGCCCAAGTGTGGGTGAAGATCTGAAAGAGCAGGGTGGCCTTGCCATGTTAACTGCACTTATCTGTATCTTAATTTACGTTGCGTTTCGTTTTGAATGGCGATTTGCGGTAGGTGCGGTTTCAGCACTATTACATGACGTTATCATCACATTAGGTTTATTCTCAGTGCTAGGTCTTGAGTTTGACTTAACGATTCTTGCGGCGATTTTGGCAGTAATAGGTTACTCACTCAACGATACTATCGTTGTATCTGACCGTATCCGTGAAAACTTCCGTAAAGTGCGTGTTGATGACACGATTGAAATTATCGATATTTCATTAACGCAGACGTTAAACCGTACATTAGTTACTTCAATCACGACAATTTTAGTATTGATTGCATTGTTCGTATGGGGTGGTCAAACGATCCACGGTTTCGCAACTGCGTTACTATTTGGTGTGTTTATCGGTACTTACTCGTCTATTTACGTTGCTTCAGCAGTAGCAATTGCAATGGGTGTAAGTAAAGAAGACTTAATTCCAGAAGTAATTGAAAAAGAAGGTGCGGATCTCGATCCAATGCCTTAATCAGTGATACAAAGAAAAACCGCCCTAGGGCGGTTTTTTTATTTTTAAACTTTCTTTGCCTGATACTACTTGGCCTTATAACTACTTAACACCACTTCCATAATCTGCTCTATCGCTACTCCCGCATAGAGTTTGCTGATGTAATATTTATACTCATTACAAAATGACTCGTTCTCAATAATTGAGCCGAAAATGCTCGGTTGCTCGAGAAAAGCGAGTGGTGATATTCGTGATGCATGAGCTGCCTGCTGTAAAGTCTCAGCCATATAATCGATAACCTCTAAAGGCTGACCTTGTTGAGATGAGTGCGTGTCGCTGTATAAGCACCAAGCTGCAATCACTAAATTAGCAATCGCAGTATTTCCACCAATTTTAAGGTTCTTTACAATCGTAGGTACCAAAAAGGTCGAGACTTTACTTGCGCTTTGAGAGCAAATTCGTGCAAGGCTGTCCTTGATGTTAGGGTTCGCAAATCGAGCTATCAGCGTACCCTTATAATCACTTAGGTCAATACCGGGCACCTCATCTAAAATCGGTGTTACTTCGTTATCCATGAAGGTGCTGACCACTGTTGCAAATAAGGGATCTGAAATTGTTTGCTCTATGGTTTGATAGCCACGTAAAGAGCCGAGTATTCCCATAACAGTATGGCTCGCATTTAGTAAGCGAATTTTCATGGTTTCATAAGGTGTTACATCATTGACTATTTGTGCACCTACCTTCTCCCAAGCAGGGCGTTGTTGGCAAAACTTATCCTCGATGACCCATTGGTGAAAAGGCTCACAGGTGACAGGCCATGAATCAATCACTCCCAACTGTTCTGCGAGAACAATATCTTTATCTGTGGTTGCAGGGGTAATACGGTCGACCATTGCATTAGGAAAGCTAACTTGACTTGCTACCCAATCAGCAAGCTCTGAGTCATATGAACTAATGTAAGTAACTAACATTTTTCGTATGACATCACCATTGTGCTGAACATTATCACAAGACTGAATAGTAAACGGTTTTCGACCACTCTTTCTGCGGCGATCTAAAGCAGCAGCAAGGTAGCCAAAAATCAGCTTTGGCTTGTTTGGGTTTGCTAAATCATGTTGTATATCGGGGTTTGAAAAATCGAACTCGCCGGTAGATGGGTCATAATTATAACCGCCTTCGGTTATTGTTAATGAAACAATCTGAGTTTCATCAGCGGCCATTTTATTTATTACGGCTTCTGGATCATCCGGCGCTAAGAGAAAATCGGTTAAACAGCCAATTATTTGCACATCAGTTTTGCCACTTGGGTGTTTTACTAATAGGGAGTACAGATAATCTTGTGCTTCTAGAGATTGCTTAATAGCCCGATCAGCCTCGCGTAAGCCTATACCGCATATGCCCCAACCTAAATCCCCCGTATGGTTGATGTAGTTATCAGTATAGAAAGCTTGATGAGAGCGGTGAAACCCGCCCACACCAACATGGACAATCCCGGCTTTTAGTGATTGTCGGTTATAACGCGGCACTGATATAGATGTAGGAAAAGAGCTCAGTGTTGAGTTATTTAAAGGAAGTGCGCTCATGTTTTGCCCCCGAGCAGTTATACGGCTGAAAATTGTTTTCTACGTTGCATAGCCCAATACGCACTCGCGAAGTAAATGATGGTGCAAGCGAATCCACTATTGAAAAATAATGTTCTATTGTGCTCATAGGAAGCAACATCAGGTGAGTTGAACATGGCATTTGCTGCTAGCGCCACAGTAACACCTAAACTTAACCAAGCAACCGTAGTGAGTACTTTGGTCAACAGGCGTTGATCAAGAATAAATGCAGGCTCATTGGCTGCTTGTTCGGCGTGAAATCTTTCTACTTTTTTATCAAAATTAGCTAGCTCTGCTTCTTCTTCAGGATACTTCTGTGCAGCGCCATTTCGTTTTGCTAATAAAATATATACGACAATACTGAATACCCAAGTTGGTAAGAAAAGGTAGTAAAATGGCATTATATTGATCGCATTCAATGTAAATCCGAACACTAGGCCAAGTGCCCACGCAATAACAGCTGCAGAGCTATGCTCAAGCTTTTTGTAGGTAACCCAATAACGAGTTAGGCCAATCTTTGGAAACAAAAAGTGTTCAGCAAAAACGATAGCGCCTACAGGTACAACTAAAAGTCCTGCGTACGTAAGAAGTGGTAGTAACTTAGTAAATACAAATGGAAAGCAGGCAATTAAAACAGTAACTATACCCACTAAAAATGTCGTTCTGGTACGCGAAAGGTTACTAAATATAGCTTGTGCAGCAAGACCTGCTCGGTACAAGTTTGCATTTGCTGTAGTCCAGCCTGCGACAATAACAATAACTAACCCAGATAACCCAAGAGCATGGAACGCAACATCGCCTGGATCTAGCTCAGTAATCGACTTTTTCACAAGAACCGCGGTGCCCGCACCCATAATACCAGCAGAGATCCAAGCGATATAGTGACCAAATAACATACCTGCTGATGTGCATAAGCCATAGCTTTTTTTCTTCGCGTAACGTAGCAGAGCCATGTCTATTAAACCAAAGTGAGTGATGGTGTTTGCTGCCCAAGAGAATCCGATAACTTCTAACAGCCCTATGCCTGGCTCACCATTGGCATCTAACCCAGTCCATACAGAGACACTGCCAATGTGCATGAAGTCTCCCCAACTCGAGACTGAGGTTTCACCAATGACAGAATTAGCAAGTTCAGGCATGAGTACTAATGGGCCGCTGATGAACATAACAAATAACCATGGAGCACAAATACCTGAGAATTGCGATACAGCGTTAAAGCCATACATGGCAACCAATACAACGATAATGCCAACGGCAAGAACAACCATGACAAACCATGCGTTTGTTGGATACCAATTTAATTGCGCGGGAATATCAAGTGCAAAGCGAACAGCCGTTGCAGAAACGGTGATCATCGCAGCAGAAATAACCGTAAAGATTATGACGTTCGCCCAGTTATATAACCGGGTCATTGAGTTTCCTGCTATTTTTTGAAGGTACGTATATAGGCTCAGGCGTGTATCAACCGCTATTGGGGTGGTAATTAGTGTCCAGCTCAGCACGGCGAGAATATTACCAATAAGCAAGCCAAGCAGAATATCCGTCATGGTTGCGCCAAGTGCGACAAAGGTTGCGCCAAATACAAATTCAGTGGCAGCAACATGCTCACCTGCGTATAAACCTAAAAAATGTCTCCATCCTTTGAGCTTATGTTTTGCAATAGGTAATTGCTCTTCTTCTATGTGGTTTAGGTCTTTATGATCAGTATTCATAAGTAACGATCCCAGTACTTTCTAGGCATGCTGATTTGCAAGCAAATAGCTTAACTGCATCTTTATTTGTGTATTCATTGTTTAACACTTAAAACTTTTTATTAGATAAATAGAAAATTTCAAAATTCAACACGCCCATGATTGTTGTCATTGAGCATTTACATAAAGCAAATGCCTGTTTTGAGCAAATCCATGCTTCATGGGCATAATCCTATTCCGTTTGTTGTTTGTCAATGTTAGTGAGCCAGTCTATTTAATCAGCTGATTGTCATTAATAAGTCGAAGTCATTGCACTTGTTTAGCAAATTTAAACCTCATTAAATTAAGCTTGATAAGGTTTGTTATTTTTTAATTAACCCCTTCAATACCTTACTTTGTGTTTGTTTTATCTAGAAGGGCCGTTCAAATGAAAGAGGATTAGTTTTATCCATTTTAATCTCTCTTTCGAAGATTCTAATTTCTTTTTGTTAGAATTTGAGCTCTATTTTTTGATGTTGACAAATGTATCCTGCATTAGGAATATGCTCATAATATTGTCATTTGCCCTTTGTTGGGCGTTAAATACTAAGATGTTGATCAAGTTAGGACAAATTAAAATGGAGAACACGCATATGAACACAAATCAACAACCTAAGTTTTGCCGTATATGGAAAGGGAGCAGTGAACGCTATTTAAACCTAGCTTGGCTTAAATCTATCGCAGCCATTATGTTGCTGTCTTCTCAGTCAGGTTATGCAGATGATAGTTTTGATGTTCACAGCCATCTAAGTGGCGATTGGCTAGGGGCAAGAGATAAGCTAGCAGAGCAAGGTGTGGATATTCGCTTAGGCTACTTCAGTCAAACAGCTCACAACTTAAAAGGGGGAGAAAGTACAGAAACGGCTTATGCCGATCAGTTTTTTGTCGGTGGCTACTTTAATTTAGAAAAATTACTTAATTGGTCGGGTGCCGAATTTAAGGTGGAGCTTACTAATCGTAATGGCGAGCTTATTAATGAAAAAGCAAATCTGCCCGTTTTGCTGCAATCGCAACAAATTTATGGTCGAGGCAATGTAACGCGTTTAACTCAATTCTCTCTAACTCAACATTTATTTGAAGATCAACTTAGTATTAAAGTGGGTCGAATTTACCCAAGTGCTGATTTTTTTGCTATGAGTTGTGCCTTTCAGCACCTGACATTCTGTAGTGGTGGCTCATCCAATTATTTGAGTAGTAGTTGGTATGGTGATCCCCTTAGTGCACTAGGGGTGCAACTAACATACAAAGTCACTGATAATTTGCTTTTTAAACTAGGCAGTTATGATGCAAACCCTGCAACTATGTCATTAAATCAAGGATTGAAATTAACAACATCAGGAGAGGTTAACGGCACGACCTTGGTCGGTGAGCTGGAATATAAACGCCAATACAAGAATGGTTTAGATGGAGATTATCGATTTGGCGTTGTCCGCAGCAGTTTAGATAAAACTAAACTAGTCAATAATGCGGGTTACCCTGCTGGCACTACAAGCGATATGGTTGCTACAGAAGATACTGATAACGCATTTTATTTTAATATTGAACAACAGCTAACTCGAAACACGTCAGGAGGGGGCTTACGAATATTTGCGAGTATGATTCACTCAGATCAAAGCGTCAGTGCTGTTGGCGAAGTTTTGGCGTTTGGCGGATATATTGATGCACCTTTAGTCAGTAGACCACACGACCGTATAGGTTTTGCTGTGGGCCGAAACAGTGTGAGTAATGAGCTTAATGATGCTCAGCGCTTTTATAACGCGAATTTTTCAGATGATGAAGTAATCGTGAGGGACCATGAGTACCCGATTGAGTTAAATTATAATTATGTTGTTACCCCAGCAATGCAATTAATGCCTAGTATTCAGTATATCATCGACCCAAATGGTGATAATGATGCTGAGAATGCATTGATTGCTGGTTTACAGCTGAGTTTAAATTTTTAGCTAAAGCTTTTAAACCGACGTTATTTGTCAGCAAATGCTCGACTTTTGTCGTGCAGTTGCGAAGGGTTTCCGGTTATTAACACTTTATGAAATGCGTAGGCACCTCACTAATTTTGAAACAAATTTAGTTAGGTGCTTTTTTAGTTTAGAGTGTGAACCCTAAAATTGTTATTCATGACAGATTATGTATAGAATAGCTGCTGCATAGCTGATTTTGCTAATCATTTACCTCATTTATTGTTCAAACAGGCGTATAAAATGGCTTCAATTCCTAGCAATGATAATCAAAAATTAGAGGAAGCAGCGAGGGCTGGCTGGCTCTACTATGTTGCTGGTAAAACACAAGATGAAATAGCCAAGCAACTAAATACGTCTCGCCAATCTGCGCAAAGGCTTGTTGCTTTGGCAGTATCTCAAGGGTTAATAAAAGTACGATTAGAGCATCCTATTCGACGCTGCATGGAGCTTGCTGATGCGCTACAGAATCGATACGGTTTGCTTAGTTGTGAAGTGGTGCCGAGCGAGAGTAACGATATTAATTCAACCATTGGCTTGGCTCAAGCGGGTGCCGCTGAAATTGAAAGACAGCTAAAGCAGCGCCATGCAAAAATCATTGCGTTTGGTACTGGAAGAGTGTTGCGTGCATGCGCAGAAGAGCTCCCTACTATGCATTGTCCACACCATCGTATTGTTTCCTTAGTTGGAAACATTGCTCAGGATGGCTCAGCAAGTCGTTATGAAGTAGCTATTCATATTGCAGAAAGGGTTGGTGCACAACATTTCCCTATGCCAGTTCCTGTTATTGCAGGATCTGAAGCGGATAAAGCAGGCTGGCAGCAATTAGCGCATGTTAAAAATGTACATCAACTGGCAGCACAAGCTGATGTTTCATTTGTTGGTGTTGGTGATTTAGGAACAAATTCTCCCCTTCATTTAGACGGCTTTGTTACTCGGCATGAACTAGCTGCGCTTGACGCTATTGGTGCAACAGGTGAAGTAATTAGCTGGATTTACGATAGTGAAGGTCATCTCGTTGAATCAGAAATTAATAATCGCGTGACGAGTGCGATACTTTCTCCATCCAATGATAAACGAGTAATTGGGATTGCAGCGGGTGACAGTAAAGTGCCAGCCATTGCCGGAGCGATAGAATCAGGAATGATCAATAGTCTCATTACAAATGAACTAACAGCAGAAGCACTGTTGCAGAGATAAGCCTTGGTATTATTAAGCTGACTAACTTGGTAACAAGTGACAATTTTTCAACTGTTAATGATTTTTAAAAACGAGTCTAACTATACTCTCGGAGACATTATGAAACACCTGATGTTTAGCGTGTTTATACTTTTAATGCTCAGTGCTTGTGACGATAAGCCAGAGCCAAAACAGACAGAAGTGCAGCAAATACCTGAGGTAACACTAGAGCAGCAGTTCGACAACTACCAAGGTTTAGCTTGGCAAGTTGTAGAGGCATTGCAAAACCAATCAACAACTCAGCAATTACAAAATTTGACGTTTAAGCTAATTACTTCATCAACAGGTTTGTTTTTAAACTTAAAAGCGCAGCTGCCAGAGTGTGAGGCAAGTTTGCATGCGTTGGCAGACGCAACCGAGTTTCAGCAACCGCAAAGTAATGACACAGACGCATTAAAGAATGAAATCATTATCAACCTCGAGCCAAACCTACCTGAGTTTGCTGCAGCAAGTTGCTATCATGCGCAGCAGTTATTACTTAATCCGCTTGCCGTCTATTCGCTAGCGCAACAAGCTGATTTAGCACAGAGTGATTACCAAAACGCGAAATTAAAGATGATAGATAGTTTTGCTCGCATTAAGCAACTTGAGCTGATCACCGCTATTGAGTAGTTAGTACTCGTCATAGCCTTGCCATAAAATTGTCATACAAGGTTGCTAATTTAGCCGTCTATTTGTATTACTAACGCTAGGTGTAAGGTGAGCGCGCAACTACAGCAGATCTTAGATAACAGTGCTATTGAAACCTTGTTTCAGCCTATCTTTGATATTTCTAATCAGCATATTTTGGGTTATGAGGCATTAAGTCGCGGTCCAAAAGGGTCTGAGCTAGAAATGCCGAGTGCATTATTCAGCGAAGCAATTGCTTGCCATAAAATCTCCGAATTAGAGTTGCTTTGCCGCAGTAAGGCAATTGAGAACTTTGTTAAACTCAATCTGCAAGGTAAGTTATTCCTTAATGTAAGCCCTAAAACTTTACTTGACCCTTGCCATCCTAAAGGTGAAACATTACATCTAGTTGAGCACTTTGGCCTTGCAACCAATCGGGTCGTTATTGAGGTTACAGAGCAAGAAAAAGTGGATGATGGCTTTTTATTATTAAAAACCATCGCCCATTACCGCGAACTAGGTTTTTCGATTGCCATTGATGACTTAGGGGCTGGCTATTCGGGTTTAAAGCAATGGTCTGAGTTATGTCCTGAGTTTGTAAAAATAGACCGCTACTTTATTGATCATTGCGACCAGAGTGTGGTTAAAAAAGAGTTTTTAAAGTCAATTATTGAGCTTGCAAAAGCCACCAATACGCAAGTTATTGCAGAAGGCATTGAACGGGCTGAGGAACTTCGTTTACTCGAAAGCTTAGGCGTGCAGCACGCACAAGGCTTTTTACTCGAAAGGCCGAGTATACAACCAAGCTACGAAATAAATATTCATTGCTTAAAGCACTTAGAATCATCAGATAGCAGCAATACTTTTGAACAGTCTATGGCGATTGGTTGGTTGGCAGTCGAGCACGCCAGCATTGAAGCAACAACCCGTTGCAAAGACGCTCACAGCATCTTTGAGCAAGATAAAAGTTTAACGAGTCTTGCGGTGCTTGAGCACAATATTCCTGTTGGTTTATTACACCGAGATCAACTCACTGAAGTGTTTGCCGCTCCCTATGGTCATGCACTTTATGATAAGCAGCCGGTTACTTCATTAATGGATAAGCAGCCGTTAATCGTTGATGAAAACGAGTTACTCGATACAGTGAGTCAGCAAATTACCGAATTTGAGTTTGATATTCGACGCCACATTGTGATCACCCGAAGTGGTGAATACTTAGGTTTGGCACCATTGCGTAATATCTTAAAGCACATTACCGAAGAAAAAATCCGCCATGCGCAACACGCAAACCCGCTGACTATGCTGCCTGGTAATGTCGCGATTAACGAAGCGATAGAGCTGAGGCTTCGCAATAATTATCCGTTCTCACTCGCATATGTTGATTTAAATCACTTTAAACAATTCAATGACCTATACGGTTATGCCAGCGGTGACAGCGTTATAAAATTACTTGCTGAAGTCATCGTAGAGGCGTGTAGCACTAGTAAAGGTTTTGTCGGCCATATTGGTGGTGATGACTTTATGGTGGTGTTTGATCAAAATGATGCAGAGCAAGTATGCCACGACATCATCAGTAAATTTGAACACCAGTCACGCGCCTTTTTCACCCCAGAGCACATTGAGCAAGGGGGTTATTGGGCAAGCAACCGCGAAGGTAAAAAGCAGTTTGTGCCACTACTTACATTATCAATCGGTTTAGTTAAGCCTGATTTAGAGCTATGTATTAACAGCCATCAAGTTGCAGCACTGGCAACAGATGCGAAAAAAGAAGCAAAACGTTATCAGAGTAGCCACTTATTTGTATGCAAACGAAGCCGCCCAGCACCTGCGGTAGTCCGTTTGAATTGCCAAAAAGATGAAGCATACCCTATTAGTTCATGAAGAAATTTTAAGTTTGAATATTTTTACTTGTGTCCCTGTTTAACAGGGTGTAGCTTAAAAAAAACACAATAATCAAAAATAACAATGAAGCGACTATGTAGTGCAATCCTAGTATTGCTAAGCCTAGGATACAGCCTTACCACAGAAGCTAAAAATGTGGTTAATTTAGCGATAGAACAACGCCCACTGTATAAACGCGATTATTATCTTCATGAATTGCTGGCAGCGGCTTTACGCGCCAGTAATTATCAAGCAGAAATCAACGAAGTTCTGGTT
>Ga0208203_1001092_pt1 | contig 11032 bp, 11 predicted proteins | sample DeeseametaMP2914_FD_184167 | JGI IMG/M metagenome (GOLD analysis project Ga0208203, IMG submission 184167) | Marine microbial communities from the Deep Atlantic Ocean - MP2914 (SPAdes) | ecosystem: Environmental > Aquatic > Marine > Oceanic | place: West of Santa Cruz de la Palma, Atlantic Ocean...
GAGCAGGCAAATTACACTATATTAATGTCAAAACTTTTCATCAGGACATCGCTGTCTATGCCAATGCCTGAGTCAGAGAGTGTTAAGCTAAAAGTTAAAAGAGGTTCTAAAACATTTGAAGTAGAAGTTCCTTGGATCATTGAAGATTACGCTAAATTTGCCAAAAGGCAGAAAGAGGCAGTTGCCCAAATTGCTCAAAGCAAAGGTATAGATGTTAAAGAAGAAGAAAACAAAGCTCAGATGCTTGCTCAACTTGCTGGAGTGCATCCATATGTTACAAACGGATTTGTGAAAAGAGCTCTTAAATCATTGAATGGAAAAAATAGCCTTGATGTGAATGATCTATTGCAAAAAGTATCAAAGCTTGATCCAACAACGACTTTTGAGTTTCAAAAGCCAAGTGCTTTAGGAGAGGACTTTGAGTTTTACAATACATTTATAAATGTGCTCGAAGGTAAAACTCAGGCAAAAGGACCAATTGAGTCCCTAAAAGAAGAAAGGTATGTACCTGCAAATATTTACCCTGTTCCAGCGGCCAAAACTTATCCGGCCTATGTGTCCATTAAAGAAAAAGACGGTAAAAGATCAGCTGTAGGTTATATAAGAATTAACACTTTCTCACCAGAAGCTGACGAAGCAGTTGTAATTAAAGAATTTAAAGAGACTTTGAAGTTCTTTAGAGACTTTGGTTTGGAAGGTGTTAAGAATGTTGTAGTGGATCTTATTGACAATGGAGGAGGCTCTCTAAGACTTGGACTTAAGATGGCAGCTCTATTAAGCTCTAAGCCAATTCAGATGCCTGGATTACAATACATGTTAAATGACTCTTGGATGGACCAATTTCAAAAGTCATCAACATCTCACATGAACGATGCTGCAAGAGTTCTTTCAGAAAAACCATATAATGAGATGCTTGAGATGTTCCAAAACGGAGAAAGACTGAGCAATAACTACTCTGCACACACGCTATATCCATATGCACTTGTGCCTAATGACGATATGGTAGCTTTCGATAAGGCCTTTGACTTCCAGATTGCAGTAGTAACCAACGAAATGTGTGCTTCAATGTGTGACATTTTCTCTTCAATCTTGGATGAGAATGATATTGCAGTATTCATTGGTGAGCAAACAATGGGAGCTGGTGGGAATGTTGTAAACCACTTTGTTGCTCCAAACAGCGGTATGAAAGTCTCTCTAACTGAGTCTCTTGTAGTAAGTAGCTCTGGAGAATACTTGGAGAATAATGGTGTTAAGCCAGATATTCAAATGGAAGTTAATAAGTTCAAAAAAACCAAGTATCAGGAAGTAATTAAAGCTGGATTTGATGTCCTTGAATAGAAAATCATAAATAAAGAAAAAGGGAGTGTTTAAACTCCCTTTTTTAGTTTAGTGTTTATTTTACCTAGTTAGTCTTGATAAACTTTTCTTTCTTCTTTCAGGGTTTTTAAAAGATTTTTTGTTTTTTCTGTAAGCTCTCTGTTTGCATTTGAGACACTTGCATTGTTTAACCTCGCTGGCATTTGAACTGTCCGGTTGTAACTCTCAAGCATGCCTTTAAGCTTTAATGAGCACATGACTTCCGACTTTGCTTTAGAGAGAACGTCATCAACAGATTGCTTTTTTGCAATATACTTTGCTTGGCATGCCATACTGTTTACAATCTCTACTTTGGGTCTTTCATAAACTTCGTCACCTCCATTGGGATCGCTCCAGAACAACGACCAACTGCTAATTGTTAAAAGGTCTCCACCTTTGCCGTATTCAAACCTAAAGCTATCCCTCTCGCACAGACCCATGATCTTGCTGAATTTGTCTATTGCTTTTTCAGGTAGATCTCCAAGTTGATCATCTAAGTAATCATCGAATTGATATCCTGTAATTGGCATTAAGTCGTCCGAATCATAGGTGGCCAACTCTTCTTTTATATAAGATAATTTTTCAGAGAAAACTTTTTCATACTTCATGGTTCTGACACTTGCTTTGAAGGTCTTATTATTCGTTATTTTTTCTAATTGATTGGTCAGTTTGATTATTTGGGTTCGACATTGGTTAAATTGCTTGGTGTTCTCCAACTCAAGGACAGCTTCAGTTAGCTTGCAGCAAAATTGTTCGTTAAGATATTCCTCTGAGTCAAAGCGCAATATCATGTTATTAACACCATAGTAAGTTTTCTGAACAGGCTTTAACAAAACAATATCTATTGTGTGGGTTACTATTTTTAAAACACCTTCAATCAACACTTCCACACCAAGAAAGGCGTGAGCTTTTTTAATTAAAGAGATTCTATCAAAGAACGACGTTGATTTTTTAGCTGCTTCAAAGGCAAGGAATATATCAGACACGGCGACTGCCTCATTTGAAAAGTTTTTAATAAAATCTTCGGATAATAGATCATACTTTTTACCTGTTCTGTTATTTACAGCAGTTCTCAAGAATGGGTTTACCGTTAAATCAACAATCTCTACATTATTCAAACGGAACTTAAGGTGGTGGTTATTACCTTGGCTATTAACTTTTGCTTTCAAGCTTAGTTGATCAAGCTCCTTTGGAAGTTTTTTTACTTTTTTCAATTTTTTATATCTATCTTTTATTAGGTATTCATATGGAATTGATTCAAGCTTTTTAAGACTAGTGTAAAAAGTTTTATTTACTGTATCTAAAAGGTCATTGGATTTTGCACTTGCTAGGGAAGGTAAAAGAAGCAAAGTTAATAGCTTAGTGTAAAATAGGGGTCTCATTAGTTTCTATCCTTTTCTAGATAAGCGTCTTTTATGCCAATTAGTAAATGCATACAATAGGTCTGATCGGTATCGGATGTAATTTCTTTAGGAATAAACAGGGGGGGGCTGTAAAAGGACAGGTAAGTTAAACATTGTTAAGTATTTAATTTTATGGAGTTGTTCCCTTAATACTTTATCTAGTAAGAACTATCTTCTTTTTTCCTTTTTGAATCGACTTTGCAATCATTGATGTTACTTTTCCGGCCTTGATTACTGGGCCTTTTACAATTATATCATCACCGGGTGCGAGGTTAAGTCGCTCATTGAGCAAAGTCCACTCAGCTCCGAGGTGTACGAGCATATACCTTTTTTCGGGTGTCTTCATAAATACTTTCATTGCAGGCATGTCACTTTGAGAGGATAGCACTTTGCTGATCTTTACGATCCTGCCAGGAGCTGTATGAGATTCGGAAATGATTTGGGCCTTGGCCTTATCAACAGCAGCATGTCCTGATGTTGAGGCCAAAAGTGTGGCACCAAGTAGGCCTAAACAGTGTCTATTAAAGCGCTTTAGCATCACAGTCCTCCTATTGTTACTTAGAATTCAAGTTGCAAAGCTAATGCCACGGCACGGAGCGTAGGCCACTTGTCTTGACCAAAAGAGTCTGGCCTGTTAATAAATTCAAGATCATAAAGGAGTTTTGATGCGCAATGAATGTTCTCTAATTGGTGCGGCCGTTGATATAGGGCAACCTAATGAAGGCACTGAGCTGGCACCGAGTTGGCTTAGAGTTAAAGGTTTTAGGGATGTATTTAAAAATAACTTCGCAAAGGTTCATGATTTGGGCGACTTTAGTGCTAAAAAATCGCAAGAAAACCCAAGCTTGAAGACAAAACTCAGTCAGCTAGATCATTATGCAAAAAACTTAAGTGGAATTATTTCTCAAGAGCTTTCAAAGCAACGCTTCGTATTTACGCTTGGAGGAGATCACAGTCTTGCTGCGGGAACATTGGCCGGAACCCTCAGCTACAACCCTGATATGAAGGTTATCTGGGTTGACGCCCATGCAGATATAAATACTCCTGAGACAAGTCCATCTGAGAATACTCATGGAATGCCGGTTGCGCTGGCCATGGGACTTGTTAAACATCCAGACGCTCAAGGAAAGTTTAACTGGATGACAAAGCTTAGGCCTGAGAATATTGCGTATATTGGCCTTAGGGACGTCGATGCCGGTGAGCAAGAATTTATAGATGAGCTTGGTATTCTTGCCTTTACTGCCAATCAGACCAAAGAACTTGGAGTAGAAAAGGTCATACAGGCCATAAAGTCTCACCTCGATCCAAATAATAACTCCGAGTTTCATATTAGCTTTGATGTAGATGGAGTTGATCCAAGCTTTTTTCCAAGTACAGGTACTCCTGTTGCTGGCGGAATTTCTTTGGAAGACGGAAAGAAAATTATTGAATCTTTTGTTGAAACAGGGAGATTGGCAGCACTTGATTTAGTTGAAGTAAATCCACTTTTAGGTGACAGGGGTGCCCTGGAGAAAACACTGGAATCAAGTACTGAGCTAATTTCTCCATTGGGGCCAGGCCCTGTGGATTTACCCCCAACATGGCCAGGCCTTAATCAAGAAGAAACTGTATTTTAAAACTCAGACTCTTCAGCTTCAGGGGAGGAAAATGTTGGGTCCATCTCTTGTTCCCCTGTAAACTCTTCTTCCTGCATCATTTGCCTCTGTTCATCAAGCTGGGCATCTTCTAGATAGCCCTCATCCGCTTGCATGGATTCGTCAAATTCTTGCTGTTCCTGTATCTCTTCTTGAAAATTTAAGTCATCATTGCTGGTAGGTGACTCCATAGCTGTGTCTGGAGTGTTTGTAAATGAGGCATCCTCTTCAAAGCCTTGTGCATAAGAGAACAGGGAAATAACAGCTGCAAATAAAATTAACTTCATAAATTTCTCCTTTTTGTTGGGATTATGCAATTAATTTATGCAACTTGAATGCCCTCAACACTTAGAAATAGGCCATATCTAAGGTTAGTCTTTTTCTAAAAACGAAAAGGTGGTGTAAGAATTTAATAAAAATGGGAGGGAGTTTTGAATATTTATGAAGAGCTTAAAAAAGACCATCGAGAAATTAAAATGATGTTGAATGAACTTGTCGGGCTAGATAAGAATGACGACTTCAGATTTCTATTGATCTCCCAAATCAGAAGCGCAATTTTATCACATTCACGTGCCGAAGAAGCTGTACTATATAACGCCTTACGGCTTCATGAGGACAGACCATATAAGCTTGGTATGAAGGGGTACAAGGAGCACTTTGAGATCGAAGCACTCTTGCGTGGACTCCAGCTCATGGATCGTCTTGACGCCAACTGGAAGCCAATGGCCAGAAAGCTAAGAGATTTGCTAAATGCGCATTTAAATCAAGAAGAAAAAGAAGTCTTCACTCTGAGTAAACTCTATTTTAATCCAATCGAGGCCCAAAAAATGGGATATGCTTTTAGAGCTTTAAAAGACAAAGTAGAGCAGGAAGGGGATGCTCAAACCACTGTTGATATGATGGTAAACCTACTTCCACCAAAATACTCTACAAAGCTCATGAATAACTTTAAAAACGCTCAGATGTAATGGCGTCTTTTAATGAATTGCCTTTAAGGATTGCAAGTACAACATTCAGGTTTTGATAGTGCCAAAAGTTTCCTAGATGGCCTCCCCATGGAAAGAGAACGAACCTATCTTGAAAGGTTTTGGAAAAGTACTTTATGTCATTTTTATTTATAAGAAAATCATCCTTGTTGTGAACTAAGTACACGTTATTATTTGTTCTAAAATAAGAGTCCAAAGAATATAAACTATTTCTTCTCCCAAGCTTTGTGATTGTGTCGCTTGGGTCATAGTTGTGAATTCTAAAAGGCAGTACTATATTTCTTATATATTGATTTAAAGTTAAATCTCTTATTTCTCTGCCTGACATTACTGCTGTTCCTGAAAGATCTCCTCGATCGTGTAGTAGAACCTTTTGCACTGACTCTGCCACTTTAGGCAAGGATTCAGTTAATGCATAACCAACCATTGCTTCAGATTGGTAAGGACTAAAGTTTAGTTTGCGAACGTAGTTTTTGTATATTGGTATGGAGGGTTCATACCTTTGGAAACGATATTTTAAATATCCGGCCTTGGCCAAGGCCTTTGTAAATTGCCACAAACCAATGTCATGTTTTCTAGCAGTGAACTGATCAACCACTTCGGCGGCCTTGAGCAAGTCTGTCGGAGGATTTATTAAAATTTCTCTACTAAGTTTAAAGAACTTGTTTTGATCTATGCGCGCCACAAATGCCGCTGTAAGACCTCCATAGGAATAGCCAATCATATGTTTTTTTAAGAAGCGAACTCCATAAAGCTGAAAGATGTGCTGATGAGTTTTTTTCATTAAATTTAAATAGTCAAAGGCATCTTTTTCAAATTCCCCAACGACTCCTTCTGAGCTCACGCCAATTATAAACCTTTTGGAGAAAATTGAAGGCAAAACAATAGAGTGGAAACCGTTATCGGCCAACTTTTGTGCAAGGAAATTTGCCTTGTCGCTCTTAACCGTTGAGCCAAATCCAGTAAGTATGTAAATCAACTCCTTTCTATCCAGCTTTGGTTTTGGTTTAAAATATCTGAAATGGACTCTATCATCCACACCTTTAATATCTCTTCTTTTTAAAGGAATTTTTACATGTAACCAAGTACCATTTGGAGTGCCAATAAATGATGTGGATATGGCCGCGATTAGCGGCTCAGTCTTTGGGAATGTATATTCATCTTTCGGTACAATAATTTGACCAAAAAGATTTGTGGATATTAAAAAACTTATAGCTATTATGGATTTCATTTTTTAGAAAGTGCAGCTTCTTTCAGTTAATCTTCCGTCCTGATAGAAGATATGTGTAAATAATTTTGGCATCATTGTTTTTTCATCCAATTCAAGAAGTAGGGAAGAGGCCTGAAAATATGAATTTCCAGATTTCTTTCCAAAGTAGATGGTTCGAAGTGGTGTAAACACACCTTCATGTCTATGTGCCTTATTCCTCAGAAGGTAATCTTCAATTGTCTGGGTGTCTGCAAATTCTATGGAGATATGGAGTAAGTTCTCTGAATATCCCAGTATATTTTGTAGATCTCTTTCGACTTTTTCAAATGCCAATGCACAGAGTGCCCCATCATCAGATTTTCCAAAATATTGATCACCCTCATTGAAAAGAATTTCAGAGGAGATAGCCTGATTCACAAATAACGCAAGGACAATTAAAAACTTTTTCATAGTGGTGTTTCCTTTTTAAAGTTAGACAGTAAACATTCACCATAAAAGTGTTTCAGTCGTCCATTAGATGTTATTCAATCTAAGACATATCTACATAGGTTGAACTTCAAATTTAAAATAACTTTTACAAACGATGAAAATCACACATTAGGTAGTGAGGGAAGCTTGAATGAAATGTATAATTTAAGTGCAAGGCGTCTACAAAAGGAGATACAATGATAGATCCCGATTTAAGGTATAAGCTGCCAAAAGTTAAAGATGTTATGAGTTCGCCAGTAATTGCCATCACAGAAAAGCACACTGTTTATGATGCTTTATTAACTTTTAATAAATACAAAATATCTTCGATTCCAGTTGTCGAAACAGACAAGAACTATGCCCTGATTGGGATAGTTACAGAGTGTGATTGTTTAAAGTATATGGCACACAACCTGTTTTATGATGAAATGAGCACCGATTGCGTTGCTATCATCATGAAGAGAGACGTTGTGGTTATCAACAGGAATATGGACATTTTTGAACTCGAAGAATTCTTTCAAAAAAATGGAATAAGACATGCTCCTGTCATTGAGAATGGCAAGGTGGTCGGTTCTGTTAGCAGGTCCGACGTGCTTAATCACCTTGAGATCTTCAGCAAAGAAGTCTTAAAATATCGCCATGATATAATAGAGCCGCTAGAGCTTTCAATGTATAAAGATTTTGACTGGAGAGCTAAAGAGATCTCAGAAAAACATCACTTCAATTCTTTGAACTGAGGGATAGTTTTTTGCCACAATTGTAGCAGTAGTTTGCGACCTCATCTTTTGAGGACTTACAGATCTCACATCCTTTTTCTTCTTGATACCTGTCAATCTTTGACATCTCTGTTGATATAATTCCAGTTGGAACAGCAATCACACCGTAACCTGTGATCATCAACGCCGCAGAAAGAAATTGCCCCAAAGTTGTAAGTGGAGTTATGTCACCGTAGCCGACAGTTGTCATTGTTACAATTGCCCAATAGATGGATGTAGGGATGCTGGTAAAGCCATTTTTGGGACCCTCTATGTAGTACATGCCAGTGCCCATAATGGTAACCAGTGTAATCACAAAAAATATAAAAACAATGATCTTTGTTCTGGATGAATAAATTGCTTGCTTAAGTTGGGATCCAGCATTCGTGTACTGGCTAAGCTTGAGTATACGGAATACCCTCAGTAACCTCAGTGCCCTAATTATAATGAAGGCCTGGGCCCCTGGGAGCACAGTCGCTAAATATGTAGGGATAACCGAAATCACATCTATAAGGCCATAAAAACTAAATAGGTAAGAAAGTTTTTTTGGAGCAGAATATAAACGCAGGGCCAGCTCAATTGTAAAGATGCCTGTAAACATCCACTCCAATATATAGAATAACTTTGAATGGGAAATGTAATAATCTTGGACTGTTTCGAGCATAATTGTAAGCACGCTTAAAAGTACGAGGATTATTAGACAAATATCGAAACCTTTGCCTAAGGGGGTGTCATGCTCAAAAATTATTCGATAGATCTGTTTTTTTGTTTTGCTCATTGCCTTATAAGCCTGCTAAAGGCAGGTGAATAAGTCAACTAGGTTTTTTTTGAGTCGTGAATAGGGTTTACTTTCGTGGAATTGGCGGTCTTCTCAATTGCTCTATAACTGCATTTCTTAATCTGCTCTGTAAGTAGCAACTCCCTGTCCGTAGGACTTGGATGGCTGCCTTTGGCCTTTACGCGGTGTTTTCTCTTGTCCAGGAAGTCTTTTACATGTTTTAAGTGAGATACTGCTGCCTGTGGTGAGAATCCGGCATTTGTCATCAACTCAAGCCCCGTCAAATCAGCCTCTTTTTCATGATGTCTTTTTATCCTGTTTAGAAACGATCTATCTCCTGAGGGGAATCTGCCGTTTAGCTCTTCTAAAAGTCTTGCATGATGTCTTAGGGTGTAGTGTGCAATCTCATGTGAAAGCACAGCAGCAAGGGCATCCAAAGATTTCGCCTTTTGTGGCAATGATGCCGGAATAAGAAGATATTTCCCTGCAACTATTCTTGCAACTGGGGGAGTATCAATTTTTGAACACAGTAGAACAACTTCTAATCTATCTTCGTTATCTAAGAGAAAAGCTAGGTTGGATGAGGTGAGTAATCTTTCCATCAGGGTATTGACCTGCTCTGTGAGTTCAGGGCACCTCTTAGTATTTATTGTATTATATTTCTTTTTGGCTTTTAAGGCCCTTCTCTTTAGCTTATTCAAAATCTTTTTACTGAATTTGCTATTTTCAACGTATAAGGGGACACCATTAGAGCTTATGCTGGCGGTAGCACTTTTTAAATTGTAAGAACAGTTTTCTCCGAGTGCCGAGATCGGTAAAATTAGTAAAATGTAAAAATATGTAACGAAGTTGTATAGGAACTTTTGCATATAGCAAGTAGGCCACTAAAAATGAGTATGTTCAATGCTAAATATTAGTCAGGTTTTAGCTTGCGAGAGCGGTGTCCAAGAACATCATAAGTGCAAATCCAATCATAAGGCCAGTGGTGGCCAATTCGGAGTTATTCTTTCTATGAGACTCAGGAATGATTTCTTCACTAATTACATAGAGCATCGCACCAGCCGAAAAGGCAAGTGCCCAAGGTAGAGCCTCTGTGATCTGGGAAGTCGCAGCATACCCTAGTAAGGCAGCAATTCCCTCCACTAATCCACTGAAAGCAGCCACAAAAAGGGCTGATCGGATTTTATAACCAATAGACAGTAGGGCAACTGCAACAACAAAACCTTCAGGAGCATCTTGAATCGCAATTCCAAGCATTATTGGATAAGCAAGCTCAGGGCTTTGGCTGCCCGCTCCTGTTCCGACGGCCAGACCTTCCGGTAGATTATGAAGGGTGATGGCAAATACAAAAAGCCAAATTTTTTTAATCTCTTTGAGTCGCTCGCTACCTTCCCGGCCGGTGCCAAAGTGTTCGTGTGGAATAATGTGATTTAAAACCTTTAAAAAGATGGCACCAAATAGAAAAGCAATACCAATTAAAAATGTGTCAAACTTAGATGAAACTGGAGAGTTTACAATCTCTAGTGCTGGTAAAAGTAATGAGAAGCAGGTTGCTGCAAGCATGACCCCTGCACTAAAACCTGTAGTTGCATTTTGAAAACGCGGTGAGATTTTAGAGAAGCCTATCGCTGGAAAGGCTCCAACTGTTGTGGCCAATGAGGTGGTCAAGAAAGCTAATAATGCGTAATTCATTAAATAATAGTATGCTAAAAAAATCAAAATTCAATTCTGAATCAAATAAAAATCTGGCCTTGATCTTTGCTAAAACTTAAAAAAGTTGAAATAACTTAAAATATGAATGAAACCCTAAAAAATAAGTACTTTTATATTTCTATCTTTCTGATTCTGACACTGGTTTTTCTCTTACAAAATAATCGTCCCGTAAATATTGATTTTTTCTTTTGGAATATTGCGAGTGCCAACCTTTTAGTGCTTTTAAGTTTATTTTTTATTTTTGGAGCTTTAGTTGGATTTGGCTTCGCAAAGTTTAAAAGACCAAAAAGAGGGAGGCCTTCGCCAATCAAAAAAAACTCCTCCTATAGAAAACCTGAGGAATCTTACCGTCCAATTCATTAATTATTGGAAATCTCCTCAAAGTCATGCAAATATCTTAGGATAGGGAGCGTGTATGAAAGAGAGAGACTTCAATAAGTTATTGAATGAACATAAAAATATAATTTTTGATTTTGGCGGTGTTTTCATTGATATTGATTACCATCTTACCATAGAGGCATTCCAGAAAATTTCGAATGCTAATGTCGATTCCCTTTATAGCAAAAAAGAGCAGGTAGAGATTTTTGACCTTTTAGAAACTGGGAAAATAGGTGAGAGGGAGTTTATAGATTCCCTGGGTAAAATTCTTAAGGTAGAAAGCTCTTACGACGAAATAAAAAAGGCCTGGAATGCGATGTTGCTTGATATCCATCCTGAGCGAGTTGATTA
>Ga0208203_1001096_pt1 | contig 11005 bp, 7 predicted proteins | sample DeeseametaMP2914_FD_184167 | JGI IMG/M metagenome (GOLD analysis project Ga0208203, IMG submission 184167) | Marine microbial communities from the Deep Atlantic Ocean - MP2914 (SPAdes) | ecosystem: Environmental > Aquatic > Marine > Oceanic | place: West of Santa Cruz de la Palma, Atlantic Ocean...
TTGATTGAACATAGCATGTCCTTGCACTGCTTTTTTATTTATATTAAACGACTTTTTAAAAAATCTCATGCATAAAGTGATAGTTAGCGAATTTTTTAACTTATATACAATGCTATTTGATGATACAAACCAATTCCTAGTAATACATTGAAAGGAAAGGTAATGCCTAAAGAACATAACATGGCTAAGCCTATATCAGCATCTGGAATAGCTGCTTTTATAGCGGCTGGGGCTGCTATGTATGAGGCACTTGCAACTAGGCTTGCTAATATTACTACCGAGCCCAGTTCGAGTTGCAGGGCAGTACCAACACAGACGCCGATTGCACCTAATAAGTTCGGTGTTATAAGTGCAAATAATGCTAAACGCCAATGATGCCATGGAATGGGGCGCAGTGTTTGTGCGGCCATTAAACCCATTTCGAGTAAGAATAACGCTAATACAACTTTAAAGCTGCTGGTAAGAAGGCTAGTTACTTGGCTGCCTTGCTGCGTGCCGTACATCATGCCAATAATCACACCACCCACAAGCAAAATCACGCTCTTATTCGTGAGTGTTTCATGCCACAGCGCTTTGAGTGATAGATTTTGCCCAGAGTCATTTCCTAGACGGCGGAATAGTAACAAACCCACGATGATTGCAGGTAATTCAAGCATTACTAAATAAAGTGTAACTTCAGCACCTACATTAAGTGAGTTCGATTCGGCATACGCTAAAGCAACGGCGAATGTACCTGCGCTTACTGAGCCGTAATGCGCGGCAATACTTGCGCTATTTGCGACAGAGAGGTTAAGCAGCTTGTTTAAAACTGGATACAGCATTAATGGTATCAAGCCGCCAAGCACTAACACAGCGCCCATTTCGGGTAGAAGTTGCCAATGCAAATTGCCATGCAGCACCATGCCGCCTTTTAAGCCAATGGTGAGCATTAGCAATAGGCTAAGGGTTTCATAGGTTGCTTGCGGAATTTTAAGATCAGAGCGAAGTAATCCGGCTGTGAGCCCTAAAACAAAAAACATTACAACAATATCAGGCACTTTGTTCTCCTCTTGGTTAAAAGCGCCGCTATTCTAGATAAAAATTCACATAGTAAATAATTAAATAAATGATAGTATCTTATAGTTTATTATCTATGGGTTGGTGTTAATGGACTTAAGGCATATTTCTTTTCGTTTACTTGAAGTGTTTATGTGTGTGGTAAAAACGCGCTCAATTAGTGAGACAGCAAGGCAGTTACACTTAACGCAACCAACGGTTTCACAACAAATTAAACGCTTGCAAGAAACAGTGAATGAGCCATTAGTGATGGTTAATCAGCAGCGTATTCATATTACAGAAGCGGGTTTTGCGTTGTTTCAAACTTGTCAGCAGGTGTTTGGTCATTTTGATGATTATCAGGATTACTTAGCTGAGCTTAGAGGCGGGGAGCGTGGGCGCTGTAAAATAGCCATGGTTAACACCGCACAATATATCTTGCCCAAATTGCTTGGTCCGTACAGTAATTTACATCCTCATGTCGAGCTGCCGCTTGAAATAGGTAATCGTGCCGAGGTGCTTGCTCGATTTGAACGAGGCGAAGATGATATTTATGTATTTAGTCACCCCCCTTCATTAGAGCATGCAAAAGCAGGGCGGTTTTTGCAAAACCCATTAGTGTTTATTGCGCCAATAAACCATCTACTTGCGAGTAAAAGCCATGTCACTTTGCACGACATAGTGAGTGAACGTTTTTTACTTCGAGAGCCAGGCTCTGCTACGCGAATGCTTTTTGAAAGTGAATTACAAAGTAGAGGTTTTGTTTTAAGCAACACAGTACAAATGGCGAGTAACGAGGCAATACGTGTTGCAGTTGGCTCAGGAATGGGGCTCGGTGTTGTTTCTCGCCATGTATTGCCACCCCATGATACGAGCTTTTGCATGCTAGATGTAGAGGATGTGAATTTAGCCAGTCATTGGTATTTTGTGGTTCGCACCGATCGCCATTTGTCACATGCGGCGCGCAGCTTTTTAAAATTTGCCCAACTTAACTTAGAGCAGTGCTTAGATAAACAGTGGGTGACCAATGAGTTAAGTCAGCTAAATGAAAGTTTAAATTAAACTAACAAGCTGTCACGTTAAAATGCCATAGTTACAACTTGATTTCGGCCATTTAATTTTGCTTTGTATAAGCCTTTGTCGGCTTCTGCCAGTAATTCGTTAACATTATTTGTGCCCGATTTATGAGTAATGATGCCAACACTAATTGAAAGCTTTATTGAATGTTGCTGACATTGAAAGCTATCGTTGTGTATTGCTAAACGGATCCGTTCAGATAGGCTTTCGCCTTGGGTCTGACTGGTGCTTGGTAATATTACTGCAAATTCTTCACCGCCGATTCTGGCGACTAAATCGTGTTCGCGAAGCTGGCTTTTAATCTTTTTAGCAACCCATTTGAGTGCTTCATCTCCGGTTTCATGACCATATTGATCATTTACTTTTTTAAAGAAATCGATATCAATCATCAAAGCACAGAGCTCTGTAAGATTACTATTAGCTTGCTCTAAGTAATTATTGCTAATCGTTATAAATGATCTGCGATTCAATAATCCTGTGAGCGGGTCACGATTGGCAAGATCGCTTAGTATCTGCTCTGATTCTAAAAACATCATTAATGGCCAGATCATAGCAGTTAGGGTGGTAATTATAATATGGCTTATCAAAATGACCGCGAGAATATGGGTTAAATCAGTATTAATAACGCCCTTATAATCAGAAACTAAAAGCAAAAATTGTACTAACATAATCAAAGCATGAATTACAAAGCACAGTTTTAGTAAAGCCAGGTGTATGATGCGCTCAACTTGCAGCTTTCTGAGCGCAAATGCAGCGTAGCTAAAGCAAATGGCAATGATGGCCGTGGTGATTATTTGGTTTAATGGGGAGTCATGCACTGGCAGTAATATCAGCATGGATAGGAACAGCACAAAGGCGCAGGCTTTATGGTATTTCTTATCTGACTGACTATAAGCATGGATCCCTAAAATTGCAGCCAAAGGCGCTGAAATAATGAGTAAATCTGCCAAATAATGGGTAATTAAAGGTAAGTCGATAAAAACACGAAGAGAAGCGGTGATTTGCGCAAATACAAAAAGTAAACACGAACTACCCCAATATAAATAGCTCGGCTGTTGCCTTAAAAAATACAAAGACAGTAGAAACGCCCCAATAATCACATTCAATAAAATTGAAATGCTGATTATGGTGGGTAAATGCATCATGATTTTCCCTGAATAATCACTCGACTAAAATCAGCTTAATTATTATGTATTAGTTGAGTATTATCAACTCGTACATTGTAACTATAATTTTAGACTTTCTAATGCTGGTTTTAACGTTGGGTAATGGAAGCGGTAATTATGACTAAGTAGTTTATTGGGAAGCACAAATTGACCATGAAGGAGTAGGTCTGACATCTCGCCCATCATCAATTTTAAAACCCAGCTAGGCATACGTAACATGGCAGGACGTGAAATCACATGTGCAAGAGTTTGACTAAATTCATTATTATCAACAGGATTTGGCGCAGTGGCATTAATTGGGCCGTGTATATCCTGATGTGAGAGTACAAAAAGGATAAGTTGGATCATGTCATCTATATGGATCCATGACATTCCTTGTTGACCATGACCTAAAGGTCCTCCAAAGCCAAACTTAAAGGCTGGCAGCATTTTACCTAAGGCACCACCTTGCTTAGCTAAAACAATGCCAGTGCGAAGCAAGCACACTCGGGTTTTATCACTATACACTTTCGTCGCTGCATGTTCCCAGTCACGGCAAAGCACATGACTAAACTCAGGGTAAATATCATTAAAGCTCTCATCAATTGGCTGATTTTCTTGGCGGCCATAAAAGCCAATCGCACTGCCAGAAATAAAAGTATGGGGTGGTGATTCACAGCGGCTAATCGCTTTAGATATCTGTAAAGTAAGATTAATTCTGCTATTTAACAAAGTGCGCTTTTGCGATTCGCTCCAACGTTTGTTGACAATCGGCTCCCCAGCCAGATTAATGACAGCGTCAATCTCTTCAAAATTCACCTCATCGAGTGACTTAACAGTGTGCACTTGATGAGTCAGAATGACAGCAGCTTGAATTGGGTTTCGTGTAAGTACAGTCACCTTGTGATGGTTTAATAAAAAGGGGCACAAATGCCTACCAATAAGGCCAGTTCCGCCTGTCAATAAAATATGCATAGTGCTGCCTTAAGTTAAAAGTGCTGTGTAAATTTTATACATAGTGATGAAGGTTTTTGCAAATATATACGGATAAAGCAGTAATTTAGATTAGTCTTCTTGAGTTCTATTCTGGTAAAGATGATAACCATTTTTTGATGCTTGTTTAGCTTGGTACATTGCTTGATCAGCAAGCTTGAGCAGTTTTTGCGGATCTTGACTGTGATCAGGTGCTAGGGCTACACCAATACTAAGTGACACCGTAAGTGTGTGTTGTTCGAATATAAAAGGGCTATCAAATCGTTCAATTAGATGGTTGAGCATGGCATTTACGTAGCAACGCTTGGCAATGTTATGGGCAACAATAACGAATTCATCCCCTCCATAACGGTAAACATCATCATCAGCTCTAACTGATGAAGTAACCCGTTTTGCTGTTTCTTTAAGTACTAGGTCACCGATTAAATGACCATAGTTATCGTTGAGTTGCTTGAATTTATTAATATCAATAAAGATTACAGCTAGTTTATTATCTTCAGAACAAAGACTAGTAGCATGTTTTAATGCAGGCTCTAGTTCCGTGCGATTTAAAACACCAGTCAAATGATCGTGACTTACTTGAAAATTTAATTTACTTGTTCGCTTATTAATTATGTTGCTCATACGTATGAAGCGTTTGAAAAGGTAACCTATTTCATCATGAGAATTTATCGTCATCATTTTTGCAGGCAGGCCTTTTTCAAGTTGTTTGGTGTTTTTTATTAATATTTTCATTGGCTTGAAAAGTTTTAAATTGATATATAAAGCACAAAATACTAATAAAATAACAATTAATGGGATTTGCAAAGTGACGAACCGGGTAATAAATAGCCTATTTCTTTGGTACTCAGCATTTTGCTGTTCTAGCTTGGCCTGCTCAGTATTTTGAAACTGTAGAATATGCCAACGGATTTGGTCCATATACTGTTTTCCCTCATCAGTTAACACAATCGCTTTAGCTTCTTCAAGGGCATAAGGTGTGCCTTGCATTACGAGTGTCACAGTTAATGCCAATTCAGCTAATTTTTTGTTAACTAGTTCATCAATTAAAGCAAGCGTATTTTGTTGTTCGGAGTTGTTTAGGGTAAGTCTATTAACAGCCAAAAAATGTTGTTTTACTTGTTCAAGAGCCGCGTAATAGGGTTCTAAATAGTTGAGGTCTTGCGTTAATAAATAACCCCGTTGTCCAGTTTCGGCGTTCGTTATTTGATTGTAGAGCTTTTCTGATTCATCGAGCACATCATGAGTATGGATCACTGCCTCAAGCTTAGCCTGACCTTGTTTATCTAAAACATAGATAATGAAAGTATTGGCTACCACCACAAAAAATACTGTGGATAGCAGAAGGATGAATTTAGCTCTTAGCGACATTGATATAGGTGAACCGTGATGATTAGTTTATAATAACAAAGTATTGACTAATCATTCCTATTTACCAGTTAATAAAGAAAATACGATTGTCTTCGTTCTAATTAATCGTTTCGCGTAGAAATTTAGTTCTTTAACGTGTTTTGGGTGTGAAATCAGATATTTATTGATATGCTATTTTGAAGTAGATGCAATTTAAGTGACAAGGAGCGACTGTGAACTTTCTGCGCCAATTCCACGATATAGTATCCAATCAAGAAATTGATTTTTCAGACAAAGTAATCAAACTACTTGAATTTGGTTTAGATGTATTTGATCTTGAGTTTGCGATTGTGAGTCAAGTTGATGACAAGCTCTATACGGTTATTCATGTGGTAGCGCCTGATGATGCGATTGCTGTTGGAACGCAGTTTGATATTGAGGGAACCTATTGTACTCATACTCTTGAAGCGAACAAGGCTTTGTCGTTTCATCATGCATCAAAAAGCCATATTGCACAGCACCCTTGTTATGTAAATTTCCAACTTGAGTCATACATAGGTGCACCTATTTATGTTGGTAAAAAAGTATTTGGTACAGTTAACTTCTCTGCCCCGAATGTATCAGAGCCATTTAGTGAAGAGTCCCATGATTATGTTGAGCTATTTGCTCAGTGGTTAGGGAATGAATTGGCACGAAATGCTTCATCTGAACGGTTATTGAAAAAAAACTACATGCTGGCGCAAGTGGAAGAGGTCGCTCGAATTGGTTCGTGGGAACTCGATTTGTTGGCCAGTAAATTGTACTGGAGCAAGCAAACGAAAGCTATCCACGAAGTCCCTGCAGATTATTCCCCTAATCTTGAAACGGCCATTGAGTTTTATAAAGAAGGTGAAAGTCGTGATGCAATACAACACGTAGTCCAAGAAGCAATCGAGCAGGGTAAAGATTGGAATATCGAAATTCAGCTCATCACAGCAAAAGGAAATCCTATATGGGTTTCAACGTATGGCGAAGCTGAATTTGAAAACGGGCAATGCATTCGTTTAATTGGTACTTTTCAAGATGTCACGAAAGAGGTGCTACTTCGTGAAGAGCTTAAAAAGCAAAAAGCGGATGCTGAACGTACACTTGAAGATCGCAGTATCTTGCTGGCTAAAATTAGCCATGAACTGCGCACGCCGTTAAATGGCATTACAGGCATGCTAACGACTTTACTTTATGAAAAGTCAGAGCAAAAGCGAGAAGAAAAACTCAAAGTAGCCCTTCGCAGTGCTGATATTTTGTTAAACATCATCAACGAAGTGCTCGACTTTTCTAAGATAAATCATGGTGAACTCAAATTAGAGCCTAGTCACTTTTTACTAAAAACAATCTTTGTTGATCTTGCGTCATTATATTTACCTTTATATCAGGAAAAGAACCTAAATTTTGACGTCGACATTGATATAAGTGATGAATGTTGGATTTATTGTGACAATACTCGACTCACTCAAATAGCCTCAAACTTACTGAGTAACGCGTTAAAGTTTACTGAGCAGGGTGAAATAAAGCTTAAGGTATCTGCTAAACATCATAATGGTGATGTGAGTCTTCATTTACAGGTTAGCGATACAGGAATAGGGATGACCGAGAGCTTTATGAAATCGCTATTTTCACCATTTACACAAGAGGTTACAAAAGAGCGTAAGCAAGGCGGAACAGGCCTTGGGCTCGCTATTGTCAAAGAGCTGATTGATTATATGGGTGGCACAATACAGGTCAGTAGCGAATATCAAAAAGGCAGTTGTTTTGATATTCAACTACCTCTAAAGCTCGGGCAGCCACAATCACATGATGCGCTACTTGCCTGTGATATCGACTTTTCAACCTTGCCTTTATCAATATTGGTTGTTGATGACAATCAAATAAACCGATTTGTTTTGAAAGCGCATCTTGAGAAATTAGGTTTAACGGCCGATTATGCCTGCGATGGTATTGATGCGATAAATAAGTGTAAGCAAAACAATTACAATCTAATTTTTATGGATTGTGTAATGCCTGAAATGGATGGTATTGAAGCAACCCGTATATTAAGAGAGGAGCAAATCTGCCCAACGGATAAAACCTATATTATCGCTTTAACAGCAAACACCTCTGCAGATGATAAGGCTGCCTGCAAACAAGCTGGAATGGATTTATTTGTTTCAAAACCAGTTAAAAACACGGCCATTGAACAAGCAATAGCGACTGCAAAAGAGCATTTTTCAATGTAAGCCTTCGTGTTGTATGGCTGCTCAGGATAGAAAAATTATAGCAAGGTAAATAAGTACTTATTTTAGGCAATTTCAAAATTTAACCTATACTTTTAATGGGTTTAAAATGTTGGATTGCTAAATGGACTACTCTGATAACCGCCGTGACTTTCTTAAGACATTAGGTGTTGGTGCTGTGGCCTCAACACTTGCTTTCAAGGCTCCTTATGTGTTCGCGAAGAGCACGCCTACAATTAGGGTCATGGGGACCCACGTAACTCTACAAGAAGAGCTCAGGCAAAAAGCGATGCTTGAGCTGGGTATTAATATTGAATTTACTCCAATGGGCAGTGCCGCGGTGCTGCAAAAAGCAGCCTCAGATCCAAGTAGTTTCGATTTATATGAGCAATGGTCAGATTCAATTAACATTCTCTGGCAAGCAGGTGCAATTCAGCCTATCGAAACAGAACGTCTTACTTATTGGCAGGAAATTAATCCACTTTCTAAAACGGGAAAAATTGTACCTGATGCTAAATTAGGCGCTGGTGACTCACCCAACAAACTTCTATACGTACAATCAGATGGTTCGCTTGCGACTACACCAACCAATGCAATAAGTTTTATGCCTTATGTACACAATGTTGACTCGTTTGGCTACAACACACAATTTATAAAACAGGGTACTCCTTACGAAACAGAGTCTTGGTCTTGGTTACTAGATGAAAAGAATAAAGGTAAGGTCGCCCTTGTTAATGCGCCAACAATCGGTATTTTTGATGCTGCACTGGCTGCCGAAGCGCAGGGGCTGATGACATTTAAAGATATGGGCAATATGAGTATTAGCGAAATTGACCAGCTGTTTTCAATTTTACTGCAAAAGAAAAGGCAAGGTCACTTCGCTGGCTTTTGGACTTCGGTACCGCAATCCGTCGATTTTATGAAAATGAAGCGCGTCACGATTCAAAGCATGTTTTCGCCCGGTGTCAGCGCCTGCAAAGGGCAAGGAATACCCGTTGTGTATGCCTCTCCAAAAGAAGGCTATCGCGCTTGGCATGGAGTTATGTGCTTATCTGCTAATGCACAGGGGCATGTTAAAGATGCTGCCTATGAATACATGAATTGGTGGCTTTCTGGCTATCCAGGCGCGTTTATAGCAAGACAAGGCTATTACATTTCAAATCCAGAGCGGAGTCAGCCTCTTATGTCAAAAGCTGAATGGCAATATTGGTATGAAGGGCAAGAAGCATCCATCGATTTACGCGGAACAGACGGCAAAATATCTGTGCAAGCGGGTCAAGTCCGTGATGGAGGCGGCTATATCAAGCGTTTTTCGAATATAGCGGTATGGAATACGGTAATGCCTAACTATGATTACAGTTTAGATAAATGGTATGAGTTATTGAACTCATAAGGAATTACTTTGCTAACAATTGTTTCTAGGTCTTTGGCGGCCAAGGTGTTATTAGCATTGACGCTAGTATTACTTGCAATGGGGGCGAGCTACTTTGTCTTGAACAAGCGACTGCAAAGAATTGAAGCATCCTTTAACGATATAAGCCGTATCAGTAATTATGCTGTGGCTATTCTTCGAATAAATAAAGATATCGTTGAAATGCAGCGGGATATCTCTGTTTATGGATTCTCAGGTAGTAAAACGGTATTTAGTAAAATCATAGAGAACTTTGAAAGTATAAAAACACGCTTAGAAAGTGTTGATTTGAAAAGTGATGAACTTGAAAGCCAAGTGTATTTAAATTCAATGACACAACTGATTTCACGGTACGGTGAAAATTTAGATGTGCTTGCTAAGCGTTATGAAATCAAAACAGAACTTACTGACGTTGAGTTACCTCAAATCTATTTAGCTGCCATCAATGAATTAAATGGCCTTAAATTAACGGCGACTAACACTGAAGAAATACTAGTTATCACCGAGCATCTCAATGTATGGCATGAATTACATCGTGATGCTTCCTTGTTTCTTGCCAAAAAGGATTATTCTAAAAGAGCTGCGGTTAATAAGGCACTAGCTATCTTATCAAATAAAACGTCAACCAATATAGAATTAAGCAAAAACCGTGACTATGCAAAAACATATCAGCAGGCTTTTTCGAAAGGCGTGCAGGCTAACCGAAACTATTTAAGTTTGGTTAATGTTGTTATGGCTGGCGATGCCATTGAGTTCAGTACCCTTGCCGATAAACTCAGGGAGCAATCTTTAGCAAAATTACAAAAGATTAAAAGGGAAGCGCAAGAAACAGTCATAAAAACAGATCAAACTCTGCGTTTTCTTGCTGTTGGCGTGGTTATTTATATTATCGCGCTTGCCATCTTTTTCCACCTGCATATATCGCGTGCAATCACACGTTTAACTGCAAGTTTTCAATACTTCTTAGCTGGTGATTTATCAGCACCCATTTATGATTTAAAGCGCAACGATGAAATTGGTGTGCTTGCAATTGCAGCAGATAGATTTCGGGTGTTAAGCCAAGATCTTACCCAAGCGAAGAAAACGGCAGAACACACCACCAAAGTTAAGTCAGAATTTCTGGCAAACATGAGTCATGAAATTCGCACTCCAATGAATGGCATTTTAGGAATGGCAAGGCAGCTTGGGCGTACCAAGCTGACACATGAACAAATGAAGATGCTCAATATTATTCAATCTTCAGGGACTGGACTATTGGTCATTATTAATGACATTTTAGATATCAGTAAAATTGAAGCATCTAAAATTGAGCTTGCACCAATACCAATTCACTTAAATTCATTGTTAGATGAGCTAAAGCATCTATTTGCAGAGCAAGCAAAAAGCAAGCATATCAAATTACATATTTCTGTTGCAGATGAACTGCTGCATTGTATTTTTCTTGCCGATGAAACTCGATTAAAACAAGTGCTTATCAACCTGTTAGGGAATGCAATAAAGTTCACTGAAAAAGGCAGTGTGACGCTCAACGTAAAAATTAACGAGCTTGGTAGCGATAATCTGAGCATCAAATTTAGCGTGATTGATACAGGAATAGGTATCGCAAAAGAAAATCTCGGTAAGCTATTTGAAGCCTTTTCTCAAGCAGATACCTCAATTACACGGCGCTTCGGTGGCACAGGACTTGGCCTTGCTATCTCAAGTAAATTACTAAATTTAATGGATGCTCCTTTGCAAGTTGAGAG